>JACCDH010279092.1_pt1 | contig 30202 bp, 17 predicted proteins | sample 7442481 | NCBI WGS metagenome assembly JACCDH01 (sample SAMN15323433, study PRJNA562643) | freshwater metagenome | isolation source: river surface water | place: USA:Blue River Watershed | collected 2017-08-15
GACTTGTAATAACAAATTGAAAACATCTGGGTGTGCTTTTTCAATCTCATCGAGTAAAATGATCGCATAAGGCTTGCGGCGTACTTTTTCAGTAAGCTGCCCACCTTCTTCATAACCTACGTATCCTGGAGGCGCTCCGACCAATCTGGAAATAGAGAATTTCTCCATGTATTCAGACATATCAATGCGGATCAATGCATCTTCAGAATCGAAGAGATTTTTAGCTAAAATTTTGGCGAGTTGTGTTTTACCGACACCAGTTGGGCCTAAAAAGAAGAACGAACCAATCGGTTTGTTCGGATCTTTGAGACCAGCGCGATTGCGTTGAATGGCGCGCACTACTTTTTCAACGGCGTCGTCTTGACCAATGACTTTTCCACGAATGGTTTCGGCCATTTTAACCAATTTACCAAGTTCAGATTCAGAAACTTTGGTAACCGGGATGCCACTCATCATGGAAACCACCTCGGCCACATTTTCTTCTGTGACGGTAACGCGGTTGTTCTTCGAGTCTTCTTCCCATTTGGTTTTGGCGGTCTCTAACTGCTCTTGGAGTTTGCGCTCGGCATCGCGTAGCTCGGCAGCTTTTTCGTATTGCTGAGAACGTATGACTTCTGCTTTTTGAGACTTGAGGCCTTCAATTTGCCCTTCGATATCTGTAATTTCTTTGGGCACATGAATATTGGTGATGTGCACCCGCGAACCCACTTCGTCAAGGGCATCAATGGCCTTGTCTGGCAAATGACGATCTGTGATGTAGCGCTCAGTAAGCTTCACGCAAGCTGCGATAGCTTCGTCGGTGTAGCATACGCTGTGGTGATCTTCGTAGCGCTCTTTGATGTTGTGCAAAATTTGTACGGTTTCATCAATAGTGGTGGGCTCAATGATGACTTTTTGAAAACGTCTTTCTAATGCGCCGTCTTTTTCAATGTATTGGCGGTATTCATCAAGGGTTGTGGCCCCAATGGCTTGCATTTCTCCGCGCGCCAAAGCTGGCTTGAACATATTGGATGCATCTAGAGAACCACTGGCACCGCCCGCACCAATAATGGTGTGGATTTCATCGATGAATAGAATGATGTCTGGATTTTTTTCAATTTCTTGCATCACGGCTTTCATGCGCTCTTCAAACTGACCACGGTATTTGGTACCTGCTACTAATGAAGCGAGGTCAAGAGAAACAATGCGTTTGTTGAACAAAATTCTGGATACCTTGCGCTGAACGATGCGCAAAGCCAAGCCTTCAGCGATGGCCGACTTCCCTACTCCGGGTTCACCGATAAGGATGGGGTTGTTTTTCTTTCTACGCGACAAAATCTGACTCACGCGCTCGATTTCTTTTTCGCGGCCGACAATCGGGTCAAGACGGCCGAGTTCAGCCATTTTGGTGAGGTCACGACCAAAGTTATCTAAAACAGGTGTTTTGGATTTTGGGTCAGCGCTTTTGCGTTGAGCAGCGCCAAAATTTTCTTCTTCTTCGTTGCCAGAATTAGGAAATTCGGCACGTGGTGGTTGTTTGTCTTGTAGCATAAGTTCGTATTCTTCACGGGCGCTGTCATAGAGCACCCCATATTTGTTTAAAACCTGACAGGCAACGCTGTCTTCATAACGTAAAATAGTCAAGAGCAGGTGCTCGGTGCCAATGATGTTTTGTTTGAATTCTTTGGCCTCTAGGTACGATTGCTTGATGATGTTTTCAGCTTGTTTGAGCAGCGGAATATTGGTGCTCACTAAATGATTGACGGCTGTTTTTTCAAGCATTCTTTCTAGCTCGGCCTTCAGCTGTGCTAGATCGACATTGAATTCATTGAGAATTTTAACAGCTGTTCCTTCATTGAGTTTGATCAAACCAAGCAGTAAATGCTCAGCTCCGACAAATTCATTGGAGAGACGGACAGCTTCGTCGCGGCTGTAACTAATCATGTCTTTGACACGTGGAGAGAATTTAGCTTCCATGGGCGTTTAATCGTTGTTACAAATATAACTTTTATCTGTTCGCGACCTTCGCTTTTATCCACAATTTATACTTGCATTTTGTTAGTAAAAAATAGCGAGGGGAAACGTTAAGGGACTGCATTTTATTAATTTTGGAAATCTAATTAACTAACGCATAGACTAACGCAATAATATGGCTGAAGGCGAAAAAATCATTCAGATCAACATTGAAGACGAAATGAAATCAGCATACATCGATTATTCGATGTCTGTCATTGTCTCACGTGCACTCCCAGATGTTCGGGATGGCTTCAAACCAGTTCACCGCAGGGTGCTCTACGGTATGCAAGACCTCGGCGTCTATTCTAACAGACCTTACAAGAAATCGGCAAGAATTGTCGGTGAAGTACTCGGTAAGTATCACCCACACGGTGACAGCTCTGTTTACGACACCATGGTGCGTATGGCACAACCTTGGTCTTTGCGCTATCCGTTAGTAGATGGGCAAGGTAACTTCGGTTCAGTCGATGGCGACAGCCCTGCTGCGATGCGTTATACCGAGGCTAGACTGCGCAAGATTGCCGAAGAAATGCTCGACGATCTTGAAAAAGAAACCGTAGACTTCCGTCCTAACTTTGACGACTCTTTAGAAGAACCAACCGTACTTCCTACAAAAATCCCTAACCTCCTAGTAAACGGAGCAGCTGGTATTGCAGTAGGTATGGCTACCAACATGGCGCCACACAACCTCACTGAGGTTATTGACGGCACCATTGCTTACATTGACAACAAAGAAATCACCGCTGAAGAATTATTGCAATTCATCAAGGCACCAGATTTCCCAACTGGTGGTATTATTTATGGTTACGAAGGAGTTCGCGATGCCCTACTTACTGGGCGCGGACGCGTTGTGATTCGCGGTAAGGCCGAAATCGAAGAAGAAAACGGCCGCGAGCAAATCATCGTTACTGAAATTCCTTATCAGGTCAACAAGGCAGAAATGATCAAAAAGATCGCCGAGTTGGTCAACGACAAAAAAATCGAAGGCATCTCTGACCTCCGCGATGAATCTGACCGTAACGGAATGCGCGTTGTGTTTGAAATCAAGCGCGATGCCATTGCAAATGTCGTTTTAAACAAACTTTACAAATTCACCCAACTACAAACGTCGTTCTCAGTGAACAACATTTGTTTGGTTGACGGACGTCCACGCTTACTCAATGTACGTGAGCTCATCGAGCAATTCGTTGAATTCCGCCACGAGGTAGTGATTCGCAGAACGCGTTTTGATTTGCGCAAAGCTGAAGAGCGCGCACACATCCTCGAGGGTCTCATTATTGCCTCAGACAACATTGACGAAGTCATTGAAATCATCAAATCTTCGGCTAGCCCTGACGACGCCCGCGATCGTTTGGCAACGCGTTTTGGACTTTCTGACATCCAAACCAGAGCCATCGTCGACATGCGCTTGCGTCAACTTACTGGCCTCGAGCAAGACAAACTGCGCGCAGAATTTGACGAACTCATGAAACTCATCGCAGATCTCAAAGACATCCTCGACAAAGAAGAGCGTCGCATGCAAATCATCAAAGATGAATTGATTGACATCCGTGCAAAATATGGCGACGAGCGCCGCTCACAAATTGAGTATTCCGCAAGCGAAATGCGCATGGAAGACCTCATCGCTGATGAAGAAGTAGTGGTAACTATTTCACACGCAGGGTACATCAAGCGCACCAACTTGGCTGAATACAAAGTTCAGAACCGCGGTGGCATGGGCTCAAAAGGATCCGCTACCCGTGACCAAGACTTCCTTGAGCACCTCTTTGTAGCTACCAACCACAACTATCTTTTGATCTTTACTGAAAAAGGACGTTGTTTCTGGATGCGTGTTTATGAAATTCCTGAAGGCAACAAAACATCGAAAGGTCGTGCTATTCAGAACCTCATCAATATCCCACAAGACGACAAAGTAAAAGCCTACGTCAAAGTACTTGACCTCACCGACAAAGACTACGTAGAAAACAACTTTATCGTGATGTGTACCAAACAAGGTGTGATCAAGAAAACTTCTTTAGAAGCATATTCTAGACCACGCAGCAATGGTATCAATGCCATCGGCATCCGTGAGAACGACGAATTACTCGAAGCTAAACTCACCAACGGCAGCAACGAAATCGTATTGGCCACTTCTGAAGGTCGCGCCATTCGTTTCAACGAAGCAACCGTACGCCCAATGGGTCGAAACGCTTCCGGTGTTCGTGGGGTTACTCTTACTTCGGCTACAGATTGCGTCATTGGCATGATCTGCGTTGAAGACATCTTCTCTACTATTTTAGTGGTTTCTGAAAAAGGCTACGGCAAACGTACCTTCCTCAATGACCCAGAAGACCAAGAACCAGTTTACCGCATCACTAACCGCGGTGGAAAAGGTGTGAAAACACTCAACATCACCGACAAAACAGGTAAACTCCTTTCTATTCAAAATGTATTTGACGAAGACGACCTCATGATCATTACCAAATCAGGCGTTACCATTCGTATGCACGTAGACACCATCCGAACGATGGGCCGTGCTGCACAAGGTGTCAAACTCATCAACCTCAAGTCTAACGCTGAAATTGCGGCCATTGCGCGCGTTCCACGTTCTGAAGATGAAGACGAAGAATTTATGGAAAATGGCGAAGTTTTAACTCCTACTGATGCCACAGATGCTGGCACGAATATTGAAAACGACGCAACAGAAACTGAATAAATACTGATCATGAAAAAACAATTGCTCTTTATTGGATTGGCGCTTGCAGTAAGCACCACCACTTTCGCTCAAAAAAAGAATGTCACCGACGCCATTCTTCTCATGAGAAAATACAACCCAACCGGAGATGTTGATGCCAATTTAAAAACAGTTACTGACGCTAAGAATTTCATCGACCTAGCTGCGGTTAACCCTGAAACGGCTGAAGATTTCAAAATGCATTTGTATCGTGCAGAGATTTATTATGCTTTAAACGAAGCCAATGATTTAAAAGCGCTCAAGGAAAACAACAACGGCCCTACAGACGCTAACACGACCAAAGAATGGAAAGAAATTTCTATGGCCAGCTTCAAAAAAGTACTTGAAGATCCAAAGAAAACTTACAAAACCGATGCTGAAAATTTCATCAATATCCGTGTAGAAATGCTTTTCAACCTAGGAATCACTGCCTACAATGAAAAGAAATATTCAGATGCAGCAAAAGCTTTTCTTAAGGCTAGCGAGGTAAAAAGCTACCTCGGTGAAACTTTCAAAGATGCTGAAGTCAATACTTCTTTAGCAGTAAATTATGCTGTTGAAGATTTTCTTGCTGCCAAGAAATACGACGAAGCTTTGGCTTTTGCTACTTCAATGTCAGATGCCATGCCACAAAACATTGACATCCTGATCAGCATTGTCAATATCAATCTTCAAAAAGGCGATGTTGCCGCTACTGAAACTTACATCAACAAAGCACTTGCTATTGACCCATCCAATAAGCAGCTTTACTATGTTTTAGGCACGAGCTACATGGACAAAAAAGAAAATGACAAAGCAACAGCTGCACTCCAAAAAGCAATTGAAATTGACCCGAACTACAACGAGGCTCTTTATCAGCTTGGCGCTCACCTCTACAATTTAGCCGTTGAAAAACGCAACAAGACTGTAGAAATGGACTACAAAGATCCAAAAACAGCCCAACTTGAAAAAGAAGCCATGGACCTTTTCAAGCAAGCTTTGGTTCCACTAGAGAAATATGCCAGTCAAAATGAAAATGACAAAGCTATTCTCGATATCCTCTACAAAACAAATATGAAATTGGGGAACATCGACAAAGCGCAAGAATACAAGAAGCGCCTCGATGCTCTAAAGAACTAATATGATATTTTGATCTTTGAACTGCCCGACTTGCGGGCAGTTTTTTTATACCTAGGTTTTGCTTTTTTACTAACTTTGAAATATGGAATTTGTACACCCCGAACGCTTATGGCTGCTCTTCTTAGTACTCATTCCTATTCTCATTCACCTCTTCCACTTTAGAAAAAGAAAAACACTCTTTTTTTCATCCTTGCGTTTTATTCAGTTTCTTGAAAAACAAGAGCAAAGTACGCGCAAGCTCAAGCATTACCTAATTCTTGCCACAAGAATCCTTGCCATGAGCGCGCTCATTTTCGCGTTTGCAAATCCTTTTATCCCGAATGCAAGCTCACAAAAAAGTGGTAAAAATGCGGTGATCATTTACCTCGACAATTCTTACTCTATGACCGCACTGGGCACTGAAGGTTCCTTGCTATCTGAAGGCCGAGAATTAGCCAAACGAGTTTTGGTACAAATTGAGCCCAATACGCGGGTCTTGATTTGCAGCAACCACCTCAATAGCGCTGAACAATTTTTTGTTACGAAGGCCGAAGCACTGCGCTACCTCGATCAACTCGAGCCCTTTGCACTCCCTAGAAGCCTCAATGACATCGTGCAATGGCAAACCCAACAAATTGAACAGCACGAAGCCCTCCATGAAAAATTAAGTTCGGTACAGCGCATTTTTATCTCAGATTTTCAAAAACAGAACGCCCAACTGAGCCCGCAACAAAACAGACTTCAAGACCCCTATTATTTGTTTCAAATGGCTGGGCAAAAACCCAACAACATTTACATCGACAGCATTTGGTTTGGCAACCCAACGCAGCAATACAATGCCAATCAAGAATTATTTGCGCGCATCAGACATTCAGGCACCCAAGAACAAAATAACCTAGAAGTAAATTTGGAACTGGGCAAGACCAAACGCACCATGTTCTTAAAAATCGGTGAAAACCAGAGCAAGGTGGTGAGTTTTCCTTTCACCGAAAAGAACAAAGGCGCTGTAAAAGGAAATATCAGCGTCACTGACGCTCAAATTCATTTTGACGACACTTGGCATTTTGCCTACGAAGTAGCCAGTGCAACGCGTGTTTGTCTCATCGAAAACAGCAACTCCAGTAAACGCGTTGCCGCTGCGTTTGCCGTTGAACCGCGTTATCAGGTAACGCAACTTGACCCAGGTGCTGTAAACGCAGAAAAACTCAACAACACAGACTTAATTGTACTCAATGGGCTAGATGAGATCTCAACAGGATTGCGCTCAGACTTAATTGAAGCGGTACAAAATGGCCAGAAACTCCTGATCATTCCCGGGGCGCAAATTGACCGCAATGCCTACAACAGCCTGCTCAACGCACTCAACCTACCCCAACTTGGGCCTACAACGAATGCAGGCCTACAACTCCAGCAAATTGCCTACGAAGATCCATTCTTTAAAGGTGTTTTCGAAAAGAAAATTGAGAGGCTCCAAACGCCAATAATAGCCAAACATTACGAAGTCAAAGGTCAGCAACAAAGTGTAGCCCTTCCGCTACTTACACTCCGCTCGGGGCAGGCACTCCTACTCAGGGCTAAGCAACAAGTTTTTTTATTTTCGGCAGCACTAGATCCTTCGTTTGGCACCCTTGCCCAACAATCTTTGTTCCCGACCATTTTATTGCGCTGTGGTGAATTTGCAGCCCAACGCTATCCGCTTCATGCCATCATTGGCCAAGACGCTCAAATTGGCATCAGGGCAACTATTCCAGGCGATATCGCACCTAAGTTGCGCTCCAACGAATTTGAATTCATACCTCAAATCAGAAAGAATGAAGGTTTGCTGCAAATCAATATCAGTGGGCCAGCTGCTCTCGAGAAATTAAAAGCAGGCATATATCAACTCGTTGCACCTGAACCAATTGGACAACTCGCTTTGAATTATCCCAGAACCGAATCTATATTAAGCTTTACAGATTCTGATGCACTTCAAGAATTATTCGAGCGCAACGGCATAAAAAATTGTAAATTTAACAGCATCAATGAGGGTCAGAGCCTAGCCGCACTCCAAATTGACCAAGTTGCCTACTACTGGCGCTTGTTGCTCATTTTTGGTTTGTTGTTTTTATTGCTCGAACTCGCATTGTTAAAATGGTGGAAATGAAAATTCAACTCAATCAGGTCCGAATCTACGACCCGCAGTCAAAGTACAACAACCAAGTACTAGATATACTTATTGAAAATGGCCACATCAGTCAGATGGCACCACAAATCAAAGCAACAGATGCACTACAAGTGAATTCTGCTGAACTTTGTGTGGCACCAGGTTTTATAGACCTCAAAGCTGACTTCTGTGATCCTGGTTACGAACACAAAGAAACCATCCAAAATGGTTTGGATATCGCAAGTTTAGGTGGCTTCACACAAGTTTATATCCAACCGGGCACCATGCCTGTCATGGAGAACAAAGGTCAGGTGACTTACGCCCAGCAAAAAGCACAAGGCGCCACTACTTTCTTAGGGGTCAATGGTGCACTTACTAAAGGTTTGAACGGCGAGGAACTCGCAGAACTCTACGAACTTTATACACATGGTGTGCGTCTGTTCACAGACGATGCACATGCAGTAAATGCCGGAATTTTACAGCGCGCTTTGCTGTACACCCGAGACTTCGGTGGACGCGTCAGCGTGTTTTCGCGCAATGCATCTTTAGGCGCTAAAGGGCAAGTAAACGAAGGGCAAGCTTCTACCCGCACCGGGCTTAAAGCTGATCCGCACTTGGCAGAAATCATTGAAGTTGAACGCAATTTGCGCATCTTGGCTTATACTGGTGGCAAATTACACCTCAGTGGCCTTAGTACTGCAGAAGCGGTCAATTTGGTGCGTAAAGCCAAAAACGAGGGGCTAGACGTCACTTCAGATGTCCATCTCATGAATCTTTGCTTTACAGAAAGTGCCATGCTTGGCTTTGACACCCGCTTCAAGGTACTTCCAGTATTGCGCACCGCTTCTGATCAAAAAGCGCTTTGGGAAGGTGTACTTGATGGCACCATTGACGCCATTGTCAGCGACCACCGTCCTGGAGATCTCGAAGAAAAGGACCTCGAATTCGACCTCGCACACTTTGGTGCACCGCAACTCGAAACTTTCTTTGCTGCACTCAATACACACAAGCCAAGCGATTTAGCCAGTGTTTTAGCAGCCTTAACAGCAGGCCCTCGCAAAGTTTTAGGCCTAGACAGCAACTGCATCGAGCCAGGTGCTTTTGCAGAATTAACGCTTTTTGACCCAAGTTTGCCGTACGAAACAAATATGCAAGCTGAACAATTGCGCTTTAGCCCGTTCAACAACACCCAACTTCAGGGGCAAATTAGAGGTGTCATCCGAGGCGAACTCGCTTCATTAGTAGACTAACAGATGTCGCGCAGGTCTTTTTTAAGAGAGTTTTTCAAAGCAAACCGCATGGTGGGCTCTGTGCTACCTAGCTCGCGTTTTCTGAGCAGCAAAATGTTAGCGCCCATAGATTTCAGCAAAAGTAAAGTTGTGGTTGAACTAGGCCCAGGCACAGGTGTTTTTACCAAAGCACTACTCAAAGCCATGCCTCAAGACAGTCAATTGCTGGTCATTGAGCTCAATGAAGCTTTTTTCAAAAACCTTGAAAAACAAATCCAAGCGCCTCAGCTCAAGCTCATTCATGGCTCCGCCACTGAAATCAAAGACTACCTCAAAGCGCTCGGAATTGACAAAGCCGACTACATTGTTTCGTCGCTGCCACTTTCTAATTTCCCAAAAGAGCTGCGCGATCAAATTCTAACAAGCTGCACCGCAAGCTTACAAACTGATGGTAAATTCATTCAATTTCAGTACTCACGTGGGCTCAAAAAAATGTACGGCAAATATTTTTCGAAGGTCTCCATTGATTACACGGTCTTGAACTTCCCGCCGGCCTTCATCTACACCTGTTCGAATAGCTGATATCTTTTGCCTATCTTTGCGCAAAAATTTTCAGCATGCTTTCGGTACAAAACCTCTCCCTTCAATTTGGTAAACGCGTCTTATTTGACGAAGTCAATGTAAAATTTGTCAATGGCAATTGCTATGGCGTCATCGGTGCCAATGGTGCAGGTAAATCTACTTTCTTAAAGATCCTCACCGGAGACCAAGACCCAACTAAAGGGCGTGTAGAACTCGAACCAGGCAAGCGTATGGCGGTTTTAAAACAAAACCACTTTGAATTTGACCAGTGTCAGGTACTACAAACCGTAATCATGGGCCACAAGCGCTTGTATGAAATCATGGTTGAAAAAGATGCCTTGTATGCCAAAGAAGATTTCTCTGAAGAAGACGGCATGAAAACCGCTGAACTCGAAGGGGAATTTGCCGACCTCGAAGGTTGGAATGCCGAAACAGACGCCGCTACCCTACTCAGTAACCTCGGTATCGATGAATCGAAGCATTACTTGTTAATGGAAGAACTTTCCAATGACCTCAAAGTACGCGTGCTTTTGGCTCAGGCTTTGTTTGGAAACCCTGATGTACTCATTCTCGATGAGCCTACCAATGACCTCGACCTCAAAACCATTTCTTGGCTCGAGGACTTCCTTCTTGATTTCAGAAACACAGTAATTGTTGTATCGCACGACCGTCACTTCCTTGACACCGTTTGTACACACATCTGTGACATCGACTTTAGCAAACTCAACCTCTTTACAGGTAACTATACTTTCTGGTACCAGTCTTCACAACTTGCCGCGCGTCAGCGTGCTGACAAGAACAAAAAAGCCGAAGAAAAGAAGAAAGAGCTCATGGAGTTCATCTCTCGTTTCTCGGCCAATGCCGCTAAATCTAAACAAGCAACTTCGCGTAGAAAGATGCTCGACAACCTTGACCTCGAAGAAATCAAGCCTTCTTCAAGACGCTATCCGGGAATTACCTTCCACCAAGATCGCGACGCAGGAAATCAAATTTTGGGCATTGAAAACCTCAGCAAAACCGTAGAAGGCAAAACTTTATTCAAAGACCTCTATCTTACTGTCAATAAAGGAGATAAAATTGCTTTTATTTCCAGAGATTCTGTTGCCCTGACCAATTTCTTTGAGATTTTATCTGGCAATGTCAAAGCTGACACCGGTGAATTTACTTTCGGAACAACCATTACAACAGCTTACCTACCCAACGATAACCACCACTATTTTGCAGACAAACTCAGTCTCATTGATTGGTTGCGTCAGTATGCACTCACAGATGAAGAGCGCGAAGAAGTTTACTTAAGAACTTTCCTTGGCCGCATGCTCTTTACCGGTGAAGAAGCCATGAAAATGGCAACAGTGCTTTCCGGAGGTGAAAAAGTGCGTTGTATGCTTTCAAAAATGATGCTCGCGAAAGCGAACTTATTGCTCATGGATGAACCAACCAACCACCTTGACCTCGAATCGATTACGGCACTCAATAACGCCATGCAAGAATTCCAAGGAACCTTGCTCTTTACTTCTCATGACCACGAGTTAGTTAGTACGGTTGCCAACCGCATCATTGAACTTACACCTGGCGGTATCATCGACAAAATGATGCCTTACGACGACTACCTCAAGGACGATAAAATTTCGCAATTACAAGCAGAACTTTACGCATAAACCTATGGTCCGTTACGACGTCTCCTGCGAGCAAGCAAATTTGCGCTACATCCAATTCAAGGCCCTTATTCCTGTAACGGAGGCCGAGCTGGTTTTGGAGTTGGCCAGTTGGCGACCAGGGCGTTATGAACTTGGTAATTTTGCCAAAAATATCAAGGGTTTGCGCGCGTTCAACGACAAAAACGAGCGGCTTGCGCTTCGCAAGACGCGCAAAGACACCTGGAAGGTGGATTGCGAGGCCTCAGCTTATGTGCGCGTTGAATACAGCTATTACGCAGCCGAGCTCAATGCGGGGTCTAGCTACCTCGATGAGCAACAATTATACATCAATCCGGTTAATTGCTTTTTATACCCCCAAGCCACAGAAAACCTTGGCTTTGAAATCCAATTACACCTTCCCGCTCATTGGGAAATAGCTTCGGGCTTACATTTCCAAGACAACAAAACTATTGTAGCCAACTTTGATCAATTAGCAGATAGTCCTTTTATTTGTAGCGGGCAAATCCAAAGAAAAAGCTACGAAGTAAATGGCACTGCGTTTCATATTTGCTTCAATAACCAAAAACAAATCCCTTGGGATAAAGTACTAGAAGACTTCAAACGCTTCACGCAACAACAAATCGCAGACTTTGGAGAGTTCCCTGTACCTGAATTCACTTTTCTCATTCAATCTGTTCCTTACGCAGCCTACCACGGTGTGGAACACCTCAATTCAACAGTTATTGCACTTGGTCCAAGTTCAGAGGTGTTTACGACGCTTTACACAGAACTATTAGGCGTGAGTTCCCATGAATTGTATCATGTTTGGAATGTAAAGTCTATCAGGCCTTTTGAGATGTATCCGTACAACTTCAAAGAAGAAAATTATTCAGAAGCCGGATTCATCTATGAAGGCATTACCACCTACATGGGTGACCTCTATTTATTAAAAAGTGGCGTTTTTTCATTAGAACAGTATTTGAAAGAACTCAGCAAGCAAGTACAAAAACACCTCGATAATCCAGCGCGTTTTTCTATGAGTGTGGCTGCAGCTTCTTACGATACTTGGCTCGATGGCTATGTGCCCGGAGCACCTGGCCGCAAAGTGTCCATTTATACAGAAGGATGCCTCTTGGCCTTTTACTGTGACATGAAACTCAGACAAGCGACTCAAAATAAGCTTGGTCTTGAAGTCGTGATGAAGCAGCTCTATTATGATTTTGCTTGTCAGCAAAAAGGTTATACCATTCAAGATTACAAAACAGCCCTTGAAAACTTTTCAGGACTTGACTTCACGAGTTTCTTCAATGACTTTGTTTACGGCACTGCACCTTATGAACAATTGCTCTCAGAGGCTTTTGAATACTTCGGTTTAGACTTGCAGCAAACGCCAGCCAATAGTTATGCAGAAGCACGTTTTGGCATGAAGGTGAGTCAGGTTGGAAAAGATTGGCAAATTGTCCAGCTTTACCCAGGTTCACCGGCTGAATTAGGTGGTTTGGCCATTGGTGACCTCATCATTGCCGTCAATCAAGTGCGGGCCTTGCCACAATTAGATACTTGGCTGAGCTTCCATGAAAATCAAAACAAAACCTTGCTTGTAGAGCGCAGTGGTCGTATTTTAGAATTGTTTATACCAGAGGTAGACCGCAATTTCTTTGCGCAAAATAAAGTGCAGCGTTTAGACACGCTGAATGGTCCTCAAGAAAAAGCCTTGAAAGCATGGATGCTCGCTTAATCTTGCGGCTCTAGAAAGTAATCGTCTGGAAAATTCAATAAATAAAGCTGCTCACTTGCCCTTGTAACTGAAGTATACAGCCACTGAATATATTGTGCATTTTTGCGCTCCTCGGGAATAAATCCATAATCGATATAGACATGTGCCCATTGGCCACCTTGCGCTTTGTGCACAGTTATGGCATGCGCATATTTGATTTGTAAGGCATTGAAGTAAGGATCTTTGAGTACTTCGCGGTAGCGCTTTTGTTTGTTTTTGATATCCATGTGTGTGGCTTCAATGGCATAAAACAACTTTTTTAAAGTTTCGCGCTGCAAGCTTGGCGACTCTTCGTCTAGGCTGGCTAAATGCACCCAGCAACTGAGTGGAGCTTGATCTGGGTAATCGACAAAACTGAGGTCAACGTAGGCAAACTCAAAGCCGTATTGGGCTTCAAAGCGCCTCACTTTATCGACCTTAGCCAATTCCCCATTGGCAATAAAACCCATTTTAGAATTGGGGTCGAGCCAAAAATAATTGTTCTTGACTACCATCAAGATATCTCCTTTTTCCAGTACCTCTTCTCGGTAAAATAAACGGTTTCTAATTTCCCGATTCCATTGATTTGCTCGCTTATTTGACATCGTAAGCAAGATACTTTCGTCTGTCCCCACTTTGCCATACGACGACTCTAAATACTCTTGAAATTCACCACCTTGAACGCGCTGCACACTCTGTTTGTCTAGGGCAGCAAATAGCGGCAACTGATAGCTGTCAAAACTGCGCAATTTTGTGGCACATGCTAAAATACCGGACTGTTCAGTGACACGCACCACCTGATTGAGATGCGCATGGTAAATACTTAGACTCGGGTAACGCGCAAGTAATTGTTCTGGCTTGAGGGCAATAGAGTAATCTTGCCCAACGGGCGGCAACTGCCCGGGGTCACCAATTAATATCAGGTGGCAATTTTCACCCGTAAAAACATAATTGAGTAAATCCTCTAATAAATTATTGGCTTCCATAGTATCTGCATCTGCCAACATCGAGGCTTCATCGACAAAAAACAAAGTGTTTTTGTGCAAGTTTCGGGCTTTGGTAAGGCCTGCTTGCGCCAACTCGCCTCCTGAAAAATAAATTTGTCGATGGATGGTACTGGCAGTTCTGTCGGCATAGTTACCCAAAACCTTGGCTGCTCTGCCAGTAGGTGCTAATAATTTAAAATTGACCTTTTCTAAACGCAATACTTGTGTGAGTCCTGCAATGAGGGTAGACTTACCCGTTCCGGCGAATCCTGTGAGTACCCAAACTTTTCGGAGCTGATCTGCATGCCAAAACGCCGCAAATTGTTCGAGCGCACGGTTTTGGTCGCTGGTCAGTGGAAACTGAAAAACAGCGGCGCAACGCTCAATAAATGCATCTGTTGGAGAACCTACTGACATCTTTAACCCATAAGAGGACTGAACAAAATTAAATATTGTAGCTTTGCATAGCGCACTACTCCTGAGTAGTTATAAACAAGGTCATGCAGCAACTCGTACTTTCCTTTTCTGAAAAATCATTGACGCTCTTACAAAAGCAGGCGTCTGAATCCAGTATGGAGCAAATTCCTCTAGAACTTGCAAAGCCATTGGTCAAGGAAAGGATCAGTAGCAGTATCCAAACTGCACTTTCAACAAGTAGCCTTTATCGCTGTACTTGGTTTGCCCCTGACTACACGCTTTTCCCGGGTACCTTGTTCAATGCCAGCCAGCTAAAAGTTTATTACGAACTCAATCATGGAAGTCTTGCACAGCATCTGTCTTTGCGTTATGACAGCATTGAAAGCCTTGATTTAATCGTGATTTACGCAGTCCCTACTTGGCTTGAAGACTACTGCAAAAATGAGCTGCAATTTCAGCTCCTTCGCCATGAAGTATCATTACAATTAAGCCATTTAGCGCAACAGAAACACCGCGATCAAATCCAAGTATTTTTTCATGAAAATGAGTTTGTTTTGAGTGTATTCAAACAAAAACAACTCATCAGTTGCACAGCCACTGCTTATCAGCAAGAAACCGATTTCATCTACTTTTTACTTGCGCATCAACAAAAACTCCAATTAGATCAATCTTTTGAACTCAATCTTGTGCAGGCAGGTGCCCAGTTAGATCTAAAAAATATTCAGCACCTACTGCTGAAATTCAAGGATTTTGAGTCTTTCAAAATTCAAGATTCAGACATGTCTAGTTACCAAAACAACATACTTTGCGCATCATTAGAGGAACTTTAAAAGGAAAACGCTTTGCAACCCCGCCGGGTTTCCCATCGCGACCAACCACTGACTACGCCAAAGAAGGCTTGTTCAATGTCCTTGAAAACTTAACGGATATCATGGACGCCCAAGTTTTAGATTTATGTGCCGGAACGGGTAATATTTCATTTGAATTTGTGAGCCGCGGTGCTGCATCGGTTTTGGCAATCGACAGCCATCCACGCTGTGTGCAATACCTCAAGCAGAACACCCAGACACTACAAATTGCGTCCGTCATGCAGGTTTATAAATCAGACTGCGTGATTTACTGTAAAAATGCCAAAAACGTTCAATACGACATCATTTTTGCAGACCCACCCTTTCACCTCGGTTTTCACGAAGAATTAATTGCACAAATTTTCGATAAAAATTTACTCAGGCCAGATGGCTATCTCATCATCGAACATGGGAAGCAAGATGATTTCAGCCAAGAAGCACATTTTGACATTTGTCGTAATTTCGGTAATGTTTACTTTAGTTTTTTTAAACCCACTGTATGAAACGCTGTCTTTTTCCAGGAAGTTTTGACCCTTTTACCAAAGGACACGAAGCTGTTGTCCTAAAAGCACTTGACCTCTTTGACGAAGTCATTATAGGCATCGGCATCAATTCAAAAAAGCAAGGTTTATTCAGCACTGAAAACAAAGTCGCTCATATTACCGCATTGTTTGAAAACCATACGCGCATTCAAGTGCGCACCTTTCAAAAGTTAACGGTTGAGTTTTGTAAAGACCTCCATGCCTCACACATCGTCAGGGGGCTACGCGACGGCAAAGACTTCGAATATGAACGCACCATTGCACACATGAATCATTCGATTTCAGGAATTGAAACGGTTTTCTTTTTAACCAACCAAGAACACAGTGCCATTAATTCAAGTATCATTCGAGAAATGTACCTCAATGGCGCCGACATCTCCCCTTTTGTAACGCGTCCGGACTTACTCGTTTGACACACATGAACGCAAGACTACTGCTGTTATTTTTTCTAGGTTGCTGCAACCTATTTAGTGCACAAGTCAAGGTCAGAGGCCTTTCTTTTTGGGACAGCCCAAACCTTACCGTATACCAAACAAGCAATTACCTCAGCAATGAACGCTCGAAGCTTCTTGACTTGCAACCAGATAGCATTGGTATTTTTCAATTTGAACTAACGACTACCGAAATTAAACAGCTGCAAATTTGTAGCCCAGATCGCTGCAGTTGGTTTTATATCGAGCCAAACGGGCGCTATATTATTGAACTACCTGAAGACGGAGGCCTTCCGAGTCTTTCTGAACAAAAAGAAGTGGAGTTGCTTTTTTACCAACTAGATACACTCGATATCAATTATCAAATTTTGGGTTTTGAAGCCTGGATGGACCAGTATTTGTCTGATATTTATCCGCTCAAAGACCTCCGTAGCAATGAATTCATCACTAAAATTAGGGCCTTCAAAAACGAAGCTGCTCAAGTATATAATGCAGATAGCTCTGCATTTTTAAAGGAATACGTCAAATATTCTATTGGCCTAACCATTGACAATTTCTCGGTGATTGGCGGACCCACAAAAGCCGATAAATTTGATTTTTACCTCAGCACAGACAGCATCAATTACCAACAACCAAAACTCATTGAATTTGCTAAAGCCTATTATCAAAATTATTTTGATCAACTAGATGCTACGGGGCGTCTAGAAGCACAAGCAGCGCTAGAAGATAATCAGTTTGAAAAGTACATAGCCGTTTTTCAGACCGACCCTTTTATTTACAACCGCAATTGGGCTGAATTTGTGGCTTTTCAAAGTATTTTAGATCTATTCAATGCTCAAAGAATCAATCCTGAGCTGGTTTTTAATGGCTTGAAATACCTCAAGGCTAACGCCTCTCAAAAAGAACTCAGAGAAGCTGCCAACTATTTCTGGCAAATCAATAACCAACTCAAAATAGGAAAAAAAGTACCTGAACAATTGCTGATTGAATTACTCCGTATGGAATGGCCTGCCAACAATGTCTGTTTGCATTTTTATCAACCCACCAACCAAAAGTGTATTTCGGAAATTGTTGCACTACAGAAAGTGGCTGAGCGTCATCAATCTGATTTACAAATCATCACCATTTACCCCTCTGATGTCACCTGGACCAAAGCTGATCAAAAAGCTTTTGAAAAAGTAAAGTGGCCAAAAGTAGCGCTCGAACCGGAGTCCACACTCTGGAATTTAATGGCGTGGCAAAGTGCGCCTGCCTATATCTTGATCGATCGCCAGCAGGTGGTGCGCTTCATGCCCGCTTTAGGCCCAATACCAAATGGCAGCGGTCAAACCATTGACACGCAAATCATGCAGTTAAAATAGCTTGAATGCTATTTGATCTCAACGGAAATTAAAATTGATTCTTTTGATGCTTGCGTGAACATGTAAGGACTTCCCTGACGCAAAAGCCAATCCATTTGTGCGCCATTCATTTGCCCCTCCTCAATAGTGAGTGTTTTAAACGGCCCATTCAAAGTTTGGGTATTGATTTTCATTCCTCGCAACAGATACCTTTGAAGGGCGGTTAGTTCATCAGTCTTGATTTGTGCTGAACTTAAGATCCCATTCTCGGTCTGATAGATAAAAATTCCTGCCCTATTGAGCGCTGCTAAACGAGCCAGGCAATCTGAACAGGTTTGTTCGTAACGCACAAAAGTTGGTGCTGCTTGAAGTGCTTTTTTGGCCGGAAGAACAGGCACAGTTTGAAGCGGCAAAGCAGATGGTTTTGGGGTCAAATCTTTTGGCTTGGTGGTTTGTGTATCCATTTGAACGCCCTGCGCCAATAAAGTTTTAGCTTCTGCCAAACTGATTCTTTTTCCTTGATAATAAGCCACTATAAACGCATCAGTAATACCTTTTTGAACCGCTAAGCGCTGTCTCTCTTTGGCTGCTGCCAATTGAGCAAAACGACCACTTGCATATCTATACTGACCTTTTGCAGTTTGCGCCTCAATTAACTCTGGTAAACCAAGTTGTTTTTCAGAGAGTAAAGGCCTGTTGTAAACCCCAACCTGTACCGTATAATAAAGCCCCTCTCCTGGCGTTTCAAAAACAGATTTGCGGACTTGTTGCGTATTTGTTCCTTTGTTGCTGCCTTCGAGTTGAACCGCCGCAGCATAATTCAAACGCTCACAACCATTATAGGCCACCACAAACGCATCTGCATAACCTAATCGACGAATGACATTTCTTTGATTGATTGCATCAGTAGAGCTTCTAAAATAACCCGCCATCACGACTGTCAAACCATTGGCCAACACCCTTCCATCAACCGGACTAAACTCCGTGAATTTTCCTGCCGGAATTGGTTTTCTAAAAGCACCTACCTGAACTCTAAAAACCAAACCTTGCGCACACGGCACGCCAATCGGAATACTTGAGCCTGGCGCTTGCTGAGCCAACTTAAAAGAAGCCATTTGCCCTTCAGGGAGCGGATTATACCCAGACTCTGAAGTAACGCTCTCTTTGTTTACTGCAAGTTCATATGGCGGCAAATAACCCATTTCAAATAAAGCCTCAAATTCGGCTTGCAAAGGCTGTTTCAGTAAGCTTTGCTGTGTATTTTTAAGTTGCTCAATGGCAACTTGTTGCGCTTCAGCTTTTTCTAAAAGCGCTTGTTGCACTTCATCCGTTGGTGTTTCTAAATAGGAAACTTCTAAATTCTTGATTTGCTCATTCAGGTTCGAAATCTGTTCCTTGTAACGCTCCATGGTATCGCGCGCCTCCAGGTATTTCATGTAAGCCAACCATTGCTCACTGGCTAATTCTGTTTCTGTTAACTTACTTGCCTTCGGTAATTCAATAGCCTGCGCAAGTTCTCCTAGTTCCTGAGCTGAAATACTTAAGCTTGGAATATCGGTCTCGATGAGTTGCCCTTCTTCCTCATTCAATTGCCTAGAAACCGCCGCAAGTTTCTGAATTGTTTCAATATTGGTATTTGCTCGTTTTTCCGAATTAGAAATAGTTTCTTCCTGAGCAAGCTGCTCCTCTTTCTTTTCAGAATTAATGGTTGATCCTCCCTGATTTACTTGCTCCGAATTAGAAATGGTTTCTTCCTGTGCAAGTTGCTCCTCTTTCTTTTCAGCAATAGGGTTCGATCCTTCCTTATTTATTTGCTCCGAATTAGAAATAGATGCTTCCTGAGCAAGCTGCTCCTCTTTCTTTTCTGAAATAGGGTTCGATTCTACCTTATTTATTTTCTCTGAATTTGTAATTAATTCCTCCTTTGCTTGATTTTCAGAATTCAAAGAAATTTCTTCCTGAGCAAGCTGCTCTTCTTTCTTCTTAGCAATAGGGTTCGATTCTACCTTATTAACTTTCTCCGAATTAGAATTGGATGCTTCCTGAGCAAGTTGCTCCTCTTTCTTTTCAGAATTAATGGTTGATCCTTCCTGATTTATTTTCTCCGAATTAGAATTGGATTCTTCCTGAGTAAGTTGCTCTTCTTTCTTCTCAGCAATAGGGTTTGATCCTTCCTTATTTATTTGCTCCGAATTAGAATTGGATGCTTCCTGAGCAAGCTGCTCTACTTTATTTTCAGAATTAATGGTTGATCCTTCCTTATTTACTTTCTCCGAATTAGAATTGGATTCTTCCTGAGTAAGTTGCTCTTCTTTCTTCTCAGCAATAGGGTTTGATCCTTCCTTATTTATTTGCTCCGAATTAGAAATGGATTCTTCCTTTGCTTGCTTTTCAGAATTCAAAGAAATTTCTTCCTGAACAAGCTGCTCCTCTTTCTTTTCTAAAATAGGGTTTGATCCTTCCTTATTTATTTGCTCCGATTTAGAATTGGATTCTTCCTGAACAAGTTGCTCCTCATTCTTTTCTGAAATAGGGTTCGATCCTTCCTTATTAACTTTCTCCGAATTTGAAATGGATGCTTCCTGAGCAAGTTGCTCTTCTTTCTTTTCTGAAATAGGGTTCAATTCTTCCTTAATTGATTTGATCAGAACCTCTTGCTGCGCATATTGCGACAAAAGCTCCTCCATGGACATGGATAAATCGATATCTGGCAAATTTTGCTGCTCGGACTGCGAAAGATAGATTTCTTTTTGAGTAGCTTGTTCAAAGGTTGCTACATAGACCTCTTGCTCCTGAAGTTTTGAACTCAAGATGTCGATAGTCAGATCGCTTAAAGCTAACTGTTGCTTGAGCTGATCAATTCTTTTCTGTGTGGCCTCTTGTTCTTTCTTGGATTGCAGCGCCAAATTCTTCTCTTGAACTTTCAGCTGATCTTGGATTTTCAGTCGATTTTGCTTCTCGAGTTGTAGTGCTTTGGCTTGTTCTTGCAAGGCCATTTGCGCTTTATACTGCTCGATTTGCAAGGCACTTTCACCATCAAAAGCTGCAATTTGTAGGTATTTGGAGAGCTCTCCACCAACGGACTCCAAATAATTCAAGATAGAGTCTTTCTGACCGGCATGTTGCCAAGCCGCTAATTTTTCATTGGTCTGCTGGATTTTACCAAGAATTTCAATGTTCGGTATATTAGCTGCCTGATTGATATTTAACCAAGTCTGGATAAATGCCAACTCCTGACTGATTTGACCGAGCGCCTCTACATCACCACTAGAAATCAAGCGCTCACGCTCTGCTAACTTGAGTTCAAAATCTTTGCGCAATACTTCAGTTAGCCGAACCTGATTTTCCAGACTGACTTCTGCGGCAAGTAAGGTATCGGTGAGTTGATTGACCAATGCTGCTGTATCGGAATCTACCCATGCAAATTGGCTTAACAAAGGACTGCGTTCTGAAATACTAGGCGCTGTGCTTTTAAATTGCACTTGTTTGATTTCTTTGGCTTGCCATTTGAGTTGCGCTTGTGCAAGTAAATCAACTTGCTTTTCGAGGTCTGCAGGGATGATGCTATTGATTACCGTATATTTTTCTCGTCCGTACTCATTGAGCTCGTAGCGCACCACTTGCTTGAGTTGTTCGTTTTCTTTTAGAGTTGGAATCACAAAAGTTGTTTCATAGGCCTTTGATGCCCCTTCAAGCTGAATGCTTAAGCGAAAACTCCCTTTTTCTGGTAGAACAATGAGGTAGGCGCCATTATCGTCGCTGAGAAACGGGCCAAATTGTGTTTCGGTATTGAGATCTGTGAAACTTAGGCTTGCTTTTAACTGTTTGTTATCGTTTTGGTTACTAAAGGTTCCTGCAAAAACAAAAGGTGTTTGTTTTTCTTGATCAAGGGCCAAACTATAAATTTCACAACGACCAGCCTGACCAGCTCGGTTACTTGAAAAATAGACTTGACCACGCGTTCTGTCCATTACAAAAAGTAAATCATCGTCAGGGCTTGCATAAGGATAAGGTAAGCGTTCGAGCGTACTGCTCTTACCTGTTTGCAGATCAAGTTGCGCCTGAAAAATGTCATAACCACCAATACTGTTGGTTTCAGAACTGAAATAAAGTATCTGGCTTTCTTCGTCATAAAAGCCAAAAGCTTCATTTTTTGAAGAGTTGATCTCCCCTTCTATCTTGATGAGCTTCGCCCAATTGTTGGCTGCATCTTTTTTCTGGATGTATAAATCGAGTTGTCCGCTGCCATCGTCAAGGGCCAAAATTCTGTATTTCATCGCTCGGCGATAACAGTATATTGGAACATTGCCTTTTTTGGCGTTGTACTTCGGTAGCACTTCTGCTGCTTCGTAAATGCTGTAGCCTTCTTCGGCGAATGGATACTGGGTGTAAAACTTATTGCGTTCGACTTCTTTGGTGCTGAGAAACGGTAAGGTCTGGAAATTCTTGAGCTCCAAAACACCGCGTTCACATTGCCTGATCAATTCAGTGATGGGGTAAGTATCTTTTTGGTTGGCGCTTAGTTTTTCGTATTGCTGATAGGCACTGATGGCTTTTTGAAAAAAATATTGATGCTGAAAAATGCGCCCACGGTAGTAATACACCAACGGATCACAGGGCAGTTGATTGGCAATTATGAGGTCGAAATACTTGGCGGCATCGTTCTGATTAGCCACCTCATACAAGCAGTGACCGTATCTAAAATTGAAGTCTGGATTGAGCTGATCTTTAGCTAATAGTTGCCTGTAAGCGGGCAATGCACTTGTGAAATCTTTTTTGGAGTAGCTTAAGGATGCTTCCTTTTCAAGCATGGCCTGATTTTGGCCAAAAGCAAAGTGCTGAAGACCAATGAACAGGACGATGAAAAAAGTAAAGTATATTTTTTGCAGCAAATTCAGTAAGCTAAACGCTTTACTTACGATTTTTTTGCAAAAAGGTTCATGCGATTTTCGGTCTTGTTTCGGAGGCGTTCGATGTTCTTGCGATGTGCCCAAATAACAGATACGCCTAAAATAATGGTAAAGACAATCATGATGCGGGTATCATCGTGCACGAAATAATAAGAAACGAGCGGAAAACAAAGGGCTGCTGTTATGGACCCAAGTGACACATATCCACTGCTGATGAAAACAAGCAAGAAGATTGCTAAGCAGACGGCTGCAGCTGGCGGATTGATCCCGATAATGACTCCGAGAGAAGTAGCAACACCCTTCCCTCCTCTGAACTGCGCAAAAACCGGGAAAACATGCCCAAAAACCGCAAAAAATGCCGCCGTAAGTTGTAAGATCAAAAACTCATCTTTATAGCCGGCAAACCAACACGATGCAAAGAAATACGGCAGACAGCTGGCAATTGACCCCTTAGCGACATCGACTAATAGAACCAACCAACCGTAGCGCTTACCAAGTACTCTGAAAGTATTTGTAGCGCCTGCGTTCTTGCTGCCGTGCTCTCGGATATCGATGCCTTTGAAGTATTTTCCGACCCAAACTGCACTCGGAATTGAACCGAGTAAATAGGATAAAATAATGATCAAAAAGAGTAATTCCATGCTATTTGTTCAATAAATAGGAGCGTAATTTAGCTAAAATTGCTGAAGCAGCAGTCTCATCAATTGGCTCATACTTAAAGTTTTTTGACTGACGTTTTTCAGCTTTGATATTTTCAATAGCGCCAAGCACTGCTTTGTCAGAACTGTAAAATGAGAGCAAACCATCTTTTTTGTCTTGCTCATAAGACAGCACATAGCGCGTATTATCAAAGGTTTGAAGCTCCCAAATAAGACTCGGATTGCATTGATCTGAGAAGCATTGCACATAACATTGCGTCAGTTCAACCGGCTGATTGATGGCTTGGCCGTTGATGCTAATTAAACCAACGGTTTGTGAGGTAGCAATAAGGCCTTTGTCGTTCTTTTTAGATGTCGGTTTGTCGCTGCCAAAACTTTCTAAAACAAGCCCGCTTAGAATAAATGTTTGTTGTAAACCAGCCGGCATTTTTTTGAGTTTCTCTTCGTCGAAATCTTTGAACACTTCTTGTGCTTCCTTGGCATTTGACCAATAGGAAAGGCTATTTCGTAGGCCATAGATTGGTTTTTTCATCCCCCACTCCGTTGCATTTTCAGAGGCTTTGAATTGATCGGCCATGGTATTGAGAATGCTGTTGTCTAGAGGAATTTGAACCTTGGCATTGGCGCTGATCCTGGTTTTATTGAGATTGCGATCGTAGGCTATTTTTCCGTAGAGGTCCACTTTAAATTCGCCCGTTTCTATTCCTAAATTGATGGCACCATAACCAGCCAACTCACAAGTCTCGGCATCGAGCACCAGTAGATTTGACAAGGAGTCTGTTCTTTCCAGACGCGCTTTGCTGCCCAGTTCAAATTGCTTGCGTTCCACGTTATATTGAATGTAGCCAGCAGCACTGAAAACACTAGGATCTTGCGGCCCTTCCTTCACAGACAAGAAGGCAGGGTAAATGCGCAAGCTATCTTTGCGTTCAGTTTCGCGCCAGACAAAACCAACAGCCAAATTTCTACCCATGGCATCTTTGGGGCTATCGGAGATTGGAATCTGGATTTGCTTGGCTAAGACCGTATCTTTGAAGCTCATCCAAGATTTGTTATACTGACAAGGGTGTGCCAATTTGGTAGAACCATCTAACATGAGTCCTGGGTGGCTTGCCTCTACTCGAACCTTTCCAAAATATGCAAATTCAGGACTTAATTGGAAACTAGTTTTTTCAGGGACGAGACCTTCAGCAATTGTTTTGGTTTGTTCATAGGCTATTTTAGCCATTTGAATGGTTGTTCGGACTGAATCGCGGTCATAGTACGGGTATAAACCATTACCGTTGTAGGCAAAACGTCCTGCAATTTGAATGTTGGCCTGCTCAAAACTGTGAAACTTGGTGATGTAATTGGCTAATACACGCGCATTTTTCAGAGAATCCATGGCAGCGGCCTTTCGAATCCTTACACGCGAAGAGTCTGGGAAAATTCGGGCATCTCCTACCTGAATAAAATCAACAGCATCGCAAACAATCAGCTGCGTTTTGAGGTCATACTTGGCACTCAGCGATTTGAATTGTAAAGAGTCTTGCTTAACGGCTGTTGAGTAGAAATTATTTTTTGTTAGGTCAGCTCCACTTTCAAAAGTTGTTTCTCCGCCTTTGTTTTTCTTGAAATCGAGTGTTTCGGCGTCCATAAACCAATTGAACTTATCCATTTGGCAATAATATTCATTGGCCGGGAACATGATGCGCTTGGTACCATTAGAAATAAATTCACCCACACGCGTTTCAAAACTGAGGTGCGCCTTCATTTCATCGGACTGAATTGCCAATGGGTTTTCACCATAACTAGAGAAGCGGTTTCTGAGCGCGAAGGCAGCATTATCTGATCGTACATCTAGGTCGGTAAACTGAAAATCTTGGGCCGTGAGTTGGGCATCTTTGTAGAAAAATGCGCCTTTGCCGGTCATACCTTTCTGATTGATCGTGATTTCACCATCCAATGCAGCATTCTCTGCAAAGAGGGTCAGTAATTCATCGCCATAACTCGCAATTTTCATGCTCACCTTCTTGGGCTGATAACTCATGTAGGCTTTTTGGGCTGAAGCAACCGGATAACGCACGCCAGCACTGCGCGCCGGAGCAGAAAATTGCACCAATCCGATGGCTGAATCTGGTAAGAAGGTTAATTTCTTAGAAATGGCTGTCGTATGTAAAAATTCAATGGTGCCAGATCCTTGCAAACCATTATTAGACAAGTAAATTTGATTTTTGTAGCGAGAACTGGTTTCGTAAAACGCTAATCCTTCGGTAGGCGCAGCTGTAATAAAACCAAACGAGTAGTCATTCATGATGCGGATAGGCTCATTGAGTCTTGGGAAAATGCCCGCAGAAACCAATTGCCCATTAAGTTGAAGACTTTGCTCTGAAAAATTATCTAGACTGTCCAATTCAAATACCGCTAGCTCGTAATAAAAACGCGTGCTGTCATAGGCTCCTTTTAAAATTTGCTTGTCGTTGTAATACACAAAAGACGGCGCTACGGTTGATAAATACGGAAAGCGTCCGTTTGAGGCAACCTTACCCGACTTATTTGATGGTAAGTCAATATGAACTGTTCCTCTGATGCCTTTAATGGCGCTTAGCATTTCAATTGAGCTCGTACCATCTTCTTTTCTCAGTGGCTTGACGCGTAATTTCGTTTCTTGGGTTGTGTATAGGTTGACCAAGAAGTTGTCATATTCGAACTTAGCTTGCTTGCTGTAAATTTCACATTTTCCGGCTTGTAATAGACCTGAAAAGACGATGTCTCTATTTTGTAAAAGCGTCACAAGCGTTGTGTCTGGGAAGATCCTTACTTGTTGAGATGCCGAAAGCACTATTTGCTGTACCTCACGGATATACATCACTTGTTGATCAAGTTGGATATTCGCATAGGCCTGCTCTTTGGACTTTCTGAGGTCACTTTCAATGCGCAAATTATCAAAGTCACTGGTTCCTTGGCTAGCTGCGGCATAAGCCAACAATTTCGGGCTCAAGAGCCATTTTTTCTGTTTGGGATCTGCAATTAAAAACCCTGCTGCAGCTAAGTCTACAAAAAGTGGTTTGACCTGATCGATGGTCTTTTTAAGTGCATTGGCTAATTCGCCCTCTGTGAAAAGTGTTTTGCCTTGCGCAGTCGCTAAGCCCGCTAACTGAATAAACGGATGCTGCCCACCTACCCCTGAAAATTTACCATAAAGACTTGCATCGAAGTAATCCATCGACTCAAAGCGCGCGGTTTTTCGTTCCTGAGCTGTACCCACATCAAAAGTAAAGTAAGGTTCCGGGCTGCCTTTTTTCCAGTTCAGGATAGGCGCATAACAATACACTTTAAAATAATTATCGATAAAAGGAAAGTAATCTGTGCCTTTTTGACTTGCTGCCAAACGCAAAAGCTGTTGTGATTCATCGAAAGTGAAAAAACACTGCTGAATACTGATGGAGTCACCGTTTTTATAGCGCATTACGGCCTTGGCATCTCTGGCTAAAATTTGTTTTGGACTCATTTCAAAGCCATCAGCACTAATTTCAAACAAGGGTTTGCTTCCTCTTTTGAAAATAAGTTTAGCCGGATTGTTTGCGGTTCCTTTTCCTGAAAAATCTGGGCCATTGAGCGCAAAACTACCTTCGTAGTCAATTTGGTCTCGGAGATTTGCTATTTTCAGACGCTGCTCATAAGAACTAAACTTTGGTGCAGCTTCGTTTTCTGTTAAGTCAATGTAGGTAAGATCTGTTAATTTACCCCAAATCGGGGTGCTAAAATAAGGCGTGGTTAGGGCAACGGAGTCTGCCTTTAGTTTGGCTGTATTGAAATCACATTTGTAGTTTTTCAGTACTGCAAACGTTACATCCTTGGCCAAGCCTGCCTTTTCCCAGGTAATGGTTCCAGCTTTCCCGACCCATTTTTTAGTTTGCACATCGAAAAGACCTGAAGTTTGGTACACAACAATTGAATCTTGGTTACCGTCCTTATTGAAATAAAAACATTTCAGATTGACATTTTGTAACTGAAGTTGTAAGCTTTTGCCACTTTGCCAGGCAACGGTGCCGCCACTAGAAGTCCAGCGAAAGTTAGCCTCTTTGTAAAAAGAAAAATCACGGAAAAAATCTACTGAAAAAAGCAAAAAATTCGTGAGTTTTTCATCGGGTTCTGCTGCGTAGTCATTGACATACTGCTGCCAAGGACTCGATAAATCAGCACTTACCTTTTTCTCGATGAGTAGGATGCTTGCTTGCAAATAAGCATAAATATCTGGGTAAACCGGCACCTCCTTTTTTTGCAGCTGATTGCAGTTGTCTACCAATTTCTTGAACTGGGTTTCATTGAGCAAAGAACCTTTGATTTGCTGGGAAAAATCACCTTTTAAGTAGCTTTGAGCAGCTTCGTCGGTAACCATTTGCTGCCAAGTCTTGACAAATTGAACGCGTTCATTTGGAAAGGATTGTGCCCTTAAAACAAAAGCACTGCTTAGCGCAAGTATCAAGGTGCATACTAAATTTCTTTTCATTGCTTGATGAATTTAAGAACCGCCCAATTTTCGCGATCCAGTGTTTGTTGATGTTGCAAACCTAATTGGGCTGCTGCTGCAATCAGGTCTGGTGCATCTGTAGTGAAAAAGCCAGATAGCAAAAGCACCGCATTTGGCAACATCACTGCCGCATATAACGACAATTGTGACAATAGTACGTTTTTGTTGATATTGGCTAATATGAGGTCATAGGGCTGTTCGCCGATGGCCTCAGCTCCTCCATGAATGGCCTCAATTTTAGATGCGCCATTGAGTGCAATATTTTCAAGGATATTTTCAGCAGACCAGGCTTCAATTTCAATGGCACGAATTTCTTGAGCACCTAATTTCTCAGCGAGCAACGAAAGCACACCTGTACCCGCACCCATATCTAAAACGCGCTTGCCATTGAAATCGAGTTCAAACATGGTTTGGCAAATCAGGTGAGTGGTTTGATGATGCCCTGTTCCAAAGCTCATTTTGGGTAAAATCACGAGTTCCATGCCATTAAAAGGCTCAAGCTCGTGAAATGGCGCCACAATGCGCAGTTCTTCACCAACATACACAGGCTCAAACTGAGATTCCCAATTGGCATTCCAGTTTTGCTGCGCTAGTAATGTAAGGTGAAAGCCATCTATTACTGGAGCAACTTGTTGTTGTTCGGTAAGCAAAGCTTGTAAAGCATGACCGTCGTAGTCTGCTTCAGGTATATAGGCTTTCAAGTGCGGCGCTTCTTCCACAAAACTTTCAAAACCAATTTCAGCCAAATAGGCCACAAAGATGTCACTCCAATTTTCAAAATCGTTGAGCGCGATGCGTAATTCGTAATAATTCATATTAAAGTTGCTCCCATAATTGATGAAAAACCTGTGGATCTAAAGAAGCGCCGCCTACCAGCGCACCCGAAACTTCTGGGCAAGCAAAAATAGCGGCCGCATTTTCCGGATTCACGCTGCCGCCATACAAAATGGGCACAGCTGCGGCTGCGCTGCCAAATAGCTCTTGTAGCAAACTTCTGATAAAAGCATGCATTTCGTTAATTTGTTCGGCATTCGCATGAAGACCTGTACCGATAGCCCAGATGGGCTCGTATGCAATACAGAGCAAAGATAATTTTGCAGCATCTAGTGACAACAAAGCTGATTTCAATTGTTGTTCGATAAAATTCAAGTGTGTCCCACCCTCTCGTTGCAGCAGTTTTTCACCACAACATAAAATGAAAGATAAATCTCTATCAGCAGCGGCTTTTACTTTTTGTGAAATACAGGCGTTGTCTTCATGAAAAAGCTCACGGCGCTCTGAATGGCCAATTAAGACTGACGAACTTCCAACACTAGAAAGCTGTTCTAGGGAAAGCTCTCCGGTAAAAGCACCTGATGTCTCGTGATAAAAATTTTGGGCACCGACATGACTAACGTTTTGTTGCAACATCGGAATGAATAAAGCACTGGGGTAAACCCGTACTTCTTTGGTATCGGATTGCCATTTGTAACCTTTGAATGCTTTGACCCAAAGTTCAACTTCAGGCAAGGTTAAATTCATTTTCCAATTGGCCGCAAGGATCTTATTTCGCATGAAACGAAAATAAGCGTTTTATCAGCGCAACTTTTGTTTTTGCAATTGGGTTTTCAAGTCTTCTTTGTTGAAAGCTTGAGGGCCTTCCGGACTATGGTAAAATTTAACCACATTTCCGTTCCATAAATAAGCAACACCAGGCACATCGCGATTACCGCCCAACACACCCCAGAACTCAATGATATCTAGCGTCTTGAAATTAAATGAGGCTCCTGCAAACTTGAAAAAGTCAGGGATTTCTTCTGCCGCTTCATCCATAAAGAGTATTTGAAGCTCAGGAAAATCAGGGATGCTATTTTTCATAGCAACCAATTGCTTGGCAGTAGCTCGGCAGTGATCACAACTTGGCGCAAAGAAACAAAGTAGTTTTTTGCCCTCATTGATGTTGGCGAAATACTTTTCATAACCCGATTTTTTGGGTTTAGGGCCCAAGTCTTTAGGTTTTTTAACCTTCCCTGCAGTATCTGCCACAACACCGGAGGTCTTGAGCGCTTTTGGATCTTGAGTTTGACTGACATCTGTGGCTGTATTTATAGCTGTTGCTTGCTCGACAACAGGAGTTGGTGTCTGAATAACTGTTGCGGCTTTGTAGGTCGGGATGAAAATAAACATCAGGAGCATGCACAAACTCAAGACTGTAGATAGAAACCAGATGTTCGATTTCTCGGGGAGCTGCGCCCCATAGCGCTTCCATAAGATGAGCAAGAGCCCAATAGAGAGCACGTTTTTAAGAATGGCTTCTAAAGGTGTCATCGGAAGCAAGGCACCAAAACAACCGCAATTTCCTTTGTTGCCTGAAACCGCCATTTGAATGCTGAGATGCACAACAAAAACGCCGAGCATTAAAAC
>JACCDH010108037.1_pt1 | contig 30179 bp, 27 predicted proteins | sample 7442481 | NCBI WGS metagenome assembly JACCDH01 (sample SAMN15323433, study PRJNA562643) | freshwater metagenome | isolation source: river surface water | place: USA:Blue River Watershed | collected 2017-08-15
GATGCAATTTGCTTGTAGAATAGGCATGACGTCATTTGCAAAGGAAATGGTAGTGCTACATTGTTGGTCTATAGGCGTGACTTTCTCGCGGGTACACGAAAAGAGTGCTAAAGAACAAGACGAAAAGGTGATTAAACCTGCAATAAAAAGGAATGTTGCTTTCATGTGTTTTCTTATTTGCCTATTGCAGGAATTTCAAAATTGACTTTCATGATATCTGGAACGGCTTCGCTCTTTTTACCGACCTTGAAATCCATGCGGTTCACGTTAAAAGTTCCTTTGAAGGTAATCTTATTACCAGACTTGGAATAATTAGCCGGAACAGTTACGCTTTTGGTGATCCCTTTAATGGTGAGGTTGCCGATAATGTTGTAGGTACTCCCCTCTTTCTTTTCAACTTTGGTCGACTTGAATTTGGCATAAGGGTACTTTACGGCATCGAACCATTCTGCTGTTTGCGCTTTTTTATTCATCATGCCGTTGCCAGTTGAGATGGTGCGCACATCGATTTTAAAGTCAAAGTTTGAACTAGCGAGGTCTTTTTCATCGAAATCAATTTGACCTTCCATGGTTTTGAATGAACCGGATGGGTCTTTACTTTTGAACTCTATTGAGAAATCTTTAGAAACCTCGTAATGATCTAAAATAAGGTAAGTGAAGGCGCCTAAAAGGAAGATGGCGCTAATGGAGATAAGGGAGATTTTGAGTGTCTTCATTTTTTCTTTTTTATTCGATAACAAATTTCCTGCCAACTGTAAAGCCCATTCTGAATTGACCATCTTGCCATTTTTCTGTGGTGTATGGGATAAATTGGGTTTCGCCGATGCCGCCAGAGTTGGTGATGTTGATGGTGAAATTGTGGCCAAAGGTGAACCACTCGAGTGCGATGGCACCACTGTTGGCAAAGCCTGTTTGACGTGTTTGGCTGCCGTTGAAACAATGGTAATATTCACCGATGAGCGCAAAGCGAGAGGTGAGGCGAATTCGGCCCGACACACCTAATGCGAAAAGGTCGTTGGCATCGGTATTGGCCACGTAATTGCGATGAACAAGCGTTGGTGAAAATTGCAAAGCGCCGCGGTCTCCGAAATGATGTGCAAAATTGACTTGCGCAAAGTAATTGAGGCGGTGTACTGCTTTAGGAAAGTGTGTGACAACGCCTTCATCTTGGGAAGCAGTCATGTAGGTGAAACTCGAGCCCGCAACAGCAGTGATGCTGATTGGAGATTTTTTAGGCTCCTGAGCAATGACTTTATATTTAATAAAACCATCGACCAAAGAACGGTAAGGTGCACCTGTACCTTTAGAACGGCCAAAGCCAACCATGAGTTGATCGGAGATGCCGTATTCAAGCGCTATGCGCATATCAGATAAGTTATCAAAGCCAAACATTTGCTGCACACCTCCGTTGACGCCAGCGAGGTCGCCAAAGCGGTGCTCAATGCGGAATTCGTAGGTGCCTTTGCTGAGGGTTTCAATCGAATGACCGTTTACGACGCGTGTAGAGGAAAAAGTGCTAATTGGCTCAATGTATTCCTCTTCTGTTGTTGCTTCTGTAGGTTCTTGTGCAAATAGCGTGAGTGGGAAGATGCACGCTAGTGGGAGAATATTGGAAATTTTCATGTATTTGGGATTGAAACCGTTTCTAAGACGCAAAGTTGAGCAAAAAGTTGGATGACTACTCAAAACTAGAAGAAAGTTGCAATAACTATCTCTTTTTTCTTTTGTCAGCGAGCCACTTGGGAACAGCCGCTTCTTGCCCTTGGGGTGTATCGAGGAGTTTTTCGAGGAGGTCTGGGCGCTTGGCTTTTTGAAGGCGTTGACGGATCCAGTCTTTGTTTTCTTTTTTATACCAGAAAAAATATCGATTCTGATTGAGTTTTTCTTCTCTTGTTTTAACTGTGTTCACGGGTTTGAGCGTGTAAGGATGTACGCCGGTGTAATAAATGACCTCGGCAACTGTCATTGGGGTCGGGGTAAAATCCTGCACTTGCTCTAGCTGAAAACCCATGTCTTTGGTTTCGGCCGCGAGATTGGCCATATCGATTTCTTCACAACCGGGGTGTGAGGAAATAAAATATGGAATGAGCTGTTGTTTGAGCCCATGTTTGGCAGACAAGCGGTCGTATTTTTCTTTGAATTTATGGAAATACTGAAACGAGGGCTTGCGCATGATTTTGAGCGTAGCGTCTGAGGTATGTTCGGGCGCAACTTTGAGGCGGCCCGATACGTGACGCGTAATGACTTGCTCGATGTATTCGTCGTGGTTGCCGTCCTCGTTGTTCTTGTTGAAGTCGTCTACTAAGAGGTCGTAGCGAATACCAGAACCCACAAATGCTTTTTTGACCCCAGGGAATTGATCGATTTTGCGGTAGAGATCGGTCATTTGTTTGTGGGAGGTATCCAGGTTATGACAGATCACAGGATGGATACAACTCGGCGACACACACTTGGCGCAAATGGCTTCGTCTTTGCCTTTCATGCGATACATGTTGGCAGACGGGCCTCCGATATCGGAAAGATAGCCTTTGAATTCGGGATGTTTGGTGAGTTCTTCGACTTCTTTAAGAATTGATTTTTCGCTGCGCGAAGCGATGAACTTGCCTTGGTGCGCAGATATGGTGCAAAAACTACAGCCACCGAAACAACCGCGGTGGGTATTGACCGAGAATTTGATCATGTCATAGGCTGGAATCGCACCTCGTTTTTTGTATTTAGGGTGCGGCAACCTTGTGTAAGGCATATCGTAAGAGCCGTCCATTTCCTTTTCAGTCATGGTTTTGAACGGCGGATTGATGACTAATGTTTGTGCACCAACATGTTGGGTAATGCGATTGGCCGCCCATTTATTGGACTCCACCTCGACAATTTTAAAATTGGCAGCGTATTTAAGTTTGTCTTTTAAACAGACTTCATGACTAGCGAGCTCAATTGTTTCCCAATTTTTATTTTTCGGGAGTTCTCGGTCGGCATCTTGTAAAAAAGCTACTTGATTGATGGTCTTGGCTTGCTCAAACGGAACACCTCTTTTGAGTAAGCGCAAAAGCGTGCGCAAAGGTTGTTCGCCCATTCCGTAAACCAATAAATCGGCTTTGGCGTCTACAAGTATGGATGGCATGAGTTGGTCCTTCCAATAATCGTAGTGGGTCACCCTTCTCAATGAGGCTTCAATACCGCCCAATAAAACGGGAACGTCTGGATAAATTTCTTTTAAAATATTGCTGTAGACGATGCTGGCGTAGTCTGGGCGAAAGCCCGCTTGGCCGCCCGGCGTGTAGGCGTCTGTGGAACGCAAGCGCTTGTTGGCGGTGTAGTGGTTGACCATTGAGTCCATGCAGCCGGCGGTGACGCCAAAGAAATATTTAGGTTTGCCTAGTTTTTTGAAGTCGCGGAGGTCGTCTTTCCAGTTGGGCTGTGCCACAATACCAATGCGGAACCCTTCGCTTTCAATGATGCGGCCAATAACAGCCGTTCCAAAACTTGGGTGGTCTACATAGGCATCGCCGGAGATGAGGATGACATCAAAGGCATCCCAGCCTCGTTTTTCTGCTTCCTTTAGAGATAAAGGTAGCCAATCGGAAATCGGGCGCTCTAGGTTCATGTTACAAAGATACACCAAGAACAATGCATCGTGAATTTTGTTGTAATTTTGTAGCTCAATATACTCATTATTTACTCTAAATTAAGATCAAAATGGCTTTTGAACTTCCCGCTTTACCTTATGCTTATGATGCATTAGAACCGCACATCGATGCGCGCACAATGGAAATCCACCATTCTAAGCACCACCAAGCCTATACAACCAACCTCAATAACGCAATTGCAGGTACCGACATGGAAAACATGTCTATCGAAGAAATTTTAATGAACTGCAAAGACAAACCAGCAGTGCGCAACAACGGTGGTGGTTTCTGGAACCACAACCTTTTCTGGGAAACCATGGCGCCAAACGCCGGAGGCAACCCAACTGGAGAGCTCGCTGCAGCTATCGATGCAGCATTTGGTTCTTTTGAAGCATTCAAAGACGAATTCGCCAAAGCAGCTACCACGCGCTTTGGTTCTGGCTGGGCTTGGTTGTGCCTGACAAACGGAGCACTCGAAGTTTGCTCTACACCCAACCAAGACAACCCACTCATGGGCGAAGGTTGCAACGGCACGCCACTTCTTGGCCTAGACGTCTGGGAACACGCCTACTACCTACACTACCAAAACCGTCGTCCAGATTACATCAATGCGTTTTTCAACGTGATCAACTGGGACGTTGTTGCCGCTAAATTTGCGGCTGCGAAGTAATTTAAAAATCGCTTTATCAAAAAGGGCGGCCCTGCGGGCCGCCCTTTTTTTATCTAAGTTTAAAGACTATTAGAAATTGACTTGGGCTTGAATACGCAATAAATTACCTCGTTGGAAATTTGTTGGGTTCGCAGCATCTTCAAAGCGTCTCGCAGACATGGTATACATGACAACCAATTCAAAATTCTTGTTTGGTTGCCATTCAGCACCAAGTTCAAGCTCCTTTACTTCATAGCTTCTGGCATCAAGTTCGTGTTTTTTACCGCCATCATAATATTGGAAACGACTAAATGGAATGAGGGTTTGGCCCTTGAAATCCAATTTATAGCTTGCCGTTATAAAGCCGCCTTTTAACGGGCTTTCTATAATTGAATTGGTCAACTTATCATATTCTGGACCGCGGCCAATATTGTACTCGGCAAGAATTCCAAACGGTTTTGGATACAAAACAAAAGTAGCTCCCACGCGCTCGTCGTTGTATAATTTGTCTGTAGCAGTTCCTACACCCGATGTTGTAGATAATAAAGTAAACTGACCTTTATATGCCTGAACGCCTGCCTCAATAACTTGATTCTTGATCTGCACAGGGTAAGAAGCTCTCGCTACCACATGTTTATTTGCGTTCAATTCTGGACGATTAGCTGTTTGCCCGTTATATACACCGATTCCTAAAACACCGTAGTCTCCAGATCCCTTTAAACCTTCGCTTACTAGTGAAGAGAATAATTTTCTTGTTTTCGCTGGGGCCCAATAGAAGAAAACACCGAGGTCGCGCTCGTTGGTAACGGCACTATTCATTGCATCGGCGCGATCTAGAGGCAAACGATTTTGAGATGACTGCATGTTTTCAAAACCATAAGGTACTTTTGATTGTCCGATTCTAAAACGAAATTCATTTTTCTCATCTAAGCCAATATCAAAGTAAGCGTCGCGCAATTGTCCAAAGTGCATGGCACTTGATGAAGGTGCACTCGCAAAATCAGGCTGCACATAAAAATATACTCTTGGGCTTACTTGACCATAAAAAATCAAGCGCATACGACGGACAAAAAAGTCGTTGTCTCCACCCCAGCTTTTATCACATTGTTCACATTCGAGGTCTTCATTTGTTTGAAGGAGACCGTTGTAGCGTACTTGCATGTAGCCTCTTAGTTGAATACTCTCGTACCATTTCTTTGTAGGAGCGGGCGTTTTTGCTTTTGTCGAATCTTTGGCTATTTGCGCATTTAGCCCAATTGAACAACCAAAGGCAAGTAGTAAGAAATAAATTTTAGTCATTTGTAGCGTTTTTAATTACGAGGCCAAAATTATATCCTTCATATTGAGTTAACATTGCATTTACATTCATTTAACTTTTATATAATATTCTTCATAATTCCGTAACATTAGTTTTTGAGATGCTTTGCCTATTTATTTCAAATCCTATATGGATATTGATCTCAAAAGAAGCTAATGTTATGTTTACGTTAACAAACCGTTCGCATTTTCACAAACACTAGGGATAGACATACATTTGCTCAAAAAACAATAATTATGGCTGGAATTTTAAGTTACTTCTTACCGAAAGACAAAGTATTTTACTCCCTCTTTGAAGACGCGAGTAATAACCTCGAAAGCATTGCACAAAAACTCCTTCAAGTTGTGCATGAATCAGATTTCAACAAACGTGCAGCACTTATTGAAGAGATGCGCGATATCGAGCATCAAAATGACAACATTACCCATCAAATTTTCATTGAGTTGGGTAAAAACTTCATTACGCCATTTGACCGCGAAGACATCCATGCTTTGGCCTCTGCCCTAGATGACATCGCGGATTATATTTACGCATCGGGCAAGAAAATCAACTTCTATAAAATTGATCCTATTTCTGATCAAGGCATTCAAAAAACAGCTGCTGCTATCAACGACGCAGTTATTGCTGTGAAAGCCGCCGTGATGGAATTGCGCAACCTCAAAAACACCCAAAAAATCATTGAGTGTGTCATCAAGATCAACAGCATCGAAAACAACGCTGATAACATTTTTGACATGAGTATTGAGCGCCTCTTCAACTCAGATGTTGATGCTAAAGAATTGATCAAGCGCCGTGAGTTGTACATGGTCATGGAAACTGCCACTGACAAATGCGAAGACGCAGGAAACGTGATCGAGTCTATCGTTGTAAAATACGCCTAACTAATAGGCTCCATCATTTAAAGACAAACAGATGTTTACTTTATTACTTGTCGTCATTGGCATCGCCTTACTCTTTGACCTCGTCAATGGGTTTCACGATGCCGCAAACTCGATTGCAACAGTTGTTTCAACTAAGGTGCTCACGCCTTTTCAGGCGGTACTTTGGGCGGCTATGTTCAATATCATTGCCTTTTGGGTATTTGACATGAGCGTGGGCAATACTGTTGCCAAAACCGTAGACAACAACGCCATTGACCTTTGGGTTATTTTAGCTGGATTGTTAGCGGCTACCTTTTGGAACCTACTCACATGGTGGTTGGGAATTCCTTCTTCCTCTTCACACACGCTCATCGGGGGATTTGCAGGTGCCGCAGTTGCGCACGCTGGATTTGGTGTGATTGAAAGTGGTGAAATCTTGAAAGTTGTTCTCTTCATTTTTCTCGCACCTATTATTGGTGGCTTCATTGCTTATCTGATTGCGGTCGTAACTATTTCTCGATCATTCTGGAAAAAAATGTTGGTGATTCTTTTACTCTCTGGTGTCACAATTGCCGTAATGGAATACATGATTGAATTCATCGATATGAAACCTATTATGATGTATATCGTGATTGGTATGATCGCAGTATTTATTATAGTATACATTTGGTTCGAACTTGTACACGGGTCAAAACCATCAGCAGTAAAAGAGGCCAATATGCACAAGAAATTGCAACTTCTTTCTTCTGCCGCATTCTCTTTGGGTCATGGCGGAGCAGATTCGCAAAAGGTAATGGGTATTATTTGTGCCGCCTTGCTCGTCTATAGCAATATGGGTCGCGAAGGTAAGTTAGACCAACCTGTTCCTAAAGATTTGCGCATCACTGAACTCATGCAAATTGAATTCAACGATACCGATGGCAAAAAACATAAGTTCAAGCCTGAAGTAGCAGAGGTCAATGGTCAAGTGTATTACATCGATCATAAAGAGGTAATTGATGCGGCTACAGGAACAGCAATTTATAGTGAAGATGGCAAAACGCTTGCAACCGTTCAAAATGCACCTTCATTTAAGGCAATTGATGAAGAAATGCACAAAATTGAAATCTTCACTTTTGGAGATGCATTGTGCGATGCGAAAACCAGCGATACTATTTTCTTGGATAAAACAATTGATACAACTTACAAATACGCCAGTATTTTTGGAGAATACGTCGATGGTTCAACGGGAGAATTGCGCGAAGGACACAAAATCAAAACAAAAGTACATTCCGACACAATGCCTTTTTGGGTGGCGTTTGGGTGTTATCTCATGATTGGGATTGGAACCTTAATGGGTGGCTGGAAAATTGTCAAAACAATGGGAACTAAGATCACCAAGGTGACACCGCTGGAAGGTGTTTGCGCCGAAACAGCAGGGGCACTGACCCTGTTTACGGTATCTCAGTTTGGAATCCCGGTTTCGACAACCCACACCATTACTGGTTCGATTATTGGCGTTGGTGCCACCAAACGACTCAGCGCTGTTCGCTGGGGTGTGACCATCAACTTGCTTTGGGCATGGATCCTAACCATCCCTGTAAGTGCTTTGTTGGCAGCTATTTTTTACTATGCCATTAGCTGGTTCAAGTAAAAAATCCTGAATAATCATTGAAAAAGGGCGCATATGCGCCCTTTTTTAGTAAATATTCATTCAGTTTTTGAATTATTTTAAAATTTCTTAACTTTAAGCCGAATCTAAAAAATCAACTATGAAAAAACTTTTACTTACTGTCAGTGCCATCGCACTATCTGCAGCTACTTATGCGCAGGTAATCGTTGCTGGTATATCTCCACAAAGTATTGTGGCTAACTACGCCCACACTTGGGCAGATCCAGGAAGTGGCTGGGGAACGCCAGATTTCAACATCCCAGGAACCTTTGTTCAAGATACCATCATGGTAGTTGACGACGGGTCTACCGGTTTGAACGCTCAAGGTAACCCTATCTCTGCTGAAGGATGTAACCCACTTATCAATGACCTTACAGGTAAAATTGCTGTTGTATTCCGCAACACATGTGAGTTCGGTGCAAAAGCTTTGAACGCACAAAATGCTGGTGCTGTTGGTGTTATTGTTGTCAATCGCAACCCAGGTGAAGTGATCGCAATGGGAGCTGGTGCTTCTGGTGCGAACGTAACGATTCCTGTTGTTATGGTAGACATCAACGACGGTTTAGCACTCATCGCTGAAATGGCAAACGGACCTGTTGTTATGTTCTTGGGTAACAAAACCGGTTTGTTCCCTAACGATGGTGGTATTTCTGGTGCTGCAACTTTATTGCCACGTCAAGGAATGATCCCATCTCAGTTGGCACAAAACGGAACTGAATTCAATTTTGACCTCGGTTCACGCGTTTACAACTACGGTAATCAAGCACAAACAGGTATGTCTTTGAACGCAAAAATCACCAACCCATCTGGTGCTTCTGTTTATGACAACACAGCTTCTGGCATCAACCTTGCTGCTGGAGACTCACTTGATGTTTTCCCTGGTGGAGCATCTACCTTACCTAACTTCTCTTTGGCTTCTTACCCTGCAGGTACTTACACGCTTACTTACACATTGTTATTGAGTGGTGCCGACGACTACAACGCAGACAACAGCCTTGTGACTACTTTCACCGTAACTGACTCTTTATTCAGCTATGCACAAGCAGACGCTGCTACAGGTACACCAACTGGTGGTAACTACTACCGTCCTGGCACGAACAACCAAACGTATTCTGCATGTCAGGTAATCGACAACGCAAATGCCAGCCGTTTGAAAGCAAATGGTATCTGGTTCTCTGCAACCACTTCAGCTGCATCTGGTGTGCTTTTAACAGGAGAAGAAATGGCACTTTACCTCTACAAGTGGGAAGATGTCTTTACTGACCTCAACGATGCGAACTTAGCGTTCAACACACTTACAGAAGTAGCGAACGGTTTCTACTACTACCCAGGAGATCTTCAAGGTGAAACAGTTTACGGTGCCTTCACTACACCTGTTGCATTAGAAGACAACCAACGTTACCTCGCTTGTGTTCAAACTGTTAACCTCAACCTTTACATGGGTCATGAAAACGGTACAAACCTTACATGGAACGAAGCTTACTACCTTCAGCCAATGGCACCAAACGAAAGCGACGGTACGTGGTATGCAGCTGGTTTCGGCTCTGATTTACCAAGCTCTTTGGCAATTGCGGTTTCTGACAACGATGTCAACGTTACAGAATTGAATACAGTTGCAGGTAAAGCATTTCCTAACCCAGCTAACGACGTAGTTACTGTTGCTATCGAAGGTGAAGGAACAGCTCAATTGACTGTTACTGATGTAGCGGGTAAAGTAGCTATGTCTGCTTCATTGAACCTTGCTGCTGGTCAAGACAACGTAAATATTGCAAGCTTGACTTCAGGCCTTTACATTTTCAACGTTACACTTGAAAACGGTAAAACTGCTCAATTCAATGTTGTGAAAAAATAAGTTCAACTCTTTTTGAACTGAAAAGGGACGGGCAACCGTCCCTTTTTTATTTGCTATCTTTGTGGTATGTCAAAAGCATCATATACAGTTACAGCAGCACTTCCCTACGCAAACGGGCCCCTTCATTTAGGTCATGTCGCCGGCGTTTATTTACCTGCCGATATTTTTGTTCGTTTTTTAAGAATGAACAACCACGACGTCGCCTTTATATGTGGCGCCGATGAACATGGTGCAGCCATAACCCTACGCGCCAAAAAAGAAGGACTCAGCCCTAAAAATATCGTAGACAAATACGACGGCATCATTAGAAATGCTTTTCAAGATTTTCAAATCAGTTTTGACATCTTTCACCGCACTTCAAGTGAACTACACCACCAAACATCTGCCGAATTCTTTAAACGCCTATACGACCAAGGTCAGTTTACCGAAGAGGTATCGGAACAATACTTTGACGAACAATACCAACAATTTTTAGCAGATCGCTACATCACCGGCCAATGCCCCAAGTGTAGCAACCCAAGCGCCTATGGCGACCAATGCGAAAAATGTGGTTCCGACCTCAGCCCTACCGAACTCATTAATCCCGTCTCTACCTTAAGCGGTAGCAAACCAATCCTCAAAAGCACTTCTCATTGGTATTTACCCATGGATCAGCACGAATCTTGGCTCAAAGAATGGATTCAAGAAGGGATTTTAGATGGTCAAAAACAACACGAACCCAAAGAATGGCGCAACCAAGTCATTGGCCAATGTATGTCTTGGATCAACGGTGGCTTGCGCCCCCGCGCCATGACCCGCGATTTAGACTGGGGCGTTAAAGTACCGCTTCCTAAAGCCGATGGAAAAGTTCTTTACGTTTGGCTAGACGCGCCCATCGGTTATATTTCAGCTACCAAACAATGGGCCCTAGACAACGGTAAAGACTGGGAGCAATACTGGCTCAAATCTAAAGCCCAAGACCGCAAATTGGTACACTTCATTGGCAAAGACAACATCGTATTTCACGCCATTATCTTCCCAATTTTACTCAAAAACCACGGCGACTTTATTTTACCTGACAACGTTCCGGCCTACGAATTCTTGAACCTCGAAGGCGACAAATTCTCCACCTCCAGAAACTGGGCGGTTTGGCTCCATGAATACCTCGAAGCCTACCCCGATAAAATAGACGAGCTCAAGTATGTGCTCACCGCAATTGCACCAGAAACCAAAGACTCAGAATTTACCTGGAAAGAATTCCAAACGCGCGTCAATTCAGAACTTGCCGACATCATGGGCAATTTCGTCAACCGTACCTTGGTACTCACCAATAAATACTACGAAGGCCAAGTGCCTGCAGCAGGTCAGTTCACCGAAGAAGACCAAAATATCATTGCTCAAATTCAAGAGATCCCGACGCGCATTTCTAAATTAGCTTATGCTTACAAGCTTCGCGAGGCCCAAGCAGAAATGATGCAATTTGCGCGCATCGGCAACAAATACCTCGCAGACAACGAGCCTTGGAAACTCATTAAAACTGATCCAGAGCGCGTTCAGACCATTCTGCATCTTGCCCTGCAAATCACGGCAAATCTCCAAATTGCGTGTCAATTATTCCTGCCCGCAACCGCTGAGAAACTGGCCAAAATGCTCAATGCCTCCTGGACACAATACACCGACCTCGGCCGCACCGACCTTTTGCAAGCTGGTCACCAAATTGGCGAAGTACAGATCATGTTTGCCAAAATCGAAGATGCGCTCGTCGAAACAGAAATCAATAAATTAAAGGCTACCGCAGCCCCACAAAGTAACTACCCCCCTATGAAAGACGCCATCGCCTTCGACGACTTCACCAAAATGGACCTCCGCATGGGCACCATTCTTGCCGCTCAAAAAGTCGAAAAAGCAGACAAACTGCTCCAACTCACCGTAGACACCGGCATTGATCACCGCACGATCGTCTCCGGCATAGCAGAACACTATGCCCCAGAAGACATCATTGGCAAAACAGTCCTCGTTCTTTTGAACCTCGAACCCAGAAAAATCCGCGGCATCGAATCACAAGGCATGATCTTAATGGCTGAAAACGAAGAAGGTAAGCTCAGCTTCCTGGCCTCCGAAAAAGAATTCGGCCCAGGCCCTACCGTCCGCTAAACATTTTTTATCGAGCGCTACTTGCAGAACCCAAAAAAGTTCGTATCTTTGTAGTCCCAATACGGAAAACAACACGTTTCAAGATATATTGCGGGGTGGAGCAGTTGGTAGCTCGTCGGGCTCATAACCCGAAGGCCACAGGTTCGAGTCCTGTCCCCGCTACTAAGGAAGAAAAGTCATCAGAAATGGTGACTTTTTTCTTTTTACGCCACTCTAAAGACCTTGAAAACAAAGGGATTCTGCGGAAAAAATAATTCACATGACGAGTTAGATAACCCCTACTTGACGGGTTAATCCATAATCCTTTTGGGAACACCGTTTTTTGCAATTTCAATTTGGTCTCTAAGTCTGAAGAATCCCAATAATACTGTATGTTTTGAGCAATCTCTATTGCTTCATCTATAAACATTTCGGAGTTAGATAACTTATTTCGAAGATCAAATAATCGTTGTTCCTTTTCAGCTTTTTCCTGCTTTATTTGATCTTGAAATAACTTATACTTCTCAGCTGGTAGATCAACCGAAGAAAGCCAGAATCTTTCATCCAAAGACTTCAATTTCAAATCGGAATTATTAATTTCATTTTCAAGAATTCTAATTGAACTGATTAGATCCTGATGGTTGAATTGAAAAAACTTATGAAGTTGTAATTTAAACGGCTCTACTAAGTCTTCTCGAAGATTGTATTTCAACAGAAGTTCACTAAATCTATCATTCAATCCAACATTTCGTGATTTACCAACTGAGTTTGCATTGAAGGTAGCTCTTTTACACCTATTACACTTGTAATAATGTAACTTCTTCTTCTTAGCCTCATAACCAGTCAAATAGCCTTTACACACTGCACATCTTAAAAACCTTGCTAGTGGTCTTTGTGGATGTACAGCTTCACTCCCATAAGGAGCTTTTTGAGTTCCACTTAACATAGCATTAATTCTTAGAAAATCATTTTCACTTACCATTGGTTCCCAATTCCCTTTTACAGGTTTTTCTAGAAGGCTATTCGTTATAATCCCAGCATAAAATGGTTTGCGCCACATATCGCTTAATTTACTTTTTGTGATGCTAAATCCTAGTTCTTTTAATTTTTGACGGATTACAACATCTCTTTCTCCTTGAATCTTCCATTTCCAGGCCATTTTAAGCAGAATACCTATATCATTAATGAAAATTTCCTGCTTAGAATTTTTTAAAGCATAGTTGACCACTCTAGTTCCTCTCGTAGTATAACCAATAGGTGCTTTACCAAGCCAATTACCCGCTTCCAAAAACTTACGCATTCCAGGAACGGTAATTTGCAACCTTTCATTGTTTTCCTTTTGTGCCTTTAAGAGTTTTTCGTAAATCTCGATGCGTTCCTTCAAAACTTCAGTTGTCAATCCACTGCTTGTTTCAATTAAGTGTATGCCTTTATCTACTAGATCATGAACTATTCCTATCGCATTTGCACCAGTCCTACTAAACCTGTTTATGAATTTTATAGCAATTGCATGTGGTTTAGGATGTGAATTTGTAACCCAGTCATAAAGCTGCTTAAACTCCTTCCGTGTGAAATCCCCACTTGCACTTTCATATGTGCCACCAAAAATTTGTAGCAAATTAAAGTTGTTGTCATGTGCGAATTTCCGAATCTCTTGTTCCTGTTCAGCTAAGGAAAAGTTATCGTACTGTTGCTTCGAGCTAATGCGGCTGTAACCTACAATATTCCTGTTTTTCTCTATTTCTATTTGTTTTGGTTTAACAAATTGTTGAAATAACTCCAAATTCACGTCTTGACTCATTTTTTGGGTTTTTTAGTTTGTAATTCAAATGTTAGTATCGTCAATTTTGCAAGTGTATTAATCGCTGATTTAATAGCCGCATTTGACCAATTTTCAAAATCGCCTGTTTTTCTAAATTCCTCTATGGACATCATCCAAGGATATCTAGGACTGGGCATAGCTCTTTCCTTATTTTTCATTGTTTTTTATTATTTATAAAATTCACGAATCATGAGATCCTCAGGTATTTCAATTACCTTGTCTACTTGCTTGAAGAAGTAGGCTACACCTGTTTCTTTACATTCATCACGAAGACTTCTGCCCCAATCTGTGTCGAAAGGTCTTCTGCCATGGCCAGATTCTCCACCCTGGATTATCCAGTGCAGCTCGCCTGATGGCAACCATTTCATTAATGAGAGCTGTTCTAACTGTGGCTCAACTGAGAGAAACCTAAGCCCATTTACTTTCAACAATTGGGGTACTAATGTGTCTGCCGTTTTTTGATTGACAACAGATGCCCCAAACATGACATTTGATGGTGGATTTGCCTTCCATTCTTCTGGTATATATTTGTTGATATTAGAAGGCCTCTTCGTTAAAAATAAGAATATCAAATTGGGGTATTCATTTGCTGAAATCCTTCTGAAGAGCTCATCCCTTAGATCACCCGTAGTTCCTGAAATTACCTTTTTCTTAAAATCAAATGTTGGCATTGACTTTTCGAAAATATCCATCATACTACCAATGAATACCCTACGAATTGTATTTTCTGATTTAGCTGTTTTCTGTATATCAGCTAAGTTTTTAAATGCGGAATGAATTATTCTTCTAACATTGTCAATGCCCCAAACAGAGAATCCCCATCTTTTGGCCAGCGCCTTCGCATAGCAATGATCACATCCCTCATGCACCTCGTTACAGCCCCAAAATAAGTTTATCGTATCGTTTCACCACTGGATCTTTGTATTTTTCATTGTTATTTTATTTTTTGAATATTTCTATTGAATCAGTGATTAATCGTTGTAAATCAACAATGTGCAATACCAGTACAATTTCTTCAGATTCAAATTTTTCTCTCAAGGAATCATACACACTCATGGTGAGGAATACCTTTTCATTCTTGCCAGTGGAATGTTCCACCTCGTTTATATCTTCAACAAAAATGAATCTCTGATTTATTTGCGTTTCTTCTCCAAAGAAGAGCTGGCCTTCCATTTCTTTATTTCTTTTCATTGTTATTTTTTTTTAATAGTTCATTCTTTTTAAAAGTTAATTCCTCGATTTTTTCATCAAATAGGGCGAGGTTGTCCCTTTCCTTTGCAGCTGTCTCATAATCTTCTTCAGCAACAGCCTTGATCATATTAAGCTCTGATTTTGCTCTGAAGTAATGATGCCTACAATACTGAACTTTCAGTTCAATAAGTCGTCTTTCTAATTCCTTTCCTACTTCCATTACCACAACTCCTTTTTTAATTTCAACTTGCGGGGATTGATTACATGATCAGCAATTACATCTTCAACGTAACCGCAGATTTCGTCAGTTAGTTCCTCGAAATCCACATTCTCGGAGTTGACTTTAAACCAGAGTGAAACCACTTCATGTAATCTGTAAGTTGCCATTTCCTGGCTGAATGCCTCATGTCGTCTGGATACTTCAGCCAGATCAATTTTCTTTATTTCTTTAGTTTTCATTTTGCTTTTTTTAAGGCACGATATTTCCACCCCGTGCATACAGGTGTTTTTTTACAGTAAATTATTTTGATTTCTAAACCCAGTGATTTCGGGTAAAAGTGTATTTGAGATGGTCACATATTATGACCATGGATTAGATATAAACAGACGTCAAGGGTTAAAATTAACCTCAGTCTGAAAATCAATTATTCGTCTTTTGTTTTGGGAAATATTTTTCATGGTCTATCATTTTACTTCTGCGAAGCTAAATAGACCAAAAGGTATGCTTGGGGTACAATCTTAGTTGTACCCGTACAGATTTAATTGAATCTTTCTATTGATTCTTTTTCCAGATGCTTTTGTAGGGCTTTCACTTTGACATCTAAAGCACTGTAATCTGAAGGCTTGAAATTTGCATCAATATTCTTAGAATACAAGCTAACACTGCTCAATGCCTTTCTCAATTGAGGAAATTCAAAACCTGTAATTTCTGAAATACAGGCAGCCAAAGTGGTATTTGGTACATCCTTGGTGATCATTCCTAAGTTCTGCAAATGATGAAATAAAAGTACGATTTGAGGCTGCGAAAGTTCGACTTTTCGTTCTTTATTCTTTTTTGATTTATACCCAGGCAACTTTGTCCCCAGATTTTCATATGCTTCCTTGATTATTTCAAATTTGTTTTTGGCATCTTCATGTAACTCAAGATCAATATCAGAAACAAATAGAATAAGTTCCTGCATGGATTTACCTAGTTTTTCCCTTACAGTTTCAATCATCTTTTCTTTACTGCCATGCTCCAATATCAGGTTGTTGATGGCACCTAATTTTGATTCGAGATCTAAAACCAAATCATCACCTGTTTTCCTTTTAATCGCTTTTTCTGGACGTTTAAGTTGATGGAATTGCCCGAGATCTCCAGGAAAACCACTATACAAAGTATCGGGTTGCTGAATAACATCTTCAACATCATTTAATGGATTTTTAAATGAGTCATTGTTAGTTATATCGTCCAGTAATTTATTCAGATCTTTCATAATGAGCTAAATTATATTTTTTGATTTATTTTTTTGTTTTATTTCTTTCAACATGGAATTTATCGGTTTCATTTCTTCTCTTTTCTTTTGGTCCATTATGTTATTAATCTTATGCTGTCTAATATCGTCTGCATCGCCAATTACCTTTGTAGTCCTTAACCCAGTCCAGTTACTTACTTTTACATGTGGACGAAAGCCATTGTATTTCTCACATGATTCTACAATGACTTCTTGAACAAGTTGAATGTTCTCTTTCTGCGTTAAAATACAATCGTGAATAGGTATGAACCATATTCCTTTCTTCACTAATGTCTCACAAACGGTGTTAATCATCACAGTACTTTCCTCTCGCTGCAGGTACTTGGCGGCTTCAGAATAATCATCCTTTTTTAAGGTGTTCATACAGGATAAAAAAGTTGGATACACCGCTTCAAGAGCTTTTAAATATTTAGTTTTTCGTTTAGGGTCTTTTTTTGAAAAAATCGGCATTAATGTTTGAATTTTATTGGCTTTAAGTTCCTCTTCTGTTAGATCTAAGTGATTTCCAATAGAATTGTAAAATTTACCCGATAGTACATTTTCAATAAATTTGGGCACATCTGGTAATTTCTGACACACAACATTCCAATCCTTCGACCCCGCCTTCATTTTACTATAGGATACTAATTTTTTAATTGAGAAAAATAACTGAGAGCCACTCATATCAACACTATAAATATCCTCTCCCAAAATTTTAAATGCTGGGCGATACTTTTTACCTATACTGGTTATGTTGTGATGAACTCGTCCAAAATCGTCAGAAGTGATGTAAATATCTTGGAGTCCTGTATTATGTTCTAACCTTTTACTTGTCTGTTTAATTGTTGAGTCTACATTGTATAATATCTGCCATATGGAATAGAGGTTGATTTGTGTTTTGTTTACGAAATTTATGTATTTCCTGTCAACAGTTATTTCCTCAATATTTGTGCGGATTTGATCAATTATTTTTTCGCCAGTTGGAGTAGATTCAATGCTATTTACTCGTGGTTTAGGTGTCCATACTTCTAATGGGACTTGATGGAACGAGAGGTTGTATTGAAAGTCTTTAATGGCATATCCCTTTGAATAATGTAATCTTCGATAGGATTTATTTACAATAATCAGATTAATTGCCAAAAGCTTATCTATTACTTCTTTGTAGGTGACCCCACCTGATCTGGATAGGTTTGCTTTTAGATATTTTGCTTGTAGATGAGCCATGCCATCATCATTGATGTCATCCCAAAAATTATTCAATTGCACTCTGAATATTTCGGAAATAACGAACAGCATTTTATCAATAAGTATTGGGTTTTGAACATCAATTGGATTACTTGATTTCATTAAAAGTGTTTGTAGTAATTCACGTGTAATGTTTATTGGCACTCTAACTGCGTATTTTATCATATTCTCTGGCATTTGATTATAATAATAATGATTTTATGTTAAAAAATCAAGTGGTTTTTAGCTACCCTATGAATTTGTCAATCCCTTTATTTTCAACACCCTCGGAACGATGGTGAAACATTAAGGGGGTAAATTAAATATAAGTATTGATTGTACCAAATGGTATATTAGAATCTTATGTTCAATTTATTTGAACATTTATAGTACCTTTCCACCCAAATATTTCATACATGAAAAATCGTATTGCTGAAGTTTTGAAAGAAAGAAACATGAAACAGATTGAATTGGCCCGTCAGTTGAACGTTGGTAGGTCTCGAGTTTCTATGTGGTGTAGCTCTTCAAGTACTCCCAATATTCAGATGTTAATGCGGATCTCTGATGTATTACAATGCGATATTTCAGCTCTTTTACCTCAAAATTCAAATAAATAATGAACCAAGCTGTCCATAATAAATTAATTTCCTTCATCTGGTCAATTGCCGATGATTGTCTGCGTGACGTATATGTTCGTGGTAAGTACCGTGATGTTATTCTCCCAATGGTGGTACTTCGAAGGTTGGATGCTTTATTGGAACCAACCAAAGCTACTGTAATGGAAGAGTTAACTTTCCAACGTGATGAAGCAAAGTTCACCGAATGGGATGAAAATGGATTACGACAAGCAAGCGGCTATGTGTTCTATAATACTAGTGAGTGGACCCTACAAAGGTTACATGATACTGCCACGAATAACCAGCAAATCCTTCAAGCTAACTTCGAGGATTATTTGAATGGTTATAGCAGCAACGTAAAAGAAATCATTGAAAAGTTCAAGCTGAAGAGCCAGGTTCGTCACATGGCTTCCAAAGATGTTTTATTGAACGTGCTGGAGAAATTCACCTCTTCATATATAAACCTTACCCCGTTCGAAAAGAATGATCCAGATGGCCGCAAATTGCCCCCTCTATCCAATTTGGGTATGGGTTACGTATTTGAGGAGTTAATCAGGAAGTTCAACGAAGACAACAATGAAGAAGCTGGAGAGCACTTTACCCCGAGAGAGGTAATTGACCTGATGACACATGTGATTTTTGAGCCTATCAAAGACAAACTTCCACCTGTTATGACCATATACGATGGAGCTTGTGGAAGCGGTGGAATGCTCACCGAATCTCAAAATTTCATTAAAGATGAAGATGGCATCATCAAAGCCAAAGGAGACGTTTACCTCTACGGTAAGGAAATCAACGATGAAACCTATGCGATTTGCAAATCAGATATGATGATTAAAGGTAATAACCCTGAAAACATCAGAGTTGGTTCTACATTGAGCACTGATGAGTTTGCAGGAACAACCTTCGATTTCATGCTATCCAATCCACCTTACGGAAAATCATGGGCAAGTGAACAAAAGTATATCAAGGATGGGAAAGAAATCATTGACCCACGTTTTCAGATAAAACTCAAGAACTATTGGGGAGTTGAAGAAGATGCTGATGCAACCCCACGTTCATCAGACGGTCAACTTTTATTCCTCATGGATATGGTTCATAAAATGAAACCATTAACTCAGAGCCCTCTTGGTTCAAGAATAGCTTCCGTTCATAATGGTAGTAGCTTGTTCACTGGTGATGCTGGTGGCGGAGAAAGCAATATTCGCAGATACATCATTGAAAATGATTGGTTAGAAGCGATCATCCAACTTCCAAATAACCTTTTCTATAACACAGGTATTACCACCTATATCTGGATTCTGAGCAACAATAAAGAATCTAAGAGACAGGGAAAGGTTCAGCTTATCGATGCAGGGCTAATGTTTCAGAAGCTTCGTAAGAATCTAGGCAACAAGAACTGTGAATTTTCACCTGAGCATATCCGAGAGATTGTTTCAGTGTACAAGGAAATGCAGGCGATTGATAGGAAAATAAACCCCGAGTCAAACGATGAAGAGGGAATTGCATCAAAAGTATTTGATAACAGCGATTTTGGCTATTTCAAAGTAACCATTGAACGACCAAAACGCCTTAAAGCTCAATTTACGCAAGAGCGAATTGCTGAATTACGTTTTGACAAATCCTTAAAAGAACCAATGCTTTGGGCTTATGAGACTCTTGGTGAAAAGGTTTACAAGGAATTAGACCAGCATGAAAAGACAATTTTAGACTGGTGCGAGAAGAATGAACTTAACCTAAATGCGAAACAAAGCAAAGTATTGGTAAGTGAAGCTTTATGGGCAAAACAATTGGAATTGCTCCACACAGCAACTATTTTGATGGATGTCATTGGTAGTGAAGAGTTTAACAACTTTAATGTTTTCAAGGAGAAGGTTGATGAAGCGCTTAAGTCGAAAAAGATTAAACTTTCTGCATCAGAGAAGAACGCTATTTTAAACGCTGTCAGTTGGTATGACCCAACCGCAGAAAAGGTGATTAAGGGTACAACAAAGCTATTAGGCGATAAACTTGAGCAATTACTTGATCATTTAGATTGTAAAGAAAGTGAACTGGCTGATCATGGCTATTTTGCCACCGATAAAAAAGGAGAATACCTGACATACGAAACAGAAAGTGACTTGCGTGATTCGGAAAACGTACCTCTTAAAGAAAACATCCACAGCTACTTTTTAAGGGAAGTTAAACCTCATGTTGATGAAGCATGGATTAATCTTGACGCCACTAAAATCGGTTATGAAATTAGCTTTAACAAGTATTTCTACCGCCATAAGCCATTGCGTGCAATTGAAGAGGTAAGTGAAGATATTTTGAAACTGGAAGAATTGAGTGATGGTTTAATTCGTGAAATTTTAAATCTAGATTAATGGGAACTGTAATAGATAAAATTAAAGTGGAGAAATATGGTTCCTTTAAAAATTCAGGTGTTGAATGGTTGGGAGATATTCCAATGCATTGGAACACCCTATCCAACAAAAACATTTTTAAACTAAAGAAAAATCAAGTCGGCAAAAAGTCGGGGGATTATGTTTTGCTTTCATTAACGCTAAATGGTGTTATTAAAAGGGATATGGAAAATCCTCAAGGAAAATTTCCAGCAGAATTTAACACCTATCAAGAAGTTAAAATAGGTGATTTTATTTTCTGCTTATTTGATGTAGAAGAAACACCAAGATGTGTTGGGCTTTCAGATTTTGATGGAATGATTACAGGGGCTTACACAGTAATGGAGCCTTATGAAGGCTTTGACAGAAACTTTTTGTATTATTTTTATTTGAATCTAGATGCAGATAAAAGGCTCAAGCCATTATATACAGGCCTGAGAAATACCATTTCAAAGGAGAATTTCTTTTCATTTAAAACATTTGTACCACCCCTTCCAGAACAAACTGCTATAGCTGAATTTCTTGATCGCAAAACAGCTCTTATTGATCAAGCCATTGATATTAAACAAAAGCAAATAGAGCTATTAAAAGAGCGTAGGCAAATACTCATTCATAAAGCTGTTACCCGTGGGCTAAACCCCAATGTGAAAATGAAGGACAGTGGTGTGAAATGGATAGGGCGGATTCCAGAGGGGTGGATTATTACGTCCGTAAAAAATGTACTAGATATTCCCATTTGTGATGGGCCACATACTACACCACAACTATACGATGATGGCTATCCTTTCGTTTCTGCTGAAGCGATTAAAAACGGTGAAATTGACTTCGATAAAATAAGAGGTTTCATATCTCTGAAAGATTATCAAATGTTTTCTAAAAAATATTCACCCAAAAGGAATGATATTTACATGGTCAAATCAGGCGCAACTACAGGAAATGTTGCTATGGTCAGAACTGATATAGAATTTAGTATTTGGTCACCTCTAGCAGTTTTTAGGGCAAACCAACAAAAGGTCATTCCTAATTATTTACTTAACTATTTAGAATCCCCCTCATTTAAGTTAGGTGTTGAATTAAATTGGAGTTTTGGAACGCAACAAAATATTGGAATGGGTGTTTTGTCAAATCTTCCAATTGCTTATCCCTCTATTGAAGAACAATCCATGATTTCCCAATATATTGGTCAAGTAACCAGTAAAGTTAAATCAGCTATTGCCCTCAAAGAGCAAGAAATAGAAAAGCTAAAGGAATATAAAGTTACGTTAATAAACAGTGTGGTAACTGGTAAAATAAAAGTTTATAACGATGCAGAGTAAAACCAACGAACAGGCGCTTGAAGCTACCATCGAAAAACGACTTACAGGCAGTTGTCTTGAAGAGTTTAAGGAGAAGAACATTCCATTAAATACAGTGAACGAGCCATCTGCGAGTTATAGATCAGGCAATGGTTATTACATTGGCCTGCCTGAGGATTTCAATATTAAATATGCCATTGATGAGATTCGCTTTTGGGACTTTTTGCAATCAACCCAAAAAGATGAATTGGCCAAACTCCAAAGACAAAGCGATTGGAAATTGAAAATCCTTGAACGATTGGATCGCATGATCAAGAAATATGGCATTTTGCGTTTGTTCCGCAAAGGATTAGACGTTGATGATGCTCATTTTACGTTGTTATACCCATTGCCACTAGCAAGCAGTAGTGATTCAATAAAGGCGAATTTTGAAGCGAATCAGTTCAGTGTTACCAGGCAGCTTCGCTATTCCTTAAGCAATCCAGGAGAGGAAATTGATATGGTGCTTTTTGTAAATGGTTTACCTTTTGCAACAATGGAACTGAAGAACCATTGGACAGGTCAAAATGCAAAAGTACATGGACAAAACCAATACAAATTCAAAAGAGATATAGCCCAACCGCTGCTCAATTTTGGTCGATGTATTGTTCATTTTGCGGTGGATACCGATGAAGCTTACATGACTACCAAATTAAATGGTTCCAATACCTTTTTCTTGCCGTTCAATCTGGGACAAAGGGAGCCGATTTTCGGAAAGGGGAATCCACCCAATCCCAATGGTCATAAAACAGCGTATCTGTGGGAAGAGATTTTCACTAGAAAAAGCGTAGCCAACATTATCCAACACTTCGTTCGATTTGATGGTACTGAATCGGACCCACTTGCCAAGAAAACACTTTACTTCCCTCGTTATCACCAATTAGATGTCGTAAGAAAATTGGTTCAGGATTCTAGTGAGAAAGGTGTTGGCCAAACTTATTTGATACAACATAGTGCAGGTTCAGGAAAGTCAAATAGCATTACTTGGGCTGCATATCAGCTCATAGAAACGTATCCTGTGAGTGATTCTATACCTGGAAGTAAAGGGATTTCAAATCCATTGTTTGATTCGGTTATTGTTGTAACTGACAGGCGTTTACTAGATAGGCAGCTCCGTGAAAACATCAAGGAATTTTCCGAAGTGAAAAACATTGTTGCCCCTGCTTACTCCTCTAAAGAGCTAAAGGAAAGCTTGGAGAGTGGAAAAAAAATCATCATTACCACAATTCAAAAATTTCCCTTTATTCTTGATGGTTTATCGGATTTAAGTGATAAAAGGTTCGCATGTATACTGGATGAAGCTCATTCCAGTCAAAGTGGCACAGCCGCTGGAAAGATGAACCAAGCTATGGGTAATTCCAACGAGGAAGAGGAAGAAGGTGGTGATGCGCAAGACAAAATCATCGAAGCAATGCGTTCACGCAAAATGCGTGGCAATGCCTCATATTTTGCATTTACAGCAACTCCCAAAAACAATACATTGGAACGCTTCGGGAATAAACAAGCTGATGGCAAGTTCAAGCCTTTTCACTTATACTCAATGAAACAGGCTATTGAAGAAGGTTTCATCCTTGACGTTCTTGCTAACTACACGACATACAAGAGTTACTACGAAATAGAGAAATCAATTGAAGACAACCCCCTATTCGACACAGTCAAAGCACAGAAGAAGCTGCGAACCTATGTCGAGCAAAACAAACAAACAATAGCAACAAAAGCTGAGATAATGCTTGAGCATTTCATTAGCAAACTTGTGAACACCAAAAAATTAAAAGGGAAAGCAAAAGCAATTGTGGCGGCTCAAAGTATCGAATCAGCCATCAACTATTACTTTGCCCTAAAGGAATTAATTGACAAAAAAGGCAATCCATTTAAGATTGCGATTGCTTTTTCTGGAATGAAGAAGATTAAAGGTATTGAATATACAGAGGATAGTATAAATGATTTCCCTGCGCATTTAGACACGGCAAAGCCAACTGATCCAGGATACATTTCGGACAAAATCGCTCGATATGTAGATATGGACGAATACCGAATTTTGGTCGTTGCCAATAAATACCTAACAGGATACGATCAACCTAAAATGACGGCAATGTATGTCGATAAGAAATTGCAGGGGGTTATCGCTGTTCAAGCATTATCAAGACTTAACAGATCGGCAGATAAGCTTGGGAAGAAAACAGAAGATCTTTTTATCCTGGATTTTTACAACACAGTTGATGATATTAAGAAATCATTTGATCCTTTCTATACTTCTACTTCGTTAAGCAGTGCGACCGATGTTAATGTACTTCATGAATTAAAAGCTAGTTTGGACGAATTTGGTGTTTATGAATGGGATGAGGTTGAAGACTTTGTAGACAAGTACTTCAAAGGTGTTAATGCACAAGAACTGAGCCCAATAGTTGATGTTGCCGCAGAGCGATTCAATTTAACCCTAGAATTAGAGGAAAAGGTTAAGGCCGATTATAAGGTAAAGGCTAAGCAATTCGTCAAGATCTATGGTCAGATGGCGTCAATTATGCCATTTGAAATTGTAGCATGGGAAAAGTTATTCTGGTTTTTAAAATTCTTAGTTCCCAAACTTATAATTATCGACAAGGATAAAGATGCACTTGATGACCTTTTAAACTCAGTCGATTTATCTACCTACGGTCTTGAAAGAGTTAAACTAAACACATCGATTGGATTGGACTCGAATGAAACGGAACTGGACCCGCAGAATCCAAATCCGAGAGGAGCACATGGTGGAGATACTGAACAGGATGAATTGGATCAAATTATTGCGAGATTCAATCAACGTTGGTTTCAGGGATGGGAAGCTACCCCAGATGAACAGCGCACCAAATTTTTGAACCTGGCTCAAAAAATGTCAGAACACAACGATTTTAAGGAAAAGTATGCTGACAACACCGATTCGCAAAATAGAGAAATAGCATTTGCACGAATCTTTGATGACGTAATGGGTAAACAGCGTAAAAATGAGCTTGACCTGTATAGGTTGATATCTCAGGATGAGTCATTTAAAATCGCAATGCAGGATACTATCAAACGAATTTTAAGGGCATAACCGCATTTACTTTGTATTGTTTTTGTACGGGTACAAATCATTTTGTACTCCTGGGGTAAAAAACGACCCTGGTATTTTTGTTTCATCAAATCGCCAAGAAGAGAAATTGATACTCAGAATGACGAATTAAGATGTAACCAAATAAATACCAGTAATATGAACAATTATCATTACACCAAGGCAATTCACTTGCCTAGCATCATCAACGAAGGGTTGATCCGAACTACGTTAATCACCAACAGTAAAAAAGAACGAAGAGCTGCATGGCTTACAAAATCCGAAGAATGGGAAGTGTGTTGCAATGCCAGCAGCATTGATCTAACTAATGGAGCCTCAATGCGATTAAACAATGAGGAGATGAGAGATATGTTCGGGATGTGTCGAATTAAAATAAGCGACTCATTACCTACAACTTCATGGCAAAAGTTTAAATATGTTGGTAAGGTTTCCGAAATGGATTACGAACGCTTTACATATTATACAGAAAGTGTTGGTGGCAAACCATATAAGTGGAATTGCTCATTTGCTCCAATTCCAGAAAAGTATTTCGAGTCTGTTGAAATGCTTGTTGGAGACGAGTGGATGGTCTGGGATAAATCTGTTTCTATTGAGGTTTTTGTAGATCTGTGTCACAGTTGCAATGCCGAAGCATCGATTCCAGAGGTACAACCATGTACCATGGAAGTTTTAAGCCAATTAAGCTTTCTACAGAATAATGAAGCGGAAATCATTGAAGAATGGGAGAAGCATAGAGGTGAAAAAGGGTATTTAGAAATCCTCGTTGGGGAAGATTACAATTCGTTTAGCAGCGTATTTCATACCAAAGGATTTAAACAATCATCCTTCCCGAAGTCAGTTGACAAAGAGGGATTTGTTTACTTATTTTTAAGTATACTATGGAGTGCAAGTCGAACAATGTATAAAGCAGCTTTAGCATATAACCCTATTGATAATTGCTTTGTTTTCAGCGATTACTCGAAAGCCGCATAGAACTTTGTGTTTAATTTGTTTATTTGATTTGCATTTAGGGTCTCTTTGAGGCCCTTTTTGTTATTTATAGTTCTGTATATCAATACAATACGGGATATAAACGAGGGCATTGCCCGTTTTTGAACTGCATTAGTCACAAAATTAGATTACTTTCCACCGAGGCCTCTGAACGGACTAATCGATAGACAGCCCAGTAAATACAAGGTGTTTGGCAATGTTATTAAAAATAATGTTTGACCTCTCTTCCTATTTAGCCCCAACTTCTAGAAAATTTACATATTGCCTAAGAGTTAATCTAAACAGTATTCTATCCACTTCATTGTTGAATAAATCCAAGTTGATTACCTTGATTGAACCCGCATAAGTACGATCGTCTAGCATTTTATCCAGCTCCTCTGCCGAAACGTCTATTTTTATGAAATCTCCTAGATCATCGCTAAAAAGCTTCATAACAACCTGCTCGAAATCATGGGGGTGATCACGAAGATGAAGGTTGATGAATATCAACCACTCGAAGATCAATCCATTTCTGAGATCCTCTAGGATAAGTGTTTCGTTGACAACTGACATTTCATACATCTGCACGGTCGCCATATGATTTATTCCTAAAGTTTCGGCAACTACGCTCAGGTCTGGTGTAAGGTCAAATTCTTCCATTTCCTTAATTGTTTTTAATAAATAGTCGATAAATCACAAAAGGCCCCTTTCGTATGAACTTTCTGCTATTTGCCGACTATTTATTATTAAAAAGCCATGGACCACAACAAAAAAGTAGACTTCGTGAGAATTAGAGTTTCAAAACAAGAAAGAGAAAGAGTAGAACAAGTGATGGCGTTAACCCATCAGAAACGCAGTGAGATTTATAGAGCGGCCATCTATCAATACATAAAGACAAATCACCCTGAAATCTTGGATTAATAGCCCCTGTCTTAATTAGCCCCGTTAGCAGATCATCCCCCCCGCCCCAGAGGGGGTGGAGAGTTGTACCTCAAATATCTGCATGTGTTTTGGAATTGGAATTTTCTGATGGTATAGATTTAATATTAAAATGTATTCCACTATGGAAAAGCAAGCCACTTGTTTTTCTACAGAGCTAATGGCTTAAAAAATTTTGAAGTTTTTTGCGATCCAAATTTCAGAATGTATCACAATTAGAGTATGCACTTACTGAAGTATAGTTGATGAGTAATAATTAATTTATTTTATGTGAAATTACTTGTGTCAAAAACAACCACCCTATTATTTGCACAGCAACTAATTAAATAGTACATTCGTTAAATGAAAGCTCGTTACATTCGAATTAGCTCGTTGAGCCAAAATGAAGCTCGTCAAATTGCAAGAGCTCACAACGATGAATTAATCTATATTGATAAAATTAGTGGTGCAGTCCCATTCGCCAAGCGACCTCAAGCAATGAAACTGTTGGATGAGATTCAATATAAGAATATAAACTACTTGTCGGTAAGTTCAATTGACCGCTTAGGGAGATCAACCATAGATATTCTTCAAACTATAAAAGTTTTAACAGAACTCAATGTTAACCTCAAGGTTGAAGACCTTGGGTTGGAGAGTTTAATTAATAATAAACCAAACCCAACCTTCAGTCTAATTTCAACGGTCATGGCTAATTTAAGTGAGCTTGAGCGAACGACATTGCGATCAAGGCAAGAGGAAGGAATCGCAGAGGCCAAGAGAAGGGGCGGGGTTTACAACGGGAGAATGAAAGGTACTGTAGAATCTAAAGAACAAGTTTTAGCAAAGTATAAAGAAGTTGTTCGCTATCTTAAAATGAATAAAAGCTTAAGAGATATAGCGAGCAGATGTAATGTGTCACTAGGTACAGTTCAGAAGGTGAAAAAAATCATTGTAAGTTCGTAAAATCAACAATAAATAAAAAGTAATTTCAAATTTGCGACAGATCATGATGGTATCAATACCTTTACATCATTCTTTATCATATTTTAATAGGAACTTAGGAATATCATTAACCTCACTCAGACTAATCGAGTAAAGAATTTTATCATATTCGCTAGAACTGATATTACCAGAAATAGACAATTTATCCTGATTGACTTTGTCTATCAACTGTTGTTTTGTAATTGTAAATTTATCATTACAATTAAAATATGAATCAGCGGTTAAACCATTATCTTCAGTGGGTTGCAGATAAGCAAGAGTATCCAAATGATATCCACGCTTCTTTAAATAGTTAATTTTGTTGTCAAGTTGTGTTGTACTTAACAACATGTAATTGTCAGACCCACATATTGCAACAACAACGAAATAATGAGGTTCGGTGGTAGAAATTAACTCAGGAGCACTAATTTTATAGACTACTCCGACCTTAAGAGTGGCAGTTATTACATACTCAGGTGGTAACATTTATTTTAATGCGCTTTGAATAGAATTCTTAACATTAAAATCTTCTTTAGACAATACAATGGTATTAGAATCCAAAATATCGCTAAATTCCTCAATATCTGGGAATTCAAAGAAATCTTGAATTACTATATCATAAGCATTTGGTGTAAATTCAGAATTTAACTCACTTTCAAATCTCTTCCATTCAGGATATTTATGTGAGTATTTACTAAATTCAAACGAGTCCATGTTCTGAAATCTCTCCCAAACATATTCCATAATCTTCAAGTCGGATTTTGAGAAATAATCAGGGTCATATTCTTTCAATGATTTGACATTATGACTATCAACCTCAATACTTCCTGGAAATCCTGATTGAGATATTTTTAAAGCGTTTGATGCAATTGGTCCGTTTGGAAGAGCTTTGTAGCGATCCATCAAAATTAATCTTCCGTATTTATTAAGGTGAAGCCTGTCACTCAGCCACAATAGTTTCATCAACCTCATTCTTTCGATTCTATTCTTACTCTTGTTTGCAAAGAACAGTATCGAGTTTTCTATTTTTTTAAGGTTAATATCCATAGGATTTTAATTTTCAAAAAAGCACAAACTTTTTACAAAGTTACTTGATTTCAACTAAATGTAAAACAATTTGAAGATCAGCCGTCCAAAATTGGACTACTTTCAACTAATTGCAATTGGCCAATTAATCAAATTTAAGGAAATTAGCACCATACTTCAAGATTAATAATTGATCCAAATTTTACAAGTCAGAGTAAAGAATCAATAATTATTATAACGAAAGTTGGGAAAAATAATTAATGCAATTCAATTAAGTTGAATGGCATATCTCCTATTAACATTAAAATGGAAAAACTAGAGAACGATCGCCAATTCAAAGAAGCAATAGGGGCATTTATAATTGCAAGCTCCGAAATGGAATTCGCCATAACTAGTCTTTGTTCAATTCTTGGTGAAGATCCACGATTTCATCAAAAACAACTTCTAGATATCTTTGGTAAGACTTTAGAACAGAAGCGACAACAAGTGGGTGAATTTATCAAAATTCATCTGCCTGAGCTTAAAGAAGAATGGATTAATATTAATGTTGAAATTGGTCAAATCAACGCTGACCGAAGACATTTGGCTCATGGGTTTACACAATATTATTTGCCACAGGAACACATTGAGACATACGTTAAGAATAACGGAAGAGTTAAAAAAAAGCTATTCACCATTGGGGATATAAAAGCATTAACCAACAAAATCCATCATATTAACTCTGGAGAGAATGGCATTAACGGAGTATTTCATACTAAACTGTTTGTTGCCAGGATAAATCTCTGGAACAACAAAGTTGAACCATCTAAGCGCATGGTGTACAATGTAAACAATGTTATACTCACTGATTGGAAAGGGCTCTAGCCATCTCTACGATTCATAAACATCCATAGTTCCACCACCAATTCATACCCTTCCAAGAAGTTAGAAATTTGATCTTTCCCCGCTACTAAGAAAAGCCAGTCAGAAATGATTGGCTTTTTTTGTTTTTAGATTTATAGGCATACATGTTCGATTTATAACTCCAGCCGCAATATCGCAAAACCCCTAGCGGTTCGTTGATCTCC
>JACCDH010208534.1_pt1 | contig 30168 bp, 15 predicted proteins | sample 7442481 | NCBI WGS metagenome assembly JACCDH01 (sample SAMN15323433, study PRJNA562643) | freshwater metagenome | isolation source: river surface water | place: USA:Blue River Watershed | collected 2017-08-15
AAAACACAAGAAGTAAATGTAGCAGGAAGAAGTAATGTAAATGTTACTTTAAAAGAAGATTCAGCAGAATTAAAAGAAGTAGTCGTAATTGGTTACGGTTCTGTGAAGAAAAAAGATGCTACAGGAGCAGTTGATCAATTAAGCGCTAAAAGCTTTGACAACGTAGGAGCGCCATCTCCAGCAGATTTGTTGAGAGGTAAAGTTTCTGGGGTTCAAGTAACTTCTGCAAGTGGTGAGCCAGGAGCTGGTGCTAGCATCAGAATTCGTGGTAATTCATCTATCCGTTCAGGAAATGGACCGCTTATCGTAATTGATGGTGTGCCATTAGATGGAGGAGATATTTCTTCTGGTAGTGATATTGGTTTAGGAGGTTCTTCTGCTAGAAACCCATTGAACTTTATCAATCAAAATGATATCGAGAGCATGACTATCTTGAAAGATGCATCATCTACTGCTATTTACGGTTCTCGTGGAGCTAATGGTGTAATTGTTATTACTACTAAAAAATCAAAATCTAAAGAGCCTCAATTGACTTATTCTAACTCATTTACATTTAGTTCTTTAGCTAGTAATTTGAAATTAATGAGTTCTGCTGAATTTGTGGCTAATGGAGGTGCAAATAATGGTGGAACTGGTTACAAATGGGAAGATGCAATTTTGAGAAATGCATTCTCAATGAATCATGACGTAGCGTTTACTAAATCTACAGAAAACTCGTCAACACGTGTATCTATTGGAGCTTCTAACACTGAAGGAATTGTAAACAAAACAGGTTTAGATAAATATACTATGGCTTTCAACAACTCTAACGATTTCTTTGGTGGAGCATTGAAAGTAGATACTAAAGTAAATTACTCAAGTTTGAGAGATCAAGCAGCTTTAATTTCAGATAACGCTGGATATATTGGTAACTTGATTGGTGCTGCAATGTATTGGAATCCAACTAATAAATTGTACAATACTAATGGTACATACAATGTAATTAGTAATACATATATTAACCCTGTTCAATTAGCAAATGCTTATACAGATTACACTAATACTAATAAATTGTTAGCAAGTGTAAAATCTACATTGAAGCTTAATGACAATTTGAACTATCAATTATTAGTGGGTGTTGAAACTTCTACATCATCTAGAAAGTTGCAATTAGATCCAACTATTAATATTCAAAACGTAGCTCAAGCTAGTTCAGGATCAACTACTAAATTTGGACAAGCTAATATTTCAAACATTCAAAAATTCAATAAAACGTTTGAACATACTTTGAACTACAACAAAACATTTAATGATAATTTTGTAATGGATGCATTAGCGGGTTACTCATACTACCAATACAATGCTAATGGTAATGATGTGTCTGCAAAAGGGTTTGATGCTAATCAATTGAACTTAATTGACAATATTGAAGGAGGTTTACAAAACGAATTCCGTGCATCTTCATGGAAAAATCAAGTAGAATTACAATCTTTCTTTGGAAGGGTAAATGCTACTTTATACAAAAAATTCTTAGTAACAGCTACAATGCGTGCTGACGGTTCTACTAAATTAGGTAAAAACAACAAATATGGTACTTTCCCATCTGTGGGTCTTGGATACAAAGTGTTTGAAGATAAAGCAGGTTTAGTAAACAGTTTAAAACTAAGAGCTAACTATGGTATCACTGGTAACCAAGAGTTTGCAGTAAATTCAGCAGTTGCTCGTGCTTCTTACGGGAACAATGGTTCATTAAATGTGGATACCAATGCGAATCCTGATTTGAAATGGGAAACTACTACTTCTTCAGGTGTAGGTGTTGATTTTGGATTGTTGAATAACAGATTAACAGGTACTGTGGATTATTTCCAAAGAGATACTCAAGATTTAATCTTCCCAGTACCATCAGCTGCTACTCAACCAGGTCCACCATCACCTCGTTTTGTGAATTTACCAGGAAACTTGATCAACAAAGGTCTTGAGGTAAGTGCAAACTACAAAATTATTGATTCAGAAAAATTAACTTGGGATGTAGCTGCTAATGCGTCTTTCTTGAGTAATAAAATGGAAAACTTCGCTGGATTCATCCAAGCTGGTGCAGTAGATGGTCAAGGATTGACAGGGGCTTATGTTCAAGTAGTTACTAATAATCAACCAATCTACAGCTACTATATGTACGAGTGGAGAGGATATGACTCTACAGGAGCTTCTATCTATGCAGATGCTGCAGGTAATGATGCATCTTTAGGTTTAGCGGCTAAAAAATTAATTGGAAAACAAGGTTTACCTAAAATGAACCTAGGTTTCTCTACTAATGTAACCTACAAAAACTTTGATGCAGCAGTTTCATTCTACGGAGCATTTGGGCACTATTTATACAACAATACGGCTAATGCGTATTTCTTTAAAGGAGCTTTCCTTGGAGGAAGAAACGTTCCTGCTAGTGTAGCTACTTCGGCTCAAGCACAGGGAGATCCAAACTCACCTTCTACTAAATACCTAGAGAAAGGAGATTTCTTAAGAATGGGTAACTTGACTGTAGGATATACTTTCTCAGGAGCTACTTTGGAGAAAATGAAAATTAAATCAGCGCGTTTCTTTGTAAACGGTCAAAACTTATTGTTGTTCACAAACTACTCTGGATTTGATCCTGAGGTGAATACAAATAAAGCTAAGAACGGAGTTCCATCTGCTGGTATTGATTACTTATCGTATCCACGTTCAAAAGCATTTGCTTTAGGTCTTAATGTAACTTTTTAATACTAATATCAATGAAAAGAAATAATATAATAAAAGGATTTTTATACTTAGGTATAGCTTCTTTTAGCATCGGGTGTACTAACTTAGATGAAAAAATCTTAGATGGTGTTTCCAATGATACTTCTGCAGGAGGAACAATTAACACTGCTGGGGCTTTACAATCTGCTTATGAAGGATTAAGAGATTTTAACGGTCAAGGAGGAGTGTATGCCTTGAATGAAATGTCAACAGATGCTATGGTAGGACCAACTCGTGGTGGTGACTGGGATGATAATGGAGTGTGGAGACAAATTCATACGCAAACTTGGGCACCTGACCACGGTGAAGTACTTGGAGCTTGGAACTCTTTGTTGTCTAATGTTTATAAATGTAATCAAGTAATTGAAAATGGAGGTACTACAGCACAAGTAGCAGAAGCTCGTTTCTTACGTGCTTGGTACTACTATAATGTGGTAGATTTGTTTGGTCAAGCACCATACAGACCAGCGGGTTCAGCTTTAACAGACGATCCAAAAGTTTGGTCTCGTTCTGAAGCTACAGATTTTATTATCTCTGAATTGGAGGCTATCGTGAATAGTTTGCCAAACAGAACGGCTAATGATGCGAGTACAGCAAATAAAGATGCGGCTCACTTTTTGTTAGCTAAAGTTTATTTGAACAAAGGAGTATTCAAAGCGTCTAATCCTGCTGGACCTTATACTTTTGATGCTGCAGATATGACGAAAGTGGTACAACACGTTGATGCATTAACAAATACTTTAGATTTGACTGTTGGATCTGGATATTGGAGTAATTTCCAACCAAACAACAACACTTCTAATGAAATCATTTTCTCTTCTAAGAACATTCAAGGTGGAGCAGGTGGAAATATGCAATCTAAATGGAGAATGTGTAACCACTACAACCAAACTCCAGACGGATGGAATGGTTTTGCTACTGTAGCTGATTACTATAGCAATTTCAATGCTGCGGATAAACGTGCTCACTATGCCGTTCCAGGATATACATTTACTGTTGATCCAAATGGAAATGGTGTTGGTTTCTTAGCTGGGCAAATGTATAAGTTAGGAACAGTAGCTCCTGCTAATGCATTGAAAGACAGAAACAACAATCCATTGGTTTTCACTTCTGCAGTGACTTTGATTACTTCTGGTGCTACATTAGAAACTGCTGGTATTCGTGGTATGAAATACGTTCCAGATGCTGCTAACGTTGGATCTCCTGATAATGATTTAGTATTAATGCGTTATTCAGATGCCTTATTAATGAAAGCGGAAGCAATCACTAGAGGAGGTACAGGTACTGGAGTAGCTACAATTTTATCTAATCTTGCAACTAGAGCTGGTGTTACTGCTGCTGCTGCAACTTTGGATGGTATTTATGCTGAAAGAGGTAGAGAATTATGGTGGGAAGGATGGAGAAGAAATGATGCAATTCGTTTTGGAAAATTCTTAGCTGCTAGAGCTTTGAAACCATATACTTCAGATGCTAAATATTTATTGTATCCAATTCCTGCGGATGCATTATTTAACTCTAATTTATCTCAAAATCCTGGTTATTAATAGCTAGATTTTGATGAGTATAATATAAGGAGGGTGTACACCCTCCTTATTTTTTTAAGAGCTGTTACGGCTCTTTTTTATTTCAATAATTTCACAAAATAGCTCGATTTATAAGGGTTTAAATTTTTTTATATACTGAATTATCCATAAATTGCTCGCTATATTTTTGATTTTAAAATAAATGAATACTGTCATGTTGAAACGCATTTTCTTTTTTATTCTTTTTGGAATACTTGTGAGTTGTTCAAAAGGAAATCCAGATACTCTTTTTACTCCATTGGATAGCTCAGAGACGGGTATTGATTTCATTAATGAAGTAAAAAACGGTAAGAATATGAACATATTCAAATACCGTAATTTTTATAATGGAGGAGGTGTAGCTATAGGAGATATTAATAATGATGGGTTAGCAGATGTTTTTTTTACCTCTAATCAAGGAGAAAATAAATTGTACTTAAATAAAGGCAATTTGAAGTTTGAAGATATTTCTGAAAAATCAGGAATTGTTGGCAAAAAAGCATGGTCAACCGGAGTAGTAATGGTGGATATTAATGGGGATGGCTTTTTAGATATTTACGTGTGCGACGCAGGGAGTAATATAGATGCTATTAGAAAAAGTCAGTTGTATATCAATAATGGTAACGCTACATTTACAGAGAAAGCGAAAGAATATAATTTAGCCGATACCGGAATAACAACACATGCTGCTTTTTTTGACTTTGATAAAGACGGTGATTTAGATTGCTATATTTTAAACAATAGTTTTATACCTGTAAATTCATTGAATTATTCCAACAAGAGGGAATTGCGTGATAAAGATTGGGATGTAGCTGATATTTTAAAAGGCGGAGGAGATAAATTATTGCGAAATGATAACGGTAAGTTTGTTGATGTGAGTGAGGCTTCGGGAATTTACGGGAGTTTAATAGGATTTGGTTTAGGAGTTACTGTAGGAGATGTTAACGGAGATTTATATCCAGACATCTATGTTTCTAATGATTTTTATGAAAGGGATTATTTATATATAAATAATAAAAACGGCACTTTTTCCGAACAAATTCAGACATGGGCAACTCATATTAGTCAATCCTCAATGGGTGCCGATTTAGCAGATATTAATAATGATGGGAAATCAGATATTTTTACTACAGACATGTTACCAGAAGGAGATGAGCGATTGAAAACAACAACTAGTTTTGATAATTATGACTTGTTAAGAAGAAAGCTGAATATGGATTTTTTTAATCAATATATGGCGAATGCATTACATATAAATGAAGGATCTCATTTTACAGAAATAGCTCATTTTGCTGGAGTTGGGAAAACAGATTGGAGTTGGGGTGCTTTGATGTTTGACATGGATAATGATGGATATAAAGATATTTACGTGTGTAATGGCATCTATAATGATTTGACTAATCAAGATTTCATGGACTTTTTTGCTAATGAGGTGATGCAAAAAATGGTGGTTACTGGACAAAAGGAAGATATAGAAACAATTATTGCCAAAATGCCAAGTACTCCAATTCCTAACTATGCTTACAAGAACAACCATGACTTAACGTTTACTAATACTGCGGTTAATTGGGGCTTAGCAACGCCAAGTTTTTCTAATGGAGCAGCTTATGGAGATTTGGATAATGATGGGGATTTGGATTTGGTGGTGAACAATGTCAATATGGAATCGTTTGTTTATAGAAATAATTCAGAGAAAAACAAAGCCAATCATTTTGTAAAAGTAAAGTTGAAAGGAGACAAACAAAATACGTTTGCAGTAGGTAGTGTAGTGGAATTGTATTCGGGCAAAGAGATTATTCGTCAAGAATTGATTCCTTCAAGAGGGTTTCAATCTTCTATCGATTATGTGATGACATTTGGTCTAGGAAATAAAAAAGTGGATTCTTTACAAGTTATTTGGCCGAATGGCAAATTACAAACGATTAAAAAAGTAGCTTTAAATTCCACTATTAATGTATCTATTGCGGATGCTAAAACAGAGTATGTTGTAAAATCTAATCCATCGAAGAGTTTATTGAAAGAAGTGAAATCTAATTTCGCTGCCCATAAAGAAAATGATTTTATTGATTTTGATTATGAAGGTTTAATATCTAAAATGCTTTCGCAAGAAGGTCCTTCATTAGCAGTTGGAGATAGTAATGGAGATGGAAATGAAGATGTGTTTATTGGCGGAGCCAAAGGGCAATCAGCTAAAATTTATGTCAATAAAGGGAATTATAGTTTTAGTGTTACCGCACAAAAAGCCTTGGATATCGATGCTGGTTTTGAAGATACCGCAGCAAGCTTTTTTGATGCCGATGGTGATGCCGATTTAGATTTATTAGTGGGTTCTGGAGGAAATGAAAGAACGAGTCCAGCAAATTACCAAAACCGTTTGTATTTGAATAATGGGAAAGGGGTATTCACAAAATCTTCAGTAATTATTCCTTCGGCAACAACTAATGTTTCGGTAATTGCTCCGTATGATTTTGACAATGATGGTGATGTTGATGTATTTGTTGGTAGTAGAAGTGTTCCTGGAGTGTATGGAATTGATCCAAAACATTTGTTGTTAGAAAATGATGGTAAAGGGAATTTTACTAATGTTATTGATAAAAAAGCATTTAAATTAAATGCAGTAGGGATGATTACCGATGCGGTCTGGGAAGATGTTGATAATGATGGTAAAAAAGATTTGATTGTTGTTGGCGATTGGATAGCTCCACAAGTTTTTAAAAATACTGGAAAACGTTTAACTACCTTCCAATCAAATCTAGAAAAGTATTCAGGTTTTTGGAACTCGGTGCAATGTGTGGATTTGAATAATGATGGTAAAAAAGATTTTATTTTGGGTAATAAGGGAACAAATACTCCGTATAAAGCTACGGCTAAAAACCCCATGAAATTGTTTACCAATGATTTTGATAGTAATGGAACAATTGAACAAATTACAACTCGTTTTATTGAGGGCAAGGATAAACCAATTAATTTGAAACAAGAACTAGCAAAACAAATTCCCTTTATCAAAAAGAAGAATTTGAGCTATACAGATTATGCTGTGAAATCAGTACAAGAGATTTTTGATCCTGAGTTAATTGCTAATTCAATACAAAAAAAGGCGGTTATCCAAGAAAGTGTAGTGGCTATTAACAAAGGGAATGGGCAGTTTAAAATAAAGGTATTGCCAGCTCAAGTTCAGTTTTCAACAGTAAATACGAGCTGTCTTATGGATGTCAATAAAGATGGTGTTTTAGATATTATTCTTGGAGGAAATCAATACGAGTTTAAGCCTCAATTTGGACGATTAGATGCCAGTCACGGTAGTGTATTAGTAGGAAACAAAAAAGGAGACTATTCTTGGATGCCTTACGCAAATTCAGGTTTCTTTATTACAGGTGAAGTTCAAAAGATGAGAGTAATAAAGAATAAAAATAATACAACTGCTATTATAGCGGTGATTAATAATTCTACTCCAAAATTATATATAAGCAATGAATAAGTTTATTTTAATAGGTTTAGCTGCATTGCTATTTATTGGTTGTTCAAAGAATAAAAATCAATTGTTTGAAAAACTGTCACCAGATGTTAGTAATGTGAAGTTTTTAAATCAACTAGACGAGTCAAAAAACATTTCCATTTTAGATTATCTCTACTATTATAATGGAGGTGGAGTCGCTTTAGGGGACATTAACAATGACGGTTTAGTTGATATTTATTTTACGTCTAACCAAGGAAAAAATAAATTATATCTGAATAAAGGAGGTAATAAATTCGAAGATATTTCTGTAAAAGCAGGTGTAGAAGGAGAAAGTGATTGGCAAACGGGTTCTATTATGGCTGATGTAAATGGCGATGGTTATTTAGATATCTATGTTTGTGCTGTGGTTGGAATTCATGGGTTTGAGGGGCATAATGAATTATATATCAACAATAAGGATAATACTTTTACTGAAAGTGCCTCAGAATATGGGTTGGATATAGATAATTATAGTACATCTGCTGCTTTTTTTGATTATGATAATGATGGCGATTTGGACATGTATTTATTAAACCATGCAGTTCATTCTGAAGTCTCTTATGGAAAAGCTGATATTAGAAACAAAAGAAATTATGAAACTGGGGATAAATTATTCCAAAATAACAATGGCCATTTTGTTGATGTAAGTGAAAAAGCAGGAGTATTTGGAGGTGCCAACGGTTATGGCTTGGGAATTGCAGTTTCTGATTTTAATCTAGACGGGAATCCTGATATTTATGTGTGTAATGATTTTCATGAAGATGATTATTATTATTTAAATAATGGTGATGGCACCTTTACAGAGAGTATGAGAAATTACTTTGGACATACTAGTAGATTTTCAATGGGAGTGGATGCAGCGGACATTAACCACGATGGATTTCCAGATTTGATGACTTTAGATATGTTACCTGATGATGAAACGGTATTGAAATCCTCAGCAGGAGATGATAATCCACAAATGTTGAAATATCGTACTGAAAAATTAGGTTACCATTACCAATACACAAGAAATATGTTGCAAATTAATCAAGGAGGACAACATTTTACAGAACAGGCACTGTTGAGTGGTGTGGCGGCAACGGATTGGAGTTGGAGTACATTGTTTGCAGATTATAATCAAGATGGAGAACAAGATATATTTGTGTGTAATGGAATTCCAAAACGTCCTAATGATTTGGATTACATCAAGTATTATTCCAACCAAAGTATAAAAACAAAATTAAATTCCACCAAATTATTAGACAAACAGGCATTGAAAAAGATGCCCAAAGGGAATGTTACTAATTATGTGTTTCAGGGAGGTAGAGACTTGAAATTTAAAAATAGATCGAATGATTGGATAGAAAATGATTCAATTATTTCTAATGGTGGAGCTTATGCTGATTTGGACAATGATGGCGATTTAGACATTGTAACTAATAATTTAAATAGTGTAGCGTCTATTTATATCAATAAGACAAATGAAAAAGCTAATTATTTAAAATTGAAATTGCGTTTTGGAGGAAAGAATACTTTTGCAGTTGGAAGTAAAGTGATTTCGTATGTCAAAGGAAAAAAACAATCTAAAGAGATTCAAACGACACGTGGATTCCAATCTAGTTCAGAACCTATTATTCATTTTGGATATGGAAAAGTGAGTCAAGTTGATTCGATCCAAATTATTTGGCCAGATAAAACGTTCCAAACACTGGTTAATGTAAAAACAAATCAAACATTAACGGTTAAGGCAAATGGGAACCGTAAGCCATTTAATTATGCAAAGTTACATCCAGCAACACTACCAATTTTTAAAAAATCAACAACTAATTTAGGAATAGATTTTATTCATCAAGAAAATGATTTTGTTGATTTTACAGCTCAGAAATTAATTCCATACCAACGTTCCGATAGAGGTCCTGCAACTGTTATTGGAGATTTAAACAATGACGGAAAAAGCGATATTTTCTTTGGTGGCGCACAAGGTAAACAAGCGGCAATTTATCTACAGAACGGTACTGGGTTTATTAAAAAAACCTTCCCTTCAATTATTTCAGATTCGATTTATGAAGATGCTTCAGCAGTAATTGGAGATTTCAATGGAGACCACCAAAACGACTTAATTGTTGCATCTGGGAGTGGGCAGTATGCAGCCAATTTAATTCATAGATTGTATTTAGGCAATACGTTATTAAAAACCAGTTTCCCTGAGACCAAAGCAATGAATGCTTCGGTTATTAAAACAATTGATTTCGATAAAGATGGTGATTTGGATGTATTCATTGGAAATAATTCTAAATCAAATAGTTTTGGTAGAATGCCAGATTGTTATTTGTTTGCTAATAACAAAGGAGTTTTTACACCAGTACAATCCAAGACTTTTGAAGGAATTGGAATGGTAACAGATGCAATAGTTACAGACTTTAACAAAGATGGAAGTCAAGATTTGATTGTAGTTGGAGAATGGATGAAACCAAAATTCTTTGCCAATACAAAAGGTACATTTAAAGAGGTAACAGAAAATGTGTTTCCCAAAAATCAAAATGGATTATGGCAATCTATTACAGGTTTTGATATTGATCACGATGGCGACCAAGATTATATAATAGGAAATTGGGGAATGAATTCTAAATTTAAAGCTTCGGATGAGTTTCCAATGAAAATGTATTATGATGATTTTGATTCTAACGGAACATTTGAAACTATTGTCACAATCGAGAAGAATGGGAAGTATTATCCAACCATGGGGTTAGATGAATTAGCAGAAGAGTTTAGTGGAATGTTAAAAAAGAAGTTTAACAGCTATAAGTCATTTGCAGGGAAAACGGTTGAAGAAATTTTTGATCCTGCTCTGTTAGAAAAAGCGGCTTTATTTGAAGTGCATAATTTGAAATCAGGTTACCTAAGAAATGATAAAGGGAAATTTACTTTTGTCCCATTTTCAAATAAATTGCAAGTAGCTCCAATTACATGTTTTGTGAAGAGTGATTTTGATGGAGATGGAAAAGAAGAAGTTTTTGCTGCAGGAAATTATTTTGGGGTTACCCCTTATCATAGTCGATTTGATGGTTTTTCAGGCGCATTGATTAAAGATCAAAAGACAACTTATTTAGGGAATCAAATAGGAATCGATTTAACTCAAAAAGCTGTAAGACATTTAAATATAATTACAATGAATGGGGAAAAATATCTTTTGGTAACAATAAATAATAAAAAAACGGAAGTGTATACACTACCAATGAGTAAGAAGTAAACTATATATCTTTTAAAAAATGAAAACTAAAATTTACCTTTTAGGAATACTAGCGATTTTATTCGCTTCTTGTAAAAAAGAGCAACCTATAGTGGTTACTACAGATGATTATTGTGCTGCTGTAGATACAGTAACTGGTATTATGGTTCATGATATTTTCTCTCCACCCGTAGCTGCTAGAGTATACGTGTATCCTAATATAGCTGCTTATGAAATTATGGCGCAGAATAGTGCTAAATATAAAAGTTTACAAGGACAGCTCCATGGTTTAGATTCTATTCCTGAATTAGAGGCTAATAGTGGTGTAAACAAAAATTTAGCAGCACTTATTGCCCACATGGAGGTAAGTAAATTACTAATATTCTCAGAGGAGGCTTTGGAAAAGTATAGAGATAGCTTGTATGCAAAATGGAATGATGAAAATAAAAAAGAGTTTGATGCTTCAAAACAATACGCCTTAAAGGTAGTGGATAGAATTAAAATATGGATGGGTAAGGACAATTATAAACAAACGAGAACTTACCCTAAATACTCTGTTCATACCGATCAACCTGGTAGATGGCAACCTACTCCACCAGCCTATATGGATGGGGTTGAACCACATTGGGGAGAAATTAGAACTTTAGTGATGGATTCTGCAGCGCAATTTAAACCAAAAGCACCACATCCTTTTTCAACGGATAAGAACTCTTTGTTTTATAAAGAAGCTAAAGAAACCTATGATGTTGGGAACATGATTTCTAAAAAATTAGTAGAATTTGAGAATACTAAATCTACTCAAATCCCTGAAGAATCAGCGATAGCCACTTTTTGGGATTGTAATCCTTATGCAACAGTAACTCAAGGTCATATGATGTTTGCCAAAAAGAAAAATACTCCTGATGCGCATTGGATTAATATTGCAAAAATTGCTTTGAAGAAAACAAAATCAGATTTTGAAATGGCTGTTTTTGTCAACACCAAAACTTCTATTGGAATCTTTGAGAGCTTTATCAGCTGTTGGCATGAAAAATACAGAACGAATGTGATTCGACCAGAAACGTATATTAATTTGTATATTGATGAAAATTGGCGACCACAATTGCAAACACCTCCATTTCCTGAATACACAAGTGGGCATTCTGTAGCTTCTTCGTGTGCTTCGGTTATTTTGACTAGTATTTTTGGGGATAATTTCAGTTATGCGGATGATTCGGAAATTCCTTTTGGTTTGCCAAAAAGAAATTTTAAATCATTTAAGCAAGCGGCTTCTGAAGCTTCAATCAGTAGATTGTATGGTGGAATTCATTATAGAGCTGCGATTGAAAATGGAGTAGTTCAAGGAACCAATCTAGGTAATTTTATCAATAGTAAAATCAATTTTTTTAAAACTAAATAATTCAAATTAATACAATGAATACTAAAATTAAATGGTCAATTGTTATAATTTTAAGTGCTTTTTTAGGGTGGTATTTTTTACTAAAACAATCAGATTATATAATTTCTTTTAAGGCTAAAACAGCTACAGGAACTATTTCTCAAGGTGTTCAGGAATGGGCATCTAACCAAAAAAAAGTAGGTATAGAGCAAGTAACTATTTTAGAAAAAAAAGGATATGAACAACTAAAATTAGAATTTTCAAAAGGGGACCATAAGGTCGAATATAATTGGGAAATTAATCCTATAAATGATTCGACTACTGAAGTCAGTATTGGTATTAAAGAATTAGGCCATAGTCTCTATAACCGATTAACCGCTCCTTTTGTTGAAACTCCTTTCAAAAAAGAACAGATTGCCAGAGTAACAGATTTTAAAAATGGACTTGAACAGCATTTGAAAGCATTTAAGGTAAAAGTTGAAGGAGAGGGTTCTTCAAAGTCAGATTATGTAGCCTATATTAAGTTAACTAGTATTATGTCTGAAAAAGCACAAACCATGATAAGTAATGATGGTTATATTACAGGCTATTTGCAAAAAAATAATATTAAAATTATTGGTAAACCTTATGTTGAAGTTACAAATTGGGATAGAGAAAAAGAAACATTAGATTTTAATTATTGTTTTCCAATCTCTAAACAAGCTATCCAAGTGCCAGATACTAAAGTAAAATTTAAAACTATTCCTTCTATTAAAGGGTTAAAAGCTACTTATTATGGAAACTTTAGAACTTCTGATAGGGCTTGGTTTGCTATTATAGATTATGCTAAAAGAAATCAGATTAATTTAGAAAATAGAGTTCTTGAAAACTTCCTAGCCAATCCATTTAATGGTGGGAATGAATTAGAATGGGAAACAAAAATTATTATTCCTTTCGCTTCAAAATAAAACTATTTTTCTTTGATGAATTAAACAACTCGAAAACGTTTTCGCAATAAACGAAAACGTTTTTTGTATTAATAGCCCTTTAGATTGTTATTTTCAGCCTATTTTTATAAACTAACCAAATAAACTAAACCCGATGAGTACAAAATTAAAATTAAGTTTTTGGCAAATAATTAATATGAATGTTGGATTTTTTGGTATCCAATATAGTTTTGGCTTGCAGCAAAGTGCGGTCAATCCAATTTATGATTTTTTAGGAGCAAATCCAGATCAAATCCCTATTTTGAACCTTGCTGGACCATTAACTGGATTGTTAATTCAACCTATTATCGGGGCTATGAGTGACAAAACATGGCATCCGCGTTGGGGAAGACGTAAACCCTATTTTTTTATAGGCGCTATGATTTGTAGTTTGGCTTTATTGCTATACCCATTTAGTAGTTCATTGTGGATGGCTGCTGGATTACTTTTACTTTTAGATGTAGGAAACAATACGGCTATGGAACCGTATCGCGCGTTTGTTGCAGATACCTTAGACGAAGAACAACAGCCAACAGGTTTTCAAGCTCAAAGTTTCTTTACTGGTTTTGGACAGTTTTTGTCTTATATTTCGCTTTTCTTATTTCCAATAGTTTTTGTTGGATATACTGGTTCTTTGCCTAATTGGATTTACGCATCCTTTTTCCTTGGATCGGTATTGTCCATTACTTCTATTTGGTGGAGTATGAAAAAAACTCCCGAAATACCACCAACACAAGAAGAATTAGTTCAACTCAAAGCAGAGCCATTAAATATATTTTCCCCATTTATAGATATTTATAAAGCGGTCTTGGAGATGCCTAAAGTAATGTGGCAGTTGTTTTTGGTATATTTATTTCAGTGGTATGCATTAATGTGTTACTGGCAAAATAATGCTAAAAGTATTGCACTTTCGGTTTGGAATACGACCCCCAAAAATAAATCTCTTTATGAAAATGCAGTTGAATGGAATGGATTGATTGGAGCTTTTGGGTTTATAATTACCTTTTCAGTTGCTTTTTATTTGGCTAAATTAGCTAAAAAGTATAGCCCGAAAATAGTTCACTTTGCTTGCTTGATTTTAGCAGGATTAAGCTTTATAATTTTTCCGACTGTACATAATCAATATTTGTTTTTTGCAATTATTATTGGTTATGGTGTTGGTTGGGCGAGTATGATGGGCATTCCGTATTTAATCATTGTTAATAATATTCCTAAAGAGCGATATGGAGTGTACATGGGAATTATCAATATGATGATTGTAATACCAATGATTATTCAAAATCTGACATTTGGATATATCTTGAAAAATTTCTTGAATAATGATGCTCGATTAGCCATCGTTTTTGCTGGGGTTTTGTTAATTATTGGTGCACTTTGCACACTTTTTATAAAATCAAAGAAAGTTTCTCATTAAGTAACTAGTATAAATTTTTTAATCTTAACAATTTAAATTGGAAAAAACAATAGACCTTATATGTGTGGGTGAAGTGCTTATAGATTTTATAGGCCATGAGGTAAATACATCAATCAATAGAACCAAAGATTATCACCGTTTTCTAGGAGGTTCACCTACTAATGTTGCTGTAAATGCGACTCGTTTGGGCTTAAAATCAGTTATAGTAGCAACCTGCGGCGAGGATGGATTGGGAGAATATATAGTAAGAAAGCTAAAAGACAATCACGTAATTACTACGCAAGTTAGAAAATCGGAAACCGAACCAACTTCGGTAATTTTTGTTTCTAAGTCGACAGGAACTCCTGATTTCATTCCATATAGAGAAGCTGATTATCAAATTTTGCCTTCTCAAATTCCAGATGAATTGTTACAAAGTGCTAAAATTTTTCATACCACTTGTTTCGCGTTAAGCAAAAACCCGGCACGTACTACGATTGTTGAAAGTGCTAAAAAAGCCAAAGCTTTGGGATTACAAACGAGTATTGATATTAACTTTTCGGAACGCATTTGGCCAGACAGGGAAGAAGCTAAGCAAGTGTTGCGAGAGTATTTGTCCACTAATCCTTTAGTCAAATTAAGTGAAGACGATTGTTACCGACTTTTTGCCGCTTCTAAAACGGAAGATTATATTTTTGACTATTTCCATGATTTGGGCGCTTCTACTATTTGTTTAACAAAAGGGAAAGATGGTGTGGTATTATCTGATAAGGAATATGGAATGTTCCATCAACAAGCCACTCAAATTGATAATATCAAAGATACAACAGGAGCAGGAGATGCTTTTTGGACTGGATTTTTGTATGCCCGTTTATTAGGAAAAGATTTTGAGGAAACCATAACTATCGCTCAGAAATTGGCAGTTTTAAAATTGCAAAATGTTGGAAGATTACCTGAAGGAATTAATATACAAGAGTATTTAGGGGCGAAAATAGCTAAATAAGCTTCTAAAAGTTGTTTTCTTGAACATTTTTTTTAACTTTATAGTTCACTAAAATAACTTGTTATGACTGTAAACCAAATCCTGAATGCTAAAGGGAATGAAGTCTATTCTGTCCTTCCATCTCATACAGTGTATGAAGCATTAACTGTAATGAGTGAAAAAAATATAGGTGCAATTCTAGTAATTGAAGATGCTATTTTAAAAGGAATTCTTTCAGAAAGAGATTATGCTCGGAAGATTGTTTTGAAAGATAAGTCATCAAAGGATACACTAGTCAAAGAAATTATGGTTAGTGAGGTGATTTGTATCAAGCCTTCCGATAATTTAGACTATTGTATGGAGTTGATGAATACTAAGAAAATAAGACATTTGCCTGTTTTAGAAGGAGATAAAGTAATTGGGATTATTTCGATTAGTGATGTTGTAAAAGCTATTATTGAGATTCAAAAAGATACGATTAATCATTTGAATTCATATATAACACAATAACCAGTTCGAATAAATTAGTAAACAGCTACAGTAATTGGTAGCTGTTTTTTTTGACTACTACCTGAAAATTGCACTCTTTCCTGTAAAAGAATGAACTTAAATACTCCTATTTCAGTCAAGAGTTCTATCTTTGTCAATTAGAAAAATACAACAAAAATGGATAAAAATAATAAAAAAAGTGAGGCTTTATTATATCATTCAAAACCCCAGCCAGGTAAAATACAAGTACTTCCAACTAAAAAATACGCTACCCAAAGAGATTTGTCTTTGGCTTATTCTCCAGGTGTGGCCGAACCTTGTTTAGAAATTGCAAAAGACGTTAATGATGTCTATAAATATACAACAAAAGGAAATTTAGTTGCCGTAATATCAAATGGTACTGCTGTTCTAGGATTAGGAGATATTGGTGCTGAAGCCTCTAAGCCAGTAATGGAGGGTAAAGGTTTGTTGTTTAAAATTTTTGCTGGAATTGATGTTTTTGATATTGAGGTGAATACCAAGAATGTAGAAGAATTTATTCAAACGGTTAAAAATATTGCGCCCACTTTTGGTGGAATCAATCTAGAAGATATCAAAGCGCCTGAGTCGTTTGAGATTGAACGACGTTTGGTAGAAGAACTCAATATTCCGGTCATGCATGATGACCAACATGGAACTGCAATTATTTCTTCAGCAGCGCTTATTAATGCTTTAGAATTAGCAGGAAAAAAAGCCGAAGACATGAAAATGGTTGTATCTGGTGCGGGTTCTGCAGCCTTGGCTTGTGCTGATTTATACATTTTATTAGGAGTAAAATTAGAAAATATATTAATGTTTAATAGTAAAGGGTTGTTGACCAAAGACAATCCTTCACTATCATCGTTACAACAAAAATATGCTAAGGATATGCCACAGATGACTTTAGCAGAAGCCTTAGTGGGGGCAGATATCTTTTTAGGATTGTCTTCAGGAGATATTATGTCGCCTGAAATGTTATTGACAATGGCAGATAATCCTATTGTTTTCGCTATGGCAAATCCAATTCCAGAAATTGATTATAATCTAGCTATTGCTACTCGAAAAGATGTAATTATGGCAACAGGAAGATCTGATTTTCCTAATCAGGTAAATAATGTTCTTGGGTTTCCTTATATTTTTAGAGGAGCATTAGATGTTCGTGCTACTAAAATTAATGAGGCGATGAAAATGGCTGCAGTTAGAGCTTTGGCTGCTTTGGCAAAAGAGAATGTTCCTGAACAAGTCAACATTGCTTACGGAGTAACTAAATTGACTTTTGGCAGAGAATACATTATTCCTTCGCCATTTGATCCAAGATTAATTACTGTGGTGGCACCTGCTGTGGCTAAAGCAGCTATGGATTCAGGAGTGGCATTAAATCCAATTACCGATTGGAATGAATATGAAGAATCACTTTTAGAACGTTTGGGGCATGACAATAAAATGGTTCGTTTAATTGCTAATAGAGCCAAAAGAGATCCGAAACGTATTGTTTTTGCCGAAGCGGATCATTTAGATGTGCTTAAATCAGCTCAAATTGTTCACGAAGAGGGAATTGGTTATCCAATTTTGTTAGGTGATAAAGAAGTTATTCAAGAATTAAAAGAAGAAATAGGATTTACGGCTGATGTCACTATTATTGACACGAAAATTGCAGAGGAAGAAGAAAGACGAAATCGATTTGCTACTGCTTATTGGAAAACAAGGCAAAGACGAGGAATTTCCTTATTGGATGCTCAAAAGTTGATGCGAGAAAGAAACTATTTTGCCGCGATGATGGTGAACGAGGGTGAGGCAGATGCTTTAGTTTCGGGACATTCAAGAAGCTATCCTTCTGTTGTAAAACCCATGTTGCAATTAATTGATAAAGCGCCAGGAGTTTCTATTGTGGCTACTACCAATATGATGATGACGGCTCGTGGGCCAATGTTTTTGTCAGACACGGCAATCAATATCAATCCTTCAGCAGATGATTTGGCTAAAATTGCAATTATGACTGCTAAAACAGCGAGAATGTTTGGTGTTGAACCTGTAATTGCAATGGTATCATTTTCTAATTTTGGTTCCTCTACGAATGAGGGTGCGGCTAAAGTGAGAGAAGCAGTTGCTTATTTGCATAAAAATCATCCTGACTTGATTGTAGATGGAGAAATTCAAGCTGATTTTGCCTTAAATCAAGAAATGTTAGAGAAAAAATTCCCATTTTCTAAATTAGCAGGTAAGAAAGTCAATACCTTAATTTTTCCAAATTTAGAATCGGCGAATATTACGTATAAATTATTGAAAGAACTGAATAATGTAGAGTCAATAGGGCCAATTATGTTGGGAATGGGCAAACCAGTTCATATTTTTCAATTAGGAGCTAGTGTAGAAGAAATGGTTAATATGGCTGCTATTGCAGTGATTGATGCTCAAGAAAAACAGAAAAATAATTAAACCAAGATAAATAATTTATCCCCCACATAATTATGATAGCACATATTCAAGGAAAATTAGTAGAGAAAACGCCTACCGAAGTCGTAATTGATTGTGGTGGTGTTGGATACCAAATTAATATTTCGTTACACACCTATTCTTTGCTTCCTAATTCAGATCAAATCAAATTATTTACCTATCTTCAGGTAAAGGAAGATGCGCATACTTTATTTGGGTTTGTCGAAAAATCAGAAAGAGAAATCTTCAAAATGCTTTTGTCTGTTTCTGGAATTGGAGCAAGTATAGCTAGAACAATGTTGTCGTCGTTAGAACCTAAACAAATTATTCAAGCAATAGCTTCAGGAGATGTAGGTACTGTTCAATCTATAAAAGGAATTGGAAACAAAACAGCTCAAAGAGTTATCCTCGATTTAAAAGAAAAAGTCATCAAATTGTATGATTTAGATGAAGTTTCTATGGTGCAGAACAATACAAATCGAGATGAAGCGTTATCTGCTTTGGAGGTATTAGGTTTTGTTCGTAAAACTTCGGAAAAATTAATTGACAAAATTAGTAAAGAAGATCCAGACGCTTCTGTAGAAACCATTATTAAAAAAGCATTAAAGAGTTTGTAATTGCATAAAGAAACAATGAATTTATGAATAAAATTTGTCAGCTATTGCTAATTTTATTTTCTACTTATGTAGTTCAAGCTCAAGGGATACCTGCAGTTCAGGATACTGTTCCAAAAGGATTTTCAGTAGGAAAAATTGCTGTTAAAAATCCTAAAAGTGTGCTTTCTGGCTACACCTATGATCCTGTTACTGATCGGTATGTTTACACAAATTCAGTGGATGGATTTACAATTGATTATCCTATAATTTTAACTCCTAAAGAATATGAAAACTTGGTATTGAGGGAGTCAATGCGTAATTATTTTAGGAAAAAATCAGATGCTGTAGATGGTAAAAAAGAAGGTACTGATGTTGCTAAAAAAGATTTATTGCCCAAATATTACATTAAGTCTGGTTTGTTTGAAACCATTTTTGGAGGCAATACTATTGATGTAAAACCCACAGGTTCAGTAGAGATGGATTTAGGGATGCGTTACACTAAACAAGATAATCCTTCTTTTTCATTGCGTAATCGGACTAATACTACTTTTGACTTTAATCAAAGAATAAGTCTCGGTTTAACAGGTAAGGTAGGAAAGAGATTGAATGTTAATGCGAATTATGACACACAGTCCACGTTTTCTTTTCAAAATTTAATCAAGATTGCCTATGACCCTAGTTATAGTGCTAGTGAAGATGCTATTATACAGAATATAGAGATAGGTAATGTGAGTATGCCTTTAAATAGTACTTTAATTCGTGGAGCACAAAGTTTATTTGGGCTAAAAACAAAATTGCAATTTGGCAAAACAACAGTAACAGGAGTGTTCTCTGAACAGAAATCTAAAACTAAAAGTGTCGTTGCTGAAGGAGGAGGTACAGTTCAAAATTTTGACATTTTTGCATTGGATTATGATAGTGATCGTCATTTCTTTTTATCCCAATATTTTAGAAGTAAGTATGATGCAGCCTTAAAAAATTACCCATTTATAGACAGTAGAGTTCAAATAACAAGGCTAGAAATATGGGTAACCAATAGACAGAATCGCATTACAACTACAAACAATAATATCAGAAATATTATTGCTATTCAGGATTTAGGAGAGAGTCAGTTGTCAGGTTTAACTGATAACGAAGTGGTTGTATTAAGCCCTTCAGCAGGAATGTTTAGTCAACCCGCAGATTCCCCATCAGATAATACCAATAATAAATACAATCCTGATTTGATTAAATTAGGAACAGGATTGCTGAATAACAATATCCGTGAGATGGTTACAGCAAAGTCAGGATTTAATGCTACGGTGAGCGAAGGGCAAGATTATTCTAAACTTGAGAATGCTCGTAAACTTAATCCCAATGAGTACACTTTTCACCCTCAATTAGGGTATATTTCTCTTCAGCAAAAATTATCTAATGATGAGGTTCTTGCAGTAGCCTATCAATATACTATAGGAGAAAAGGTTTATCAAGTAGGAGAATTCGGTAATGACGGAGTTGATGCTACAGTAGTTACGGGAAACACTCCATCCACTCAGGCGGTAGTTACTCAAAGTTTAATTTTGAAAATGCTTAAAAGTAATTTAACGAATGTCAAAAATCCTGTTTGGAATTTGATGATGAAAAATATTTATCAAATTCCTGGAGCATATCAACTCAAAAAAGAAGATTTTAGATTTAACATTTTATATACTGATCCCTCTCCAATAAATTATATTACACCAGTAGCAGGAAGCCCTTTTCCTGTGAATCCAACTCCAGATAACAAAGTAGCAGAAACTCCATTATTAAAGGTGTTTAATTTAGATAAATTAAATTATAACAATGATCCACAAGTAGGAGGTGATGGTTTTTTCGATTTTATGCCAGGGTTAACAATTGACGCTCAAAATGGGCGAATTATATTTACAGTTAAGGAACCTTTTGGCGAATTACTTTTTTCAAAATTATCGAATCTAGGTTCAGGAGAAAGGTACAGTGATGTGGATACCTATAATGCAAATCAGAAAAAGTATGTATTTAGAAATATGTATCGAAATACTCAATCAGGAGCATTGCAGGATAGTGAAAAAAATAAATTCTTATTGAGAGGAAAATACAAATCATCTACTGGTGATGGAATTCCTATAGGAGCCTTCAATGTGCCTCAAGGCTCTGTTAGGGTTACTGCGGCAGGCAGAGTATTGGTTGAGGGTATCGATTATAGTGTTAATTATCAGTTAGGGCGTGTTCAGATTTTAGATCCTTCATTACAAGCATCTAATACTCCTATTGAAGTCTCATTGGAAAACAATTCAATTTTTGGGCAACAAACGAGAAGGTTCATGGGGGTAAATGTGGAGCATAAAATTTCTGATAAATTTTTAGTTGGAGCTACATTCTTAAAAATGACAGAAAAACCATTTACCCAAAAGTCAAGTTTTGGACAGGAGTCTGTGAATAATACAATTTTTGGATTTAATACTACTTTTTCATCTGAAGTCCCTTTTTTGACTCGTTTAGCAAATAAATTACCTAATATAGATACCGATGTTAAATCTAATCTTTCAGTCAAAGGAGAAATAGCATTTTTAAAACCAGGAACTCCAAAAGCGGATCAATTTCAAGGCGAATCAACAATTTATGTGGATGATTTTGAAGGTTCACAATCAACCATTGATATGCGTTCTCCTTTAGCTTGGAGTTTGTCTTCTACCCCTGTTAATGATACAGAGAGCAGGTACAATTTTAATGAAAGTTCAAATGATTTAACCTATGGATTTAAAAGAGCTAAGCTAGCTTGGTATTCTATCGATCCTGTATTTTATACTCAAAAGCCAGGAGGAATCACTTCGGATGATCTTTCTCTAAATGCTACCCGAAGAATTTTTAGTAAAGAATTGTATCCTTTGACAGATATTGCACAAGGGCAGTCTCAGGTAGTAAATACTCTAGATTTAAGTTATTATCCTTCGGAAAGAGGTCCATATAACAACAATCCTAATATTTCTTCAAATCCAAGAGGCAATTTTGGTGGAATCATGCGTGCCATTAATGCTACTAATTTTGAACAAGGTAATGTTGAATATATTCAATTTTGGGTGTTGGATCCATATATCGGTCAAGGAGCTTCCCCATTGTCTAACCAAGGAAAAATCTATTTCAATCTTGGAGAAATTTCAGAAGATGTATTAAAAGATGGCAGAAAACAATATGAAAATGGATTAGGAACAGATCAAATTTTAGTAAATCCAAGACCTATTTGGGGTAATGTTCCAGCCTCTCAATCGCTAATTTATACTTTCGATGGGAACGCTGCTAATAGAAACAATCAAGACATTGGTTTAGATGGTTTAAAAAATGATGATGAAGCAGCAACCTACTCTAATTTTTCTACAGAAACCGACCCGGCGGCAGATGATTATATGTTTTATCTTAATACAACAGGAAGTGTACTAGATAGATATAAAAATTATAATGGAACAGATGGTAACTCTGCAGTTTCAGTAGATACACCTAATAGGGGATCTACTACAATGCCAGATGTTGAAGACATCAATAGAGATAACACGATGAATACCATTAATGCGTATTATGAGTACAGTATTGATATGATGCCTAATATGATAATAGGACAAAATTACATCACTGATATTCGAAATACTCAAGTGGAGTTGCCAAATGGATCAACTACCGAGGCGCGTTGGATACAGTTTAAAATACCAGTATCTCAACCTCAAAACACGATAGGTTCTATTACAGATTTTCGATCAATTCGTTTTATGAGAATGTTTATGACAGGCTTTTCTAGTCCTGTAACACTTCGTTTCGGATCATTAGATTTAGTTCGAGGAGAATGGAGAAGGTATGCTAATACATTGGATTTTAGAGACACAAATGTTGATGATGACAGAACGGATTTGGATGTTTTGGCAGTAAACATTCAACAAAACAATGAAAGATGCCCTATCAACTATATTACACCTCCAGGAGTGGTTCGTGAGCAGTTATATAATAACAATACTGTAATAAATCAAGATGAACAATCACTTTCCTTGAGGGTTTCAGGTGATGGATTAGAGTCAGGAGATTCAAGAGCAGTGTTTAAAAATGTGAGTGTAGATATGCGTCAATTTAATAAATTGAAGATGTTTTTGCATGCAGAGTCTTTGCCTAACGAGATTGCTATTCGCGATAATCAAATGATAGGATTTATTCGTTTTGGAAATGATTTTACTCAGAATTTTTATCAAATAGAAATTCCTCTAAAGGTTACTTTACCTTCCTCTTCGGCTAATTCAGGCTGTTCACCATTAAGCCCAGAAATAGTTTGGCCTGAAGAAAATCAGATTGATTTGGCCTTAGAATTGCTAACGCAATTAAAAATTAAATCAATGGGTATTGATCCTACAACACTCCCTGTAGATGGGATTTATTATCAAAATGAAGATGAATTAAATCCAAAGTTGGCTAACAAGACCAATAAGTTGCGATTAGGAATAAAGGGAAATCCTAATTTTGGGTTAGTAAGAACCTTGATGGTGGGGGTAAAAAGTAATGAAGCTTCAAGGCGAATTAAGGGAGAAGTTTGGTTTAATGAGCTCCGACTGGCAGATATGGACAATAAAGGAGGTATGGCTGCTATTTTGAATGTAGATTCAAATATGGCTGATTTTGCTACGGTTTCAGCCTCAGGTAAAAAAAGCACTATCGGGTTTGGAGCCTTAGAACAGGGACCAAACGAGAGAAGTAGAGAAGACATTCAACAGTACAATATTGTAACTAATTTTAGTTTAGGAAAGTTATTACCAAAGAAATGGGGAGTGAATTTGCCTTTTAATTACGGTGTGGCAGAAGAAGTCATTACTCCTGAATACGATCCTTTCAATCAAGATATCAGGTTAAATCAGCTTTTAGACAACACCACAGATACATCAAAAAAAGCAAATATTCGTAATAGAGCTATTGATTATACAAAACGTACGAGCATCAATTTTATAGGAGTTCGAAAAGAAAGGTCAGCTCAGCAAAAACCACATATTTATGATATCGAAAATTTTACATTTTCTCAATCAATTAATGAGGTAAAACGACATGATTTTGAAATTGAAGATTATTCAGATCAAAAAGTAAGTTCTTCTGTAGATTTTGCCTATACTTTTAATTCTAAAGCAATTGAGCCATTTAAGAAAGTAAGTTTTATGAAGAAAAGTAATTATTGGAAATTACTTCAAGACTTTAATTTTAATTTTTTACCTGCTTCGGTTACCTTTAATACTGATATAGTAAGACAGTACAATCGTCAACAATTTAGACAAGTAGATGATGTAGAAGGAATAGGTTTAGATGCGTTATATAGAAGAAATTATGCGTTTAATTATCAGTATGGATTTAATTACAATCTATCTAAATCTTTAAAATTAAATTATGCAGCCTCTTCAGGTAATATTGTAAAAAGTTATTTGAATTCTGATAACACCTCAAAAGAAGGGTTGACAGTTTGGGATGATTATTGGAATATTGGAACCCCAAATCAACACCAACAACAAGTTGTTCTTAATTACGAACTTCCCATTAGCAAGATTCCTCTTTTTAGTTTCGTAAAAGCAACCTATTCGTACACTGCCGATTATAGTTGGCAACGTGCCTCAGAGGCATTATCAAAGATTGATATAGGAGGCACTACCTACAACTTAGGGAATACTATCCAAAATGCAAATTCCAATAATGTAAATGCTACATTTAATATGGAGACTCTGTATAGATATTTAGGATTGAACAAGCCAAAAGCCTCAACGAACCCTAAATCGAATCTAATTTTGCCTCCAAAACCAGGAGAAAAAGTGGTGAAGACTAACACACAGCAAAATCAATCTAATTTATTTGTAGATGGTGTTATGGGTGTTTTGACAAGCGTAAAGAATATTCAAATGAATTATACGTATAATAGCGGTACAGTTTTGCCCGGTTATACACCTAGTATAGGTTTTTTAGGAACTTCTAAACCTACTCTAGGATTCATTTTTGGAAGTCAAGATGATGTGAGGTACGAAGCTGCAAAACAAGGTTGGTTGACTAATTATCCAGAATTTAATCAAAACTTTACTCAAGTAAAAAACAAGATATTTAAAGCATCGGCTAATCTAGATGTATTTCCAGATTTAAAAATTGATTTGAATTTAGATCGATCTTATTCTGAAAATTTCTCAGAACAGTACGATATTGCTAATGGAGTTTATAATTCTAGATCGCCTTATTCATCAGGAATTTTTTCTATTTCTACCGTTTTAATTAAAACATCATTTTTGTCTAGTAATGCAAATTCGTCAGTTGCATTTGATGATTTCAGACAAAATAGACTAGTTGTGGCTAATAGATTAGCTCTTCAGCGGGGTATAGATATAACTAATCCGGCGAATATTGATGGGGATGGTTTTCCAGTAGGTTTTGGAAAAAACAATCAGGCGGTTTTGTTACCGGCTTTCTTGGCGGCTTATTCAGGAGGTAATCCAGCAAGTGCTTCCTTGGGGATTTTTAGAAGTCTCCCATTGCCTAATTGGTCTTTGCGATATAATGGATTTATGCGTTACGAATTTTTCAAGAAAAATTTTAAGCGTGTTTCGTTACAACATAATTATAGGGCTTCGTATACCATTAATGCATTTCGATCTAATTTTGAGTTTGATAAAAACCCAAATGGAGTAGATAAAAATGGTAATTATTTCAATTCCACTATAATGTCAAATGTTAATTTAGTAGAGCAATTCAGTCCATTGGTTCGTATGGACATGGAGTTGAAAAATTCGTTAAAGGTTTTGACAGAAATCAAAAAAGATCGCGCTTTGTCAATGAGTTTTGATAACAATTTGTTGACAGAGGTAAAAGGGATAGAATATGTGATTGGTTTAGGGTATAGATTTAAAGATGTTATTTTTTCATCGCGATTAGCAGATAGCCCTACTGGAATTATCAAAAGTGATATTAATGTCAAAGCAGATTTGTCATTAAGAGATAATAAAACAATTGTAAGATATTTGGATTATAATAAAAATCAATTAGCAGCAGGACAAAACATTTGGACTTTGAAAATTACAGCAGATTATTCGTTAAGCAAGAATCTTACAGCTATTTTTTATTATGATCATTCTTTTTCAAAAGCAGTTATTTCAACCACTTTTCCTTTAACAAATATTCGTTCAGGATTTACTCTGAGGTATAATTTTGGAAATTAATTTTTAATTCTAATCTAAATTTCAAATGAAGATAGTACCTTTGTCGTAATTAAATTAATTCACATATTATGAATATACCTGCAAATTTAAAGTACACAAAAGATCACGAATGGGTAAGCATTGATGGAGATGTTGCTACCGTTGGAATTACCGATTTTGCTCAAAAAGAATTAGGAGACATTGTTTATGTAGAGGTTGAAACTTTAGATCAAACTTTGGATAAAGACGAAGTTTTTGGAACAGTAGAAGCAGTTAAGACGGTTTCTGATTTGTTTTTGCCTTTGTCAGGCGAAATTATTGAATTCAACGAAGAATTAGAAAGTACTCCAGAAAGTGTGAATTTAGATCCTTATGGAGCAGGTTGGATGATAAAAGTAAAGGTTTCTGATTTGGGAGAAGTAGATACATTACTTTCAAGTGATGCCTACAAAGAACTGATTGGTGCTTAAAAATATTTTTTTTTGGATTGCATTGTGCTGGACAGGAGTGGTAAGCTTTTTTTGTTTAGTGCCTTCTAATGATATTCCAACAGTTTCTATCCCGAATTTAGATAAATTAGTTCACGCTTTTTTTTATTTTGTTTTTACCATACTTTGGTTTTTGTTTTTCAAAAAGCAAGTTAAAAAAAAGAATCAGTTCAAACTTCTTATTACTGCTGTTTCCTTTTCTGTCTTATTTGGAATAGGAATTGAAATTTTGCAAGACAAATTGACCACAACAAGAAGCGGAGATTGGTTTGATGTATTGGCAAATTTAACAGGTACAATTATCGCGTTTAGTTTTGTGCTTTTTACTAAGCAAATAAAGAAAAATCAGAATACAATTAAATAGATAAGTCCCACTTCGGTGGGATTTTTTATACCTTGATAAGTTATGAAATTACAACCTACTTCTGTTATATCGTTTGCTCTTTTCTTGATAACTTTAGCTGTTAATATATCAATGCCGCTTTTTAGACCGTATGCCGAGTTGGCGGGATTCAATAACGGTCAGACGGCTTTGGTATTGGCAACCTATATTTTAGGAATGCTACCGTGTTATGTGTTTTTAGGAGGTATTTCAGATCGAATTGGCAGGAAGCCAGTCTTACTTTTTAGTTTATTTTTGGCTTTAGCTTCGAATCTTACAATGACGATGTTCCCAACAGTTTATGCTTTGATTTTTGCTCGATTTTTTCAAGGTGTGGCTTTGGCATTAAGCATGGGAACGGGTACGGCGTATATTTCCGAAATTGTTGCGTCAGATGCGAATGCTTCTGTTCGTGCAGCTAATGCTACTTCAATGGCAACAGCAATTGGTTTCAGTGGAGGTGCTTTTATGACAAGCATCGCATTGTTAATCCATTTTACGTATTTGCCCATCACTTATTTTGTAGCTATTGTCATTACGCTATTGGGAATTGTTTTGGCTTTTTTTCTTCCTAAATTACCTCCTATTGGAGGGAACTTGGTTCGGTTGCCCTATTTTCCAAAAGGGTCATTTCCAGTTAATTTATCAATTGCCATTTGCTGGGCTACAACAGGAGTTGTTATTGCAATCATCCCAACTCAATTAGCCACATTTCATTTAACAGCTTATGCGGGATTTTGTTTGGTACTAATTAATTGGACAGGTGGATTCATGCAGCCATTTATCCGTAAAAGATTTCAGCCGAAAACGAGTCTTAAATTAGGATTTGCAATTATTCCTTTTGGTTTTGGCTTGGTGATTTTAGGAGCCTATTTAGGAGTATTGCCAGTTGTTTTGTTAGGTACGGCTTTCATTGGTTCTGCTGCCTATGGATTTAGTTATCAAGGCGGATTAGCTATAATTGCTGATTTAGGTGGCAGTCAAAAAGCACGTGCTGTTTCAGGATATATGTTTTTTGGTTATGTTGGTTTTGGTATTCCAGCGATAGTGTTAGGATTTTTAGCAGATGCGGTAGGAATAGTAACCTCATTATTGACTTTTGAAATTGTAATACTGCTTTTGAGTTTGTATTTGTTTCTAACTTTTGATAAAGCAAAAGATTGATTTTATTTGTAAAAAAATCTAAAATTCAGGCACTACATTCTATAATCTTATTTGTATCTTCGCGCCAGTTTTATACCAAATACATTGAGTACAATTTCTCTTAAATCCATTTATATCGATTTTAAAGCAATCACTAAAGCTGGCTTAGCAGTTAGTGTGGTGTTCTCTTCTATTGCTGGGTTTGTATTGGGTGAGACTGATTTTCATTCATTTCATTGGCTTGTATTACTTAAATTAGCTATAGGTGGTTATTGTATGGTGGGCGCATCGAATGCTTTTAACCAAGTGATTGAAAAAGATTTAGATGCCTTAATGGATCGAACTAAAAGCCGACCAATTCCTGCTGGTAGAATGCAATCTAATGTTGCGTTGATTATTGCTAGTTTGTTAACCATAATGGGGATTTTTCTTTTGTACACAATTAATCCTAAAACAGCGATGTTTGGGGCAATTTCTATATTTTTATACACCAGTGTTTACACCCCATTAAAAACAGTTACTTCTCTATCTGTATTCGTGGGAGCTTTTCCAGGAGCCATTCCATTTATGTTAGGATGGGTTGCGGCAACAGGTAATTTTGGTATTGAAGCGGGAACCTTGTTTTTAATTCAGTTTTTTTGGCAATTTCCTCATTTTTGGGCAATTGGGTGGTTTTTATTTGAAGATTATGAAAAGGCAGGGTTTTTTATGTTGCCAACAGGTAAAAAAGATAAAGGAACAGCACTCCAAGTAATTTTATATACGGTTTGGTTGATTGTTGCGTCTCTTTTACCGGTCTTAGGATATACAGGTCAATTGTATATTACGCCAATTGCTGCGGTTATTGTATTTTTGTTGGGTCTTTGGATGTTGTTTTATGCTGTAAAATTGTATCAATTACGCACCGCTAAAGCAGCAAGAACCTTAATGTTAATAAGTGTTTCGTATATTACTTTGTTACAATTAGTTTATATATTTGACAAATTTTTAAGATAGTTATGAATATGACAATGATACAAGACGAAGAAAAAGTTAGAAAATCAAGGTCGGCTAAGTTGATTTTATTGTTTGCAATGGTTAGTATGACCATGATGTTTGCGGGTCTTACAAGTGCTTTTGTGGTTAGTAAATCTAGAGCTGATTGGTTAAAAGATTTTCAATTACCATCAGCCTTTTATATAAGTACAGTTGCAATTATAGGGTGTAGTGTAACATTTCATTTGGCTAAAAAAGCAATCCAAAGGGATGAACGTTCTAAAACCACCGCATTTCTTCTAACTACATTAGCATTAGGAGTGTTATTTGTAATTTTGCAATTTGTTGGTTTTGGGCAAATAGTTTCGGCAGGGTATTATTTTACAGGTCAGGCAAGTTCAATCACCACAACGTTTCTTTATATTGTTACTTTGATGCACTTATTGCACTTAGCAGGAGGAATAATTTCCCTCTTAATTATAATTTATAATCATTTTAAACAAAAATACAATTCAATACAAACTCTTGGAATTGAGCTGGGTGCGATGTATTGGCACTTTCTCGATATTCTATGGGTTTATTTATTTTTATTTTTATTTTTCTTTAAATAAGAAAAAAACGTAAATTTGGGAACTTTTTAACGAATAACTTTTTATGGGAGCGACAGTTACTACTGCAAATAGTGAAGAAAAAACTTGGGGAGGCGGAAATGAGCC
>JACCDH010233135.1_pt1 | contig 30152 bp, 29 predicted proteins | sample 7442481 | NCBI WGS metagenome assembly JACCDH01 (sample SAMN15323433, study PRJNA562643) | freshwater metagenome | isolation source: river surface water | place: USA:Blue River Watershed | collected 2017-08-15
AGCACCGGCTGCGTACCGGCCGCCTGAACGACGAAGACTGGCCGCGTCTCACCCATGCAATCCAGAAGATGAATGAGGCGCAGATCTTCATCGACGAGACACCGGCGCTGTCCTCGATCGAATTGCGCGCACGCTCGCGCCGGCTCGCGCGCCAGTGCGGCAAGCTGGGCCTGATCATCGTCGACTATCTGCAGCTGATGTCGGCCAACTCGCCCGGCGAGAATCGTGCGACCGAGATCTCCGAGATCTCGCGTAACCTGAAAGGCCTGGCCAAGGAACTGAATTGCCCGGTGATCGCGCTTTCTCAGCTCAACCGCTCGCTGGAGCAGCGTCCCAACAAGCGGCCGGTGATGTCCGACCTGCGGGAATCCGGTGCGATCGAGCAGGATGCCGACCTGATCCTCTTCATCTACCGCGATGAAGTCTACAACCCGGATTCGCCCGACAAGGGCATGGCTGAGATCATCATCGGCAAGCAGCGTAACGGTCCGATTGGCAGTGTCAGAATGACCTTCCTCGGTCAATACACCAAGTTCGAGAATTACACAGGGAATGCGCCGGTCTACGGCAGCAGCGAATAAGCTCGCCGGCACGCGCGTCACCACAGAAGAAAAGGAGCAGAAATGTTTGGTCGCCTGATGCCTACCGAAGGCAAGTTCTTCGAGTTTTTCATCCAGCACGGAGAGCTGTGCGTCAAGGGAGGCAAGGAGCTGGTCGCGCTGATGACGAACTTCGACGATCTCGAGCACCGCGTGCATGCGATCGAGACGATAGAGAAGCAAGCCGACAAAGTCACTCATGCGGCGCTGGAACTGCTGCACAAGACCTTCATTACGCCCCTCGATCGCGAGGACATCCACCTGCTGATCACCCGCATGGATGACATCCTCGACCTGATGGAAGACGTCGCCCAGACTATTTCTCTGTATGACATCAAGGCGATCACGCCCGAGGCAAGGCGCCTTGCCGAGCTCTGCCAGTCGTGCTGCGAGAAAGTGCTGGCCAGCGTCTCTTTGCTGCACAACATGGACAATGCGCGCGAGATTCTGGGCATCTGCGCCGAAATCGATCGTCTGGAGTCCGACGCAGATCATGTGATGCGCGCGGCCATGTCCAAGCTCTTCCGCGAGGAGCCGGACGTACGCAACCTGATCAAGCTCAAGGCGATCTATGAGATCCTCGAGACCGTGACGGATCGCTGCGAGGATGTGGCGAACATCGTCGAGGGCATCATCGTCGAAAACGCCTGAGGCGGGGCATATCAACCGGACCGTTCCGTCTCATGCAAACACTTAATATCAGTATTTATGTGCTGGGCCTGCTGATCATCCTGGCGCTGGCATTCGATTTCATGAATGGCTTCCATGATGCCGCCAATGCCATCGCCACGGTGGTATCAACGGGCGTGCTGAAGCCCTCATCGGCAGTGGCACTGGCCGCATTCTTCAATTTCGTGGCGATTGCGGTCTTTCAGCTGAAGGTCGCCTCGACGGTGGGCAAGGGCACCATCGATCCCTCGGTGGTCGATCATTACGTCGTCTTCGGGGCGCTGGTCGGCGCAATCACCTGGAACCTGCTGACCTGGTACTACGGCATTCCCTCCTCATCGTCGCATGCGCTGATCGGTGGGCTGGTCGGCGCGGCCGTGGCGAAGGCGGGTACCAGCTCGCTGATTTCGGCGGGCCTGATCAAGACCATCAGCTTCATCGTCCTGTCGCCGCTGCTCGGTCTGCTGTTTGGTTCGCTGATGATGCTGATCGTCTCCTGGATGTTCGTACGCAGTACACCGCAGCGGGTCGACAAATGGTTCCGTCGGATGCAGCTCGTGTCCGCCTCGATGTACAGCCTCGGTCACGGGGGCAATGACGCACAAAAGACGATGGGCATCATCTGGATGCTGCTGATTGCCTCGGGTGCGAGCGCGGCCGCGGATCCGCTGCCGATGTGGGTGATCATATCCTGCTATCTCGCGATCGGTCTGGGCACCCTGTTTGGCGGCTGGCGCATCGTCAAGACCATGGGGCAGAAGATCACCAAGCTCAAGCCGGTTGGTGGTTTCTGCGCCGAGACCGGCGGGGCGATCACGCTGTTTCTGGCGACCGCGCTGGGGATTCCTGTGTCCACCACACATACCATCACGGGCGCGATTGTTGGCGTAGGCTCGTCGCGCAAGATGTCGGCCGTCCGCTGGGGCGTGGCGGGCAATATCGTCTGGGCCTGGGTCTTCACAATTCCAGCGTCTGCGTTCGTGGCGGCCATTGCCTGGTGGGTGGGGCAGCAGATCCTGTAGTTTGTCTGCGCGTGATCCCGCAATAAAAAAACCGCCAGCTGGTACTGGCGGTTTTTTTATGTGCCGATCGGCGATGACGACTTACAGCACGTCGCTCGCATGGTCGGCCAGACGTGAACGCTCTCCGCGCGCCAGCGTCACATGACCGCTGTGGGACCATCCCTTGAAGCGATCGACGACATAGGTGATGCCGCTCGATCCCTCGGTCAGGTAGGGCGTGTCGATCTGTGCGATGTTGCCGAGGCAAACGATCTTCGTGCCTGGGCCGGCGCGCGTGACCAGGGTCTTCATCTGCTTTGGCGTCAGGTTCTGCGCCTCGTCGATGATCAGGTACTTGTTAACGAAGGTGCGTCCGCGCATGAAGTTCATCGACTTGATCTTGATGCGCGAGCGGATGAGTTCCTGCGTGGCGGCGCGTCCCCATTCGCCGGCGTCCGCGTCTGACTTGTTGAGTACCTCGAGGTTGTCGTCAAACGCGCCCATCCAGGGCGACATTTTTTCTTCTTCCGTGCCGGGCAGGAAGCCGATGTCCTCACCGACCGGCACCGTCACGCGGGTTACAATGATCTCGTTGTAATGCTTGGTCTCGAGCACCTGCGCCAGCCCGGCAGCCAGTGCCAGCAGGGTCTTGCCGGTGCCGGCCTGACCGAGCAGGGTGACGAAGTCGCATTCGGGATCCATCAGCAGATTGAGCGCGAAGTTCTGCTCGCGATTGCGTGCGGTGATACCCCAGACATTGTTCTTGGTATGGCCATAGTCGCGCAACGTTCGGATGACGGCGGTCTTGCCGTTGATCTGCGTCACCTGACCATAGAACGACGCCTCACCCGTACGCGGCTCCATGTACACGAACTGGTTCACCAGCATCGCTGGCACCAGCGGGCCGGTCACGCGGTAAAAGGTGCTGCCATATCCCTGACGGGATTCCTGCCAGGATTCCATGCCCTTGCCGTGGCGGTTCCAGAAATCGTCCGGCAACTGAAGGATGCCGGAGTACAGCAGGTCGGTGTCTTCCAGCACATGGTCGTTGAAATACTCTTCTGCCGGCAGGCCCAGCGCACGCGCCTTGATGCGCATGTTGATGTCTTTCGACACCAGCACGACCGGGCGCTCCGGGTACTGCTCCTGCAGCGCGCGCACAACGCCGAGGATCTGATTGTCGGCCTTGCCCTCGGGCAGGCCTTCGGGCAGGGTCCAGCGACCCAGCCGCGTCTGGAAGTACAGACGGCCACTGGCGTCCTTGTTGCCCAGCTTGCTCAGCGGTATGCCGGCATCGATCGCTTCCTCGGAAATATCGGCGACCAGCGCATCCAGTGAGCGCGACACCTGCCGCGCATTGCGCGCCACCTCGGACATGCCTTTCTTGTGATTGTCGAGCTCTTCCAGCGTGATCATCGGCAGATACACATCATGCTCGGCGAAGCGGAACAGCGAGGTCGGGTCATGCATCAGCACATTGGTGTCGAGCACGAAAAGCTTGGTCACGCCCTTTTTGTCGGCAGTGCGGCTGACATGCGATTTGGCGCTGGTGTCGGTACGGGAAGGGCGGCTGCCGGATTTGGCTCGGGCGGGTGCCTCCGCCTTGATCCTTGCCTGCGGGGTCGGCTCTGCAGCTGGTACGGCCACGGGTGCGGCGGGCACCAGGGTAATCGCGGGTCTGACGGGCTTGCCTTTTTCTGCCTTGGGATAATCCACCGGGGAAAGCAATGCTGCGGGTTTGGAAGGCATTTTTGGCAGGGGCATCAGGACCTCGGGCTGTAAAAACGGGAACAGGTATTCCAGCGTTGAAAAACTTGCGTCGGATAAAACAGAAAAGGCTGCTTGAGCAAAAGGAGGGCGTCCTTTTCCCAAAACAGCCTTGAAAATAAATAGTTATTGAAAATCAATTAGTTAGTTAACCAACTCTGTCTGCTGAAATGAATCAGCCGAGATTTTCAACCACGTCCAGAACATCGTTCACATGCCCCGGGACTTTTACTCCACGCCATTCTTTCACTATTTTGCCGGCAGCGTCAATCAGAAACGTCGAGCGCTCGATGCCGCGTACCTTTTTACCGTACATCGATTTCATCACGATGACATCGAAGAGAGCGCAGACGGATTCATCCGTATCCGAGATCAGCTCGAAAGGCAGGCCAAGCTTCCCCTTGAAGCCCTCATGAGAGCGAAGGCTGTCGCGGCTGATGCCAAAGACCTCGCATCCGGCCCGCTGGAAACGGGAATGCAGCTCTCTGAACTGGAGGCTCTCGGTCGTGCAGCCCGGCGTGTTGTCCTTCGGGTAGAAGTACAGGACGAGCTTGCGACCACGATAATCCGATAGCCTGAACGGTGTTTGACCGGTCATCTCTGCAGAAAAATCCGGCACGGTCATGTTGATGATGGATGGACGTTCGCTCAATGCGCGCTCCTTGTGTTGTCGGTCGTGTGGCTTGCGCGATATTCAGGCCGCTTGCCCGGGGAGTATCAGGGCAAGTGCGACCTTTCTGCCTTCGGCCATCAAAATGTTATAAGTTCTGCAAGCAGCCTGATTGTCCATGCACTCGAGCCCGATGCGATGCGCCATCAGGCGCGCTTGCAGCGCGGCTGGAACGAAGCGCTGCCGGGGGCCGGTACCGAGGATCACCAGATCCGGCTCGGTGGCAGCCAGCGTATCGAGATGGCTGGCGTCCAGTTGCTCGAAGGACCTCACCGGCCAGGGCAGCGGGGCCATTTCGGGCAGCACCACCAGACTGAAAGCGTAGCGCTGTGCATTGATCTCGACCCAGTCGTCTTCATAGCCCGTGACGGTCTGATACTGCCGGGTCTGGGTGGCATGCAGCTTCATGATGGACGGATTTTATCGCGATCAGCACGGTCCGGGTTTCCCGCTTGGTCTTTCCGCCGGATTTGGGGCAAAATGCTTGTTTTTTCGCGGTGCAACACCTCGTCGCGCCGCCCGGTTCAACCAACCCGAATTCAGTCTGTGAAATCCATCCAGAAATCCAAGAAGCTGGCCGATGTGTGCTACGACATCCGTGGACCCGTGCTTGAAAAGGCGCGGCAAATGGAGGAAGAAGGCCATAAGATCATCAAGCTCAACATCGGCAACCTCGCGCCGTTCGGCTTCGACGCGCCCGACGAGATCGTGCAGGACATGATCCGCAACATGGGCAATGCCGCGGGCTACACCGACTCCAAAGGCTTGTTCGCGCCGCGCAAGGCGATCATGCATTACAGCCAGGAGAAGCATATTTCCGGGGTGACGATTGACGACATCTACCTTGGCAACGGGGCGTCCGAACTGATCGTCATGAGTATGAATGCGCTGCTCAACACCGGCGACGAGGTTCTGGTGCCTGCGCCCGACTATCCGCTGTGGACCGCCGCCGTCAGCCTCTCGGGCGGCCGGCCGGTGCACTATGTCTGCGATGAGCAGGCCGACTGGTACCCGGACATTGACGACATCAGGAAGAAAATCAATGCCAACACCCGGGCTATCGTCGTCATCAACCCGAACAATCCGACCGGCGCGCTGTACCCGGTCGAGCTGCTGCAGCAAATCGTCGAGCTGGCCCGCCAGCACCAGCTGATCATCTTCGCGGATGAGATCTACGACAAGGTGCTGTACGACGGTGCGACCCACACATCGCTGGCCTCGCTGGCCGACGATGTGCTGTTCATTACCTTCAACGGCCTCTCGAAGAACTATCGCTCCTGCGGCTATCGCGCCGGATGGATGATTGTCTCTGGCGAGAAGAAGCATGCAAAAGACTATATCGAGGGCCTGAACATGCTGGCCTCGATGCGCCTGTGCGCGAACGTGCCCGGTCAGTTCGCGATCCAGACCGCGCTGGGCGGCTACCAGAGCATCAACGATCTGGTGGGCCCCGGCGGACGTCTGCTCAGGCAGCGCGATCTCGCACACAAGCTGCTGACCGACATTCCCGGCGTGACCTGCGTGAAGCCGAGGTCAGCGCTGTACATGTTCCCGAAGCTCGACCCGTCGATGTATCCGATCGAGGATGATCAGCAGTTCGCCTATGATTTGCTGGCCGAGGAGCGCGTGCTGATCGTGCAGGGCACGGGCTTCAATTGCGCCACCACCGATCATTTCCGCGTCGTCTTCCTGCCCAATGTGGATGATCTCGCGGTGGCCATCGGTCGTATTGCGCATTTCCTCGACAACTACCGCCGTCACCACGGACGCGGCTGACGACCCGCAAGTCTGCAGTTACACGACTCGCGCAAACACACAGCTTTTTACAGACTCAAGATGAAACCAATCAAAGTTGGCCTGCTGGGCATTGGCACCGTGGGTGCCGGAACCTTCGCGGTACTGCAGCGTAATCAGGAAGAGATCCGCCGCCGTGCCGGACGCGCGATCGAGATCACGATGGTCGCTGACCTCGACGTCGAGCGGGCCAAGGCGATCACGCAGGGCACGGTGCAGGTCGTCGGCGATGCCTTCGAGGTGGTCAATCATCCGGACATTGACATCGTCATCGAGCTGATCGGCGGCTACGGTGTCGCGCGCGAACTGGTCATGCGCGCCATTGCCAATGGCAAGCACGTGGTCACGGCCAACAAGGCCCTGCTGGCGACCCACGGCACCGATATTTTCCGTGCTGCGCAGGAGCGTGGCGTGATGGTCGCCTTCGAGGCCGCAGTCGCGGGTGGCATCCCCATCATCAAGGCGCTGCGCGAGGGCCTGACGGCCAACCGTATCCAGTGGATTGCGGGCATCATCAATGGCACGACCAATTTCATCCTGTCCGAGATGCGCGACAAGGGATTGGATTTCGATGTGGTCCTGAAAGAGGCGCAACGACTGGGTTATGCCGAGGCCGACCCGACCTTCGACATCGAAGGCGTCGATGCTGCGCACAAGGCAACCATCATCTCGGCCATCGCATTTGGCATTCCGGTGCAGTTCGACAAGGCGCATGTCGAGGGGATCATCCGACTGCAAGCGTCCGACATCCGCTATGCCGAGAAGCTCGGCTACCGTATCAAGTTGCTGGGGATTGCGCGGCGCGCTGCCGGTGGTATTGAACTTCGCGTTCACCCGACCCTGATCCCCGCCAATCGCCTGATCGCCAACGTCGAAGGCGCGATGAATGCCGTGCTGGTGCAGGGCGATGCGGTAGGTGCGACGCTGTATTACGGCAAGGGAGCCGGGGCTGAACCGACCGCATCAGCCGTCATTGCGGATCTGGTGGATATCACCCGTCTTGCCACAGCCGACCCCGAGCACCGAGTGCCGTATCTCGCGTTCCAGCCGGATGAAATGGCCGACACACCGATCCTGCCAATGTCGGAGGTGACGACCAGCTACTACCTGCGCATACGCGTTGCCGACAAGCTGGGCGTGGTCGCCGATGTGACGCGCATCCTCGCCGATGCGGCAATTTCCATCGATGCGATGCTGCAGAAAGAACCGGGCGAGGGCGAGACCCAGACCGATATCATCATTCTGACTCACCAGACACAGGAAAAGCAGGTCGACAAGGCGATCGCTTCTATCGAAGCCTTGTCGACGGTCGCGGGCAAGGTCACCCGCATACGTCTTGAAGAGTTGAACTGACGCGCCGGGGACAAGCGCCCCGACCGCGCATCATCAACCGATCTTGTTGGCAGTTTGCTTCAGGCTGTCCGTGATCTCTTTGGTGACCGAACTGAAGGTGGTTGCCGTGATCGCATATTTCGCGATGTTGAATTGAAGTTTCAGGAGATCTGCCTGAGTCAGTTCGCCCCCGCCGCTGTAAGAATCAAGTTGCGTCTTGATGTCGGTCTCCATCGCCCCGATTTTCGCTGTCGCAATGCTGTTCACGCTCGCGAGATTGACTTTCGCCATCGTTACTGCGGGGGTATCTGACCCGCCGCCGCCAGTGGGTGCTGCCATGATGTTTCTCCTTGGTTGATGAGTTCATTCTTTCGATGCCAGGTACATCCGCATCACTTTTTCCGCCTCGCGGGTCGCTTCCTTTGCTGCTCTGATTGCTTCATAGGTTTCTGGTCGCTGCAGCTTTCTGCCCTCCTTGTCGAGCCTTGCATTCATTTCCGAGAGTTTTTCCATGATCGCTGCGACGAACTGGCCATCGCTGTCAGCATCCAGCCATTCATCGAGTGCCGAGACAAAAGCCCTGGGTGGTTCGTTGTTCATCTTCACCTCGCTATACGAAATCGTTCACTGCCTTCAAAAATGATTTCATTGTCCTTGATGAAGAGCAGTGTATTGCCGTTGATATCGCCGCCTCGGGTCACGCGATCACCTGACTCTGTCATGACGAATGGCATACTCCCCCCAACGATAGATTGCACCGCAACGGGCGGCTTGCGGAATGCAAGACGCAGGCTTGCTTTTACAGGAAGCAGTTTTCCGTATTTATCACTGTAGTTAACAATCAAAGTCTCCCAGCGCCGCATTTCGTCTTCCGTCAGCGTGCCGCGCAAGATGAATTCAGGCTGCTTGTCGATGATCTGCATTTTTTTAAGCAAGCCCGCTTCCGCAAGTTGCTCCTGCAAGAGCTGTGGCAGATCTTCAGCAAGAACGATCGATGAATTGATGCGCTTCAGACCCGGTACACCGGCATGAAGCAGATCCATCACGCCTTCCTTGACGCTGTGTGCTGCAACAGCACCTTCAATCGAGAGAACGCCTCCAGTCACACTCTCGACGCGTAGTTTTGCGCGTGAGGGATCAATTTTGTCAGAGATAAGCTGAACGGCGGTGGCCATCAGATCAGCGTCCGCGAATAACTCGACTTTCGGAGGGGGAGACACGTCAGATAGAGCGAGCTGGAGCGCAGATATGGTTCGCTCGTCTGGCACATATCCTTTTACCAGCACCTTGTTCTCGCGAGTTACACTGATTTCAATGGACGAGCCAATGCCGCTCGTCACAACAATATCCCGGACTTTTCGCAACGACGGCGGCTCAGCCACAGGCATTCTTGCAACGGCCAGCGCTTTTTTTTGTTGCTGGGCCTGAAAGTCAACCCACATGGAGATACCGATCGCGCTGAGACTTACAAGGACTAAAGCAGTGCTTGCGACGAAAAGAAGTTTTTTACCGATTTTTTTTGAGGCCACTGGCACAGTACCAGTGGTATTGCTTGGCTCCGCGGTTTTCTCTCGAGGCGCCGCAGGCACCACCGTTGGGGCAATAGGAAGTACGTCGGTAGGATTCGGCCAGTCTGCATCGACATCATCAATAGAAATCCATATACCACCAATCTCGATAGGCATACCGAGCACCAGCTCTATCGTGTCCTCGATGTCATTGCCATTCGCATCGCAAATCTTGCCTTCCAGCGGAGTCAGTGATGGTATTTCTCCGTCGAAACTAATTCGCGCATGGAGCGGCACGACTTTCGGACCACTGAGGATGATCGAGCAGTCATCTCCCGACCCAAGCTCATAGTCGCCGGGTGAGAGTGTCAGCCGGCTCCCCGCTTGCGGACCGAGTAATACTCGCAGCTCGATTTGAGGTTGCAAGGTTTCAAGGCTTGGCTCAAGTTTCATGATGGAATCGGATGCAAAATTGATAATACCGGGCTAGAATGACCGAAACCCTGACGCCGAAAAGAACACCATGCCCATACACTCAGAAGTGCGCGACAATGTGCTTATCGTCCGGCCGATCAACAGCCTGAACAAGGCGTGTGCAAGCGAATTTGAAGAATTCCTCCAGAATGAAATAGACGAGGGCTTTCGTCTTGTTGTGTTTGATTTTGCAAAGCTGTCGCAGGTATCCAGTGACGGATTGCTTGTCATACTCAAGCTGATGAACGAATTGAGAAAGATCGGTGGTGAAGTCGTCGTAACCGGTCTCAGCAGCAACGTGCGGGTGATTTTCAAAGCAAGCGGCTTGTTCACACTGCTGGAAGAAAGCGATGATGTCGACGCCGCGATAGCCCGTCTGCTGGCGCAACAAGACTCATCGCTGGATGAAGACCTGCGTGAATAAACGCTCATGTCGATAGCGTTCATATCTCCACCCTGGCCAGCGGTTGAATATTTACATCCGTCGTCAATTCCTGATACGACAGCACCGGCAGTTCATATAAATCCTGCTCGATCAGCTTGCGCATGTAGTTCCTGACCATGTTCATCGCAATGCCGTACAACCAGGTCGATAATTTGGAGTCGCCCCTGAAGCTGCTGATGGTTCTTGCGGCTTCGACGAAGGCCTGCTGCGTGATATCGGCGGCATCATCAGGATGATCAATGTATCGGATGACGAACCGGTAGAGACGCTTCTGATGATCCCGCATCAGGTCGCGGAACAAGGCTTCCTGATCATCAAGCGCATGGGGGCCGGGCGTGGGTGATAGGTTCGCGATGGGACGTTGCCAGGTGGAATCTTCTCGGGCTTCGACGCTCTCGCTATCCTCTGAGGCTTCGTCGTCCGCCAGCAGTTCATCTGTGTCGGTGTCGATGTCTTGCAGGTAGTCGTCTTCATCGACATCATCGAAGACATCCTTGATTGAACTATTGTCGAAGTAGGCTTCCATGTTGATTTCCGGACTCGCGCTCATCTGAGGTCTCCTGTCGCAGGAAGTAAAGCGATGCTTCTGGGTCAGGTGTTGTTCGAATCCGAGACTTGCCGATCAAATGTTTTTCTGAGGAAAAAAATTCAGGCAAGTACATCAAAAAACTTCGAAAACTACCCAATTCGTGGGATTGACAAACGGAGAATAGTTGGCTCGGTCAGGCAAAGAAACAGACATGAAAAATCAGCCTTTTGGCATGCGTAAAAAGCATTAAGAGGGGCATTCCTTCCGGCGGGAAAGAGACTGCGCAGATGAGATTCCGGGAGGAAATCTATCGAGAGATTTATAATGTCGGCTTGACGATCCTCAGCGACTGACAGCCATGCAATACATCTCCACGCGGGGTCACGCCGCCACGCCTCGCTTCGCAGAAATTCTCCTCGGCGGTCTGGCGCCGGATGGCGGCCTGTACCTTCCAGTCAGTTATCCCAGGGTGACGCCGGCCGAGCTGGATGCCTGGCGTTCACTGAGCTACGCCGATCTCGCGTTCGAGGTCTTGCGTCGATTCGCCACCGATATCCCCGAGGCAGATCTCCGGGAACTGGTGTCCCGGACCTACACGGCCGCGGTGTACTGCAATCACCGGCCCGGTGAGAACGCCAGCGAGATCACCCCGCTGCGCACGCTGGAGAGCGGCGGTGGTACCCGCCTGATCCTGCAGGCGCTGTCCAATGGCCCCACGCTGGCGTTCAAGGACATGGCGATGCAGCTGCTCGGCAATCTTTTCGAGTACACGCTGGACAGGGAAGGCGCAGAGCTCAACATTCTGGGCGCCACGTCGGGCGACACCGGCAGCGCTGCTGAGTACGCGATGCGGGGCAAGCGGGGCATTCGCGTGTTCATGCTCTCGCCGCACAAGAAGATGAGCGCATTTCAGACCGCGCAGATGTTCAGTCTTCAGGACCCGAACATTTTCAACATCGCGGTGGAGGGGGTGTTCGACGACTGCCAGGACATGGTGAAAGCGGTCTCGAATGATCTCGATTTCAAGGCCCGGCAAAAGATTGGCACGGTAAATTCCATCAACTGGGCCCGGGTGGTCGCGCAGGTGGCCTATTACTTCAAAGGCTATCTGGCTGCCACGACCTCCAGCGACCAGCAGGTGTCCTTCACCGTCCCGTCCGGGAATTTCGGCAATATCTGCGCGGGCCACATTGCGCGGATGATGGGTCTGCCGATCAGCAAGCTGGTCGTCGCCACGAATGAAAACGACGTGCTGCACGAATTTTTCCAGACCGGGGTGTACCGTGTCCGCAGATCGGCTGAGACCCTGCATACCAGCAGCCCGAGCATGGACATCAGCAAGGCATCGAATTTCGAGCGATTCATTTTTGATCTGCTGGGCGGCGACACGGCGCGCGTGCGCACGCTGTTCCGCAAGGTCGATACCCACGGCGGTTTCGACCTGACCGGCAAGCCGGGCAGCGACGGCGGCGAGTTCTCTCAGGTCGGCCGCTTTGGCTTTGCATCGGGCCGATCCACGCATGCGGACCGGCTTGCCACGATACGCGACGTCAGCACCCGCCACGAGCTGATCGTCGATACGCACACCGCTGATGGCATCAAGGTGGCGCGCGAACAGCTCGAGCCGGGGATTCCGATGATCGTGCTGGAGACCGCACTGCCGGCGAAGTTCAATGAGACCATCCGGGAGGCACTGGGCCATGATGCTGAGCGCCCGGCCGGGTTCGAGAACATCGAATCCCTGCCGCAGCGCTTTGAGGTGATGGCGCCGGACGCGGAAGCGGTCAAGCGCTATATCGCGGTCCGGACAGGTTTGTAGGCGGGCGCTACAATTCGCCGCGACCAGACACCACTCTTTCACTGCCCAGCGATGAACAAGCCGACACCCAATTTGCTCAATGTGAGCGATGCGCTGAAACACCTGCTTGAAGCCGCGCGCCCGATTGCTGACGTCGAGACGATCGACACGCTGGACGCGCTGGGCCGGGTACTGGCCGCTGACCAGCGTTCTCAGCTGGACGTGCCGCCAATGGACAACACGCAGATGGATGGCTATGCGGTCAGGGCGTCGGACTGCGCCAGCGGCAGCGCGGTGCTGCCTGTGTCCCAGCGCGTCCCCGCCGGCCACGTGGCTGAGCCGCTGAAGCCCGGGACTGCGGCTCGCATTTTCACCGGCGCGCTGATCCCCGAGGGGGCAGATGCCGTCGTGATGCAGGAGCAATGCAGCGCCGATCCGGCGCAGGGCATCGTCAGCATTCTTCATGCGCCCAGGCCGGGCGAATGGGTGCGTCGTGCGGGAGAAGACATTCGCGCCGGCAGCGTGATCCTGCCGGCGGGCACGCGTCTGACTGCGCAGGCGCTGGGTCTGGCGGCGTCGGTCGGTCTGGCCACGCTGCCGGTCGTGCGGCGGGTTCGGGTCGCCGTGTTCTTTACCGGCGATGAGCTGACCATGCCGGGACAGCCCTTGCGCCCGGGCGCCATCTACAACTCGAACCGTTTCATGCTGATCGGCCTGCTGAGGCAACTGGGCTGCGAGGTCACGGATCTGGGCAATGTCCCGGATTCGCTCGAGGCCACCCGTCAGGCGCTGCGCACTGCCGGTAAAGGGCATGATCTGATCGTGACCTCCGGCGGTGTTTCCGTCGGCGAGGAAGACCATGTGAAGCCGGCCGTCGAGGCGGAAGGGCACCTGAACCTCTGGCAGATCGCTATCAAGCCCGGGAAGCCGCTGGCCTTTGGCGAGCTGCGCCAGGATCAGGGGAATCCCACTGCCTTTATTGGCCTGCCGGGCAATCCCGTGTCGAGCTTCGTCACCTTCCTGATGTTCGTCCGGCCCTTCATTCATGCGCTGCAAGGGATGCGCTACCAGCCGCCCCGCGCCTACGCGATGCGTGCCGATTTCGACTGGAGCAAGCCCGACCGGCGCAATGAATTTCTCCGTGTGCGCATCAATGAGGCTGGCGGGCTGGATCTGTTCCCCCATCAGGGCTCAGGCGTGCTGACCTCCACGGTCTGGGGCGATGGTCTGGTGGACAATCCGCCCGGCAAAGCCATCGTCGCAGGCGATGTCGTACACTTCCTGCCGTTCACCGATTTGCTCCACTGATCATGCAGATACAGCTGAGATTTTTTGCCAGCCTGCGCGAGGCCGTCGGCACCGCGCAAGAGACCCTCGACCTGCCCGCCGGTGTGACCACGGCCGGACAGGTGCGCGACTTTCTTCGTGCGCGGGGCGGATCATGGGCCGAGGCGCTGGCCGAGGGCCGCTCGCTACGGATAGCCTGCAACCAGCAGATGGCCGAGGCGTCGACGCCAGTCACGGAAGGCTGTGAGCTGGCGTTTTTCCCGCCGGTCACTGGCGGCTAGGGAGAGATGGCCATGGCCGTGCGCGTACAGACCCATGATTTCGACCTGAGCACCGAGATTGCCGCCTTGCGTGCCGATACGCCCAAGGTCGGTGCCATCGTCAGCTTCGTCGGCACCGTGCGTGACCTGAACGAGGGTGAGCAGGTGGCCGAGATGGAGCTGGAGCACTATCCAGGCATGACAGAAAAGGCACTGGAAGACATCGTCGCGCAGGCACGCGCACGCTGGGACATCTTCGACGCGCTGGTCATCCATCGGGTCGGCCCGCTGAAGCCACTCGAGCAGATCGTTCTGGTGGCCGTGACCTCGGCGCACCGGGGCGAAGCCTTCGATGCCTGCGAGTTCATCATCGACTACCTGAAGACACAGGCGCCTTTCTGGAAGAAAGAGCAGACGCCGGCTGGCGCCCGCTGGGTCGATGCCCGGGTGTCCGACGACGAGGCGATGGCGAAATGGGCGCAGGACTGAATGTCCTTGCCGTCGCTGCCGTCGCGGTCGGTGCGACGCTGGGCGCGTGGCTGCGCTGGGGCTTGTCCGTCTGGCTGAATGCCCGGCTGGACAGCCTGCCGCTGGGCACGCTGATGGCCAATATCGGCGGTGGTTTCCTGATCGGCGTGGCGGTCGGCGTGTTCGAGCATTTCCCCGACCTGCCGCCCGAGTGGCGCCTGCTGGTCGTGACCGGCTTTCTGGGTGGCCTGACCACCTTTTCCACTTTCTCCGCCGAATCGATGCTGATGCTGCAGCGGGGTGCCTATGGCTGGGCGTTTCTGCACGCCGGGCTGCATCTGCTGGGCTCGGTGGCGGCCTGTCTGGCCGGGCTGGCCGTCTGGCGCTACCTGCATTCCTGACCGCGTTCACGCCATGTACCGGTGCTTCCCGCCTTGAATTCCGGGCGTCGGGCCCAATAATGACTACAGAACCCCCATTTCTGGAGCCATTTCCATGCGTCTGGACAAACTCACCACGAAGCTTCAGCAAGCCCTCGCCGATGCGCAGAGCCTTGCCGTGGGCAACGACAACCAGTACATCGATCCCCTCCATCTGCTGATGGCGCTGTTGAATCAGGATGACGGCGCACCGCGCTCGCTGCTGCAGCGCGCCGGCGTCAACGTCAGCGGGCTGGCGACAGCCCTCAAGGCGGCAGCCGAGCGTTTGCCCAAGGTCAGCGGCACCGGAGGGGAGGTGCAGGTCGGTCGCGAACTCGCGGCGCTGCTCAATCTCGCCGACAAGGAAGCCCAGAAGCATGGTGACCAGTTCATTGCCAGCGAGATGGCGCTGCTTGCGCTGACCGAGGATAAATCCGAGGCGGGACGTGTTGCGCGCGACCATGGGCTGAGCCGGAAATCGCTGGAGGCGGCGATTCAGGCGCTGCGTGGCGGTGCACACGTTGATTCGCAGGAGGCCGAAGGCCAGCGCGAGGCCCTGAAGAAGTACACGCTCGACCTGACCGAGCGCGCGCGTCAGGGCAAGCTTGATCCCGTGATCGGCCGCGACGACGAGATCCGCCGCGCCATTCAGGTGCTGCAACGCCGGAGCAAGAACAATCCGGTACTGATCGGTGAGCCTGGTGTGGGCAAGACTGCCATCGTCGAGGGGCTGGCACAGCGCATCGTCAATGGTGAAGTGCCGGACAGCCTGAAGAACAAGCGGGTGCTCTCGCTCGACATGGCCGCGCTGCTGGCCGGTGCCAAATACCGTGGCGAATTCGAGGAGCGCCTGAAGACCGTGCTGAAAGAGCTCGCCCAGGACGAAGGCCAGACCATCCTGTTCATCGACGAGATCCACACCATGGTCGGCGCCGGCAAGGCCGAGGGCGCGATGGATGCCGGGAACATGCTCAAGCCGGCGCTGGCCCGGGGCGAGCTGCACTGCGTCGGCGCGACCACCCTCGATGAGTACCGCAAGTACATCGAGAAAGATGCCGCGCTGGAGCGCCGCTTTCAGAAAATCATCGTGGACGAACCCAGTGTCGAGGCGACCATTGCGATCCTGCGCGGACTGCAGGAGAAGTACGAGGTACACCATGGCGTCGATATCACCGATCCGGCCATCGTCGCTGCCGCAGAGCTCTCGCATCGCTACATCACCGACCGCTTCCTGCCGGACAAGGCGATCGACCTGATTGATGAAGCCGCCTCCAAGATCAAGATCGAGATCGATTCCAAGCCGGAGGTCATGGACAAGCTGGATCGCCGTCTGATCCAGCTGAAGATCGAGCGTGAGGCAGTCAAGAAGGAAAAGGACGAGGCCTCGCAGAAACGGCTCGGCCTGCTCGAGGACGAGATCGCCAAGCTGGAGCGCGAGTACGCGGATCTTGAGGAAGTCTGGAAGTCGGAAAAATCGGCGGTGCATGGCAGCCAGTCGATCAAGGAAGAGATCGAGCGCGTGCGCCTGCAGATGGAGGAGGCACGCCGCAAGGGTGACTGGCAGAAGATGTCCGAGCTGCAGTATGGCCGCATGCCCGAGCTGGAAGCACAACTGAAACAGGCAGACAAGAGCGACGAGGCCAGCGACAAGCCGAAGCTGTTGCGCACGCAGGTCGGCGCGGAGGAAATCGCCGAGGTCGTGTCACGGGCGACGGGTATCCCGGTATCGAAGATGATGCAGGGTGAGCGCGACAAGCTGCTCCACATGGAAGACGAACTCCACCGCCGTGTGGTCGGTCAGGATGAGGCGATCACGGCGGTATCGGATGCGATCCGCCGCTCGCGTGCCGGTCTCTCGGACCCCAATCGCCCCTACGGCTCGTTCATGTTCCTTGGCCCGACCGGCGTTGGCAAGACCGAGCTGACCAAGGCACTTGCCGCCTTCCTGTTCGATACCGACGAGGCGCTGATCCGTATCGACATGAGTGAATTCATGGAAAAGCACTCAGTGGCTCGCCTGATCGGCGCACCGCCGGGCTATGTCGGTTACGAGGAGGGCGGTTACCTGACCGAGGCTGTGCGCCGCAAGCCCTACAGCGTGATCCTGCTCGACGAGATCGAGAAAGCCCATCCGGATGTGTTCAATGTGCTGCTGCAGGTGCTGGACGATGGCCGGATGACCGATGGTCAGGGCCGTACGGTGGACTTCAAGAACACCGTGATCGTGATGACCTCGAACCTCGGCTCCCACAAGATCCAGTCGATGGAAGAGAGCGATCCGGGGGTGATCCGCCTTGCGGTGCTCGCCGAGGTGCGCGGGCATTTCCGGCCTGAGTTCATCAACCGGGTGGATGAGCTGGTGGTATTCCACGCGCTCGATGAAAAGCACATCAGCAATATCGCGCGGATACAGCTCGACACACTGGAAAAGCGTCTGGCGAAGATGGACATCGGTCTGACCGTGTCAGACGCGGCGCTGCGCAAGCTGGCCGAGGCGGGCTTCGATCCGGTCTATGGTGCGCGGCCGCTGAAACGGGCGATACAGCAGGAGCTGGAAAACCCCTTGTCCAAGGCGATATTGCAGGGGCGCTTCGGACCGAAGGATACCGTCGAGGTGGATGTCGCCGGTTCGGAGCTGGGGTTCAGGAAGGCCGCCTGATCAGGGGGCATCGGCGCTGTCGGTGATGTCTCGAGCGCGGTCACCGCGCCAGTGGCCTCTGTGTCCCTGGCGCCCCGGATGAATTTGCTATCCCGGTGGCTGCAACGGCGGAAGGTCTGGCTCGATTTGCATGCAGGCCTGCGCCGGTTGGGCGTACACGGGACGGATGCGTCCCTGTGCGAGGTCGCTCAGCTGCGTCGACAGGCAATAGGAACCCGACAGCGTCGCATTGTGGGGGCCCGGCGGCCCTGACCATCGGGCGCTGCGGTTGATGGGCCAGCTGTTGTTGCCCGCGCCATCGGTCATCGTGTTCCCTTGTCGGTAGTACTCGCCGCCGATCAGCAGCCGCCCATCGCCGGTTTGCTCAATTGAATACACCATGTTCTCGGTCGATCCTGAGGGAGTATTCGGATGCAGGGATTCCATTGAAAACACCGGCAGCGGCTCGGCCGGATCCCGCGGAGAGAATTCGCCCACGATGCCGGCGATCAGCGGTGCGAGCGCGCGCTGTCCTATCATCTTGGAGACCGTGGCAAGGGTCGTTGGGTCATTGCCGCAGATGCTTTTCAAATGCTCGAGTACCAGCGCGCCATTCCCCGGGGGCAGTTCCAGCGACACCGGGGGCGATTGCTGTTCACCGGCGTCGGGCGGCTCCCGATAGATGAAGCGAAACGTCGCGCGGTTCAGGTCTTTCTCGGCCTGTGCGTGGATGCCCGACGGGCCGATCGGGTCACGCTCGAGCTGGACGAAACTGTCGAGTATGGCCGACTGAGCATTCGCTGACAGCTGACATTTTTTTCTGAAGACGGCGTCATCCATTGCCATCAGCTCCAGACCTGCTGGCATGAAGCGGTTCATTTCGTCAATGGTTGCTTGCCGCGCGTCCAGCACCCGGCTTTGCGCTTCAGCACGCATTTCATTCTTGAAGTCTTCCCATTGTTCTTCCAGATTTTTGGCCAGATGGCTCTCCAGCGCCATGGAGGTACAGCTGAGATCGCTCAGGGCCGGTACACGCTCACGGATCAGTGTTTCACAGGCAGTCGGGTCTTCTGGCAGCAGCGCGCGCGCATCTTCCATCAGTTTGCTGACCACCGCACGTCGCAAGGCCTCATCGTCGTCTCTGACAAACAAGGCGCGAAAGGACATCAGGCCCGCTTTTCCGACGCTGACCCGTTCGCCGGTGGTGATGTCGCCATTGGCATTCACGGCGAGCAGCTGCTTGTTCTGCGCGGCCTCTCTCATGTTCTGAAATATCGCACTGACCCCGGACGAGGTGGAGTCACTTCGCATAGTCGCGGTCCTTTCATCGATCGTCGGAGCGCATAACTCGTACCGCACAGGCAATCCGCACAGGCAATCATTACGCCAGACATAACGATTGTTCAAAGGGCGCGATGTACTACGTGGTTATAATCGGACTGATTTCCTGAGCTCAATTTTTACGGAGAGCCCACCATGAGTTGGTCAACCTGCGACCTGTGTGATGCGCATGAGGACAAGCTGGCGAACGGGAGCCTGCAGGCACTGCCGCCGGTGTTCAGCCATTTTGGCAAGCGCGCCCGTTTCGCCGGGCCGGCGCACACGCTGAAGGTCTTCGAGGACAACGCACTGGTCAGGTCCACACTGGAAACACCCGGCGGGGGCCGGGTACTGGTGGTCGATGGCGGCGGCAGCCTGCGCGCCGCGCTGGTGGGCGGCAATCTTGGCAAGCTGGCCGAGACTCATGGCTGGGCGGGCGTCATTGTCTACGGCTGTGTGCGCGATACGCTGGAGCTTGCGGCCTGCGATGTGGGCATACGCGCGCTCGGCACGATCCCCCGCCGCAGCGCGCGCACGGGCGTCGGCGAAAGGGATATTGCGGTCAGCATCAGCGGTGTGATCGTGCATCCCGGCGATCTCGTGTATGCCGATGAAGATGGTGTGCTGGTGTCGCGCGAACCGCTGGTGTGATCCTATTCTTCTCTCAACACGAACCGGTTCATTCTTCCATATTGTGAAATCGGCGTTTCGCATTATGGAATTTCATCGGTGCGGGGCAGCAGATTATCCTTTCATTCTGAGAAATTGCTTACCGCATCGCAAAATTAAAATCATAAGATACTGATTTAAAACAAAAATATTTATCTTATGTGTCTTATATAAGACCTTGTTGCCTCGCAAAAAAGCGCCTACCATTTCTCCATCGATGTTTGTTTAATCCCTCGACGGGAAATTCTCCAGGAGAAACTCACCATGGCAACTCGCGAACAGCAAATTCAGGCACTCGCCAAAGACTGGGCAGACAATCCGCGCTGGAAAGGCGTGAAGCGCAACTACAGCGCTGAAGACGTGGTCAACCTGCGCGGCTCCGTGCAGATCGAGCACACGCTCGCCAAGCGCGGCTCCGAGAAGCTGTGGAATCTGCTGCACACCGAGCCCTTCGTCAATGCGCTGGGCGCACTGACCGGCAATCAGGCCATGCAACAGGTCAAGGCCGGTCTGAAGGCGATCTATCTGTCTGGCTGGCAGGTCGCAGGCGATGCCAACCTCGCTGGCGAAATGTATCCCGACCAGTCGCTGTATCCGGCCAACTCGGTGCCGATGGTCGTCAAGCGCATCAACAACACCTTCCAGCGTGCCGACCAGATCCAGTGGTCCGAGGGCAAGAGCGATGTCGATTTCTTCGCACCGATCGTGGCCGATGCTGAAGCGGGTTTCGGCGGCGTGCTGAATGCCTTCGAACTGATGAAGTCCATGATCGAGGCAGGCGCTTCCGGCGTTCACTTCGAAGACCAGCTCGCTTCCGTGAAGAAGTGCGGCCACATGGGCGGCAAGGTGCTCGTGCCGACGCGCGAAGCCGTCGAGAAGCTCAATGCGGCACGTCTGGCCGCTGACGTGATGGGCACGCCGACGATCCTGGTCGCGCGTACCGATGCAGAAGCCGCCGACCTGCTGACCTCGGACGTCGATGATCTGGACAAGCCTTTCTGCACCGGCGAGCGCACGGTCGAGGGCTTCTTCAAGACTCGCCCGGGTGCCGATCAGGCGATCGCTCGCGGTCTGGCCTATGCACCGTATGCGGATCTGGTCTGGTGCGAGACCGGCAAGCCCGACCTCGCGTTCGCGAAGAAATTCGCCGAGGCCATTCATGCCAAGTTCCCCGGCAAGATGCTGTCGTATAACTGCTCGCCGTCGTTCAACTGGAAGAAGAACCTCGACGACGCCACCATCGCCAAGTTCCAGAAAGAGCTGGGCGCCATGGGCTACAAGTTCCAGTTCATCACTCTGGCCGGTTTCCACGCGCTGAACTACTCGATGTTCAACCTCGCCTACGGCTACGCACGCAACCAGATGACCGCGTTCGTCGAGCTGCAGGAATCGGAATTCGCCGCGGCCGAGAAGGGCTTCACCGCCGTCAAGCACCAGCGCGAAGTCGGTACCGGTTACTTCGACGCCGTCACTCAGGCGATCCAGCAGGGTCAGTCGTCCACGACCGCGCTGCACGGCTCCACCGAAGACGAGCAGTTCTTTGACAAGAAGGTTGCTTAAGTTTACGCCGTCCGGCGGATCGGCCCTCGGCCGGCCCGCCGACTGTCGCAACGCATAGCAGGGCAGAGGAGACGCTGTCCACAACAGAAGGGCCGCGCCCCACAAGGGCGCGGCTTTTTCCTTTGGTGCCACCCGTCATCAGGTCGCGCAGGGTACGCGCCTGCTGCGGTCTCGGCACGGGCTTGGCACGGTCTCGGGACGGGCTTGGTACGGGCTTGGTAAAATCGCGGTCTCTTCAGCACGGCTTCGCGCCTTCACCCATTCACCCCTCTTCATGTTCAGCTACCGTCATGCCTTCCACGCAGGGAATCACGCCGATGTGCTCAAGCACATGGTGCTGGTTCAGCTGCTCGCCTACCTGAACCAGAAGGACGCCCCTTATATGGTGATCGATACCCATGCGGGTGCCGGCGCCTATCAGCTCGACAGCGACTACGCCAGCAAGAGTGGCGAATCGGCCTCGGGCATCGCCAAGCTGTGGGACATTCCGGACGCGCCGGAGATCGTCACCGAGTATCTGCACACGGTCAGGTCGATGAATCCGTCGGGACGGCTGCGGCACTACCCCGGCTCGCCCTTCATCGCCGAGCAGGTGATGCGCGAGAAGGACCGGCTGCGGCTGTTCGAACTGCACTCGACAGATATTCGTCTGCTCGAGGATAACTTCCGCAAGCTCGAGTCGCATCAGGCCGCGAATGGTCAGCGTCAGGGTGCGCGGGGCAAGCGAGTGATGATCCAGCGCGCGGACGGGTTTGCCGGTCTCAGGGCCTTGCTGCCGCCGCCCTCGCGTCGTGGTCTGGTGCTGATCGATCCGCCTTACGAAGACAAGGATGACTATCGCAAGGTCAAGGCTGCGATCGAGGACGCGCAGCGCCGTTTTTCGACCGGCACCTATGCGATCTGGTACCCGGTGCTGGGTCGGCTGGAATCGCAGCAGCTGCCCGAGCGACTCAAGCGCATCGCCGCTGCCGACTGGCTGCATGTCACGCTGTCGGTGGGCGCGCCGGCCGAGGGCCGCGGGCTGCACAGCAGCGGCATGTTCATCATCAATCCGCCATGGACGCTGGAAGCCAGCCTGCAGCAGGCCATGCCCTGGCTGGCCGAGGTGCTGGGCCGGGATGGCGCTGGTCGTTTTCAGATCCAGCGGGGTACGGCGAGCACGCTCGTGAAGGACCGTCGTGCATGAACAAGGCCTTCGTCAAAGAAGACAGCGGCGATGACGATGACGATCTCGGCGCAGGTCTCCCGCCGATACCGCCCGGTGCAAAAAACTACATCACGCCTCAGGGCTACCAGCGCATCCGCGAAGAGCTGCTGCAACTGATCGATGTCGAGAGGCCCGAGGTCGTGAAGGTCGTGCACTGGGCCGCGTCGAATGGTGACCGCTCGGAGAATGGCGACTACATCTACGGCAAGCGACGGCTCAGAGAGATCGATCGGCGGATCCGTTTCCTGACCAAGCGGCTCGACCTCGCCGAGGTCGTCGATCCGGCGCTGCATCATGGCAGCGATCAGGTGTTCTTCGGTGCGACTGTCACCTACGTGAACAGCGCTGGCACCGAGCAGACTGTGACGATCGTCGGTATCGATGAGATCGATCCTCTGCATGGCAAGATCAGCTGGGTATCGCCGGTCGCCCGGGCACTGACGAAGGCGAGGGAAGGCGATGCCGTGCCCCTGCGCACACCGGCCGGCGAAGATGAACTGGAGATTCTGGCGGTGGTATATCCGGGCCCCACATGACGTAGAATGGGACGTTTCCATGAATCATCTTTGCAGGAACGCATGTCCATCGTTTTTCCCACACTGAACCATCCGCTGCGTGCGCCGCTCGCCGCCGAGATTCACTCGCGTCCGCCGATCCGTCTGGAGGCGCCGGAGCGAATCACGCATCTGGCGATTCATGGTCGCAATGAGCTCGCAGCGGGATCAGCCGTGGGCGTGCAGACACAACTGCTTTCAGAGCTGTGCATGCATTTTGGTGTCACGCCACCTTCGGGAGAGGCGAAGTATTTTTTCCATGACTTTGGTCGCTTCCGTCTGAAGTGGGAGTGCCACACCGAGTTCGCCAGCTACACCTTCGTTGCCAGTGCGCGGGGCACGACCTCCGGTGAGGACCTGTTCGCGCACATGCCCTCGGCTGACCTGCCCCAGCAGTGGGTCATGCGGCTGCAGAGCCGCGTGATGGTGGCCACGCACATCGTGCTTGAGGTGGCGACCTTGCCCTCCGATGAGACCGTGCCGCACATGCGCCGTCTGTACGAGGGCAATGCCATCGTAGGTTGCGAAGCTTCACAGGCCGCTCAGGTATGGACGGATTTTCAGATTCACCCGGATGGTTTTGTCCGTTTCGTGGTGCGCGATGCGGGCCTGAAAGGGCAGCAGGCCGGACGTCTCGTGCAGCGGCTGCTCGAGATCGAGACCTACCGGATGATGGCGCTGCTGGGATTGCCGCATGCGCAGCGTTCCATTGCGGTGCTCAATGCCATCGAATCGGAACTGGCCTCGCTGACTGCGGCCATGGTCGATCATGGCAAGTCCAAGGCGAAAGAGGCCGCCGATGAAGCCGAGGGCATGGCGCATGAGCAGGAACTGCTCGAGCAGATCACCTCGCTCGCCGCGCGGCTGGAACAGCTAGCCGTCGACAATGGCTACCGCTTCGCCGCCTCGCAGGCCTACTTCAACCTCGTCCATGCGCGCATTGATGAACTGCGCGAGCGCCGCATCGAGGGCGTGCCGACCATCGCGGAATTCATGCAGCGCCGGCTGACCCCGGCAATGAACACCTGTCTGTCCACCGCGCGCCGCCAGGAAGTGCTGGGCGAGCGACTGGCCAATACCAACTCATTGCTGCGCACACGCGTCGGCATACGGCAGGAACAGCAGAACCACGAGATCCTGCAGTCGATGAACCGCCGCGCTGCTCAGCAGTTGCGGCTGCAGCAGGCGGTCGAGGGATTGTCGGTGGTGGCGATTTCCTACTACCTCGCCGGGCTGGTCAGTTATGCGGGCAAGGCCTTGAAGGCTGCCGGTCTGCACATCGATACGGATCTGACGACCGGGATTGCCGTGCCGGTGCTGGCGCTGGGCGTCTGGCTGGGCTTGCGGCAGCTGCGGCACCGCTTCAAGTAGCGCACACCCGGACGGGCGGACGGGCTCACCCTCTCGGGCACGCAGGAAGAGGGTCAGCCCTATCCGCGATCGCGGATGATGCGCTCGACGCCCCGGACGCGCTTCACATTGCGCATCAGTCGTGCGAGATGCACGCGGTCTTCCACCTGGATGGTGAACTTCAATTCCGTCAGTGAGCCGCTGCGGCCCTCATCCATGCCGACATGGACGATGTTGGAGCCGGACTCATTGATCTCGGCCGCCAGCCTTGCCAGCGCGCCTTTCTCATCCTGCAGCAGCACCCGTATCCGGCACTCGAAACGTCGCGCGTGATCGGCAGCCCAGCTGACGGCGATCCAGCGGTCATGTTCCTTCGATCGCTGGCGCTTGGCCACGCCGCAGTCGGCCACATGCACCTGCAGTGTCTGGTCGCGGCGCAGGTGGCCGGCCAGCGCATCGCCGGGAATTGGCAGGCAGCAGGGCGCGTACTGCACCGACGTCGCGGGCTCGCGGCCGCTGATCACCACCGGCTTGATCGCGCGCTCGGCCTCGGGACTGGTCACCGGCGCCTCGGTGGCGTCGGCGCTGGCCACCAGGCCATGAATATGGCGCGCGACCAGCATCGCCATGCGCTTGCCGATGCCGATCTCGGCAAACAGGTCGCTGATGGATTTTGCGCTGGTCTCATTCACCAGCCGGTCCGCCACGGCGGGCGGCAGGCGCGCGGGCAGCTCCAGCAGCGCGAGCGACTGCTCGAGCAGCATGCGGCCCAGTTCGATCGCTTCTTCCCGGTCGATGGTGCGCAGATGATGGCGTATCGCCGAGCGCGCCTTGCCGGTGCGCACGAAGGTCAGCCAGTTCGGCGTGGGACGGGCATCGTTGGAGACATCGATGGCGACGATATCGCCATTGCGCAGCTCGGTCTTCAGGGGCGCCACTTCATGATTGATGCGGGCGGACACTGCATGGTCGCCGATGTCCGTGTGAATCGAGTACGCAAAGTCCAGCGCAGTCGCGCCGCGCGGCAGCGCGATGATGGTGGACTTTGGCGTGAACACATAGACCGAGTCGGGGAACAGGTCGACCTTCACATGCTCGAGGAATTCAGCCGAATCGCCGGTCTGGTGCTGAATGTCGAGCAGCGACTGCAGCCATGCATGGGTGCGTTGCTGCAGGTCGGTCAGCGGGCTCTCATCGCTCTTGTACAGCCAGTGCGCGGCGACGCCGGCCTCGGCCACGCGGTGCATCTCCTGCGTGCGGATCTGGAACTCGCCGGGCGTGCCGTACGGGCCGATCAGGGTCGTGTGCAGCGACTGATAGCCGTTAAGCTTGGGAATCGCAATGTAATCCTTGAACTTGCCCGGCATGGGCTTGAACAGCGCGTGCAGCGTGCCCAGCGCCACATAGCACTGCTCGAAGCTGTCCACCACCACGCGAAAGCCGTACACATCCAGCACTTGCGAGAAGCTCAGGTGCTTGTTGCGCATCTTGCGGTAGATGCCATAGAGCGTCTTCTCACGGCCATAGACGCCGGCCACCATGCCTGCAGCTGCCAGACCTTCCTTGACGGTCTCGAGGATCTTGCCCACGACTTCACGGCGGTTGCCGCGCGCAGCGCGCACCGCCTTGGCAATCGTCCGGTAGCGCAGCGGGTGCAGGTGCGAGAACGCCAGTTCCTGCAGCTCGCGATAGATATTGTTCAGGCCGAGCCGGTGCGCGATGGGCACATAGACTTCCATGGTCTCGCGCGCGATGCGCCGGCGCTTCTCGGGCGCCATCGCATCCAGCGTGCGCATGTTGTGCAGACGGTCGGCCAGCTTGACGAGGATCACGCGGACATCGCGCGCCATCGCCAGCAGCATCTTGCGGAAGTTTTCCGCCTGCTGCTCGATCTGGCTCTGGAACTCGATCTTGTCCAGCTTGGACAGCCCGTCCACCAGCGAGGCGACCGGGGCACCGAAGCGTTCGATCAGTTCATCCTTCTTGACGTCCTGATCTTCCATCACATCGTGCAGCAGTGCAGCCATGATCGCCTGCGCATCGAGCTTCCACTCGGCGCAGATCTCGGCCACGGCAATCGGATGGGAGATGTAAGGCTCGCCGGACTTGCGCACCTGCCCGAGGTGCATCTCGTCGGAGAAGCGGTACGCTTCCTTGACCTTCTTGAGTTCGGACGGGCTCAGGTACTCGGCGAGGCGGTTGGTCAGCTCGGTGACCGAGGCCACGCCAATGGCGGCGGGAGAGGCCTGTCCGGGAGGATGTTTGGAGGACGCAGGGGGTAGGGTCTTCCGGCCTGCGGAAGGGGCGGCGGTGTCAGCGGATGTCGGGTTCATCTGCGGGCCGGCCCGGAGCAAGCGGTACGCTTAGCTGGGTACCTTCTTGAGCATCTCGATGCCGACCTGACCGGCCGCGACTTCGCGCAGCGCGGTGACGGTGGCCTTGTCGTCCGAGTCGACCTTGGGCGTGTGGCCCTGCAGCAGCTGGCGTGCGCGGTAGGTCGCCACCAGCGTCAGCTGGAAACGGTTGGGGATCTTTTTCAGGCAGTCTTCGACGGTGATACGAGCCATGGTGTCTCCGGAATTCGGGTTAATTCGGGTTAATTCGGTTGTGCGACGGTTGTGCGAGGATGCCGTAGTCGGCAAACAGAGAGCTGTGTCGCTTGGCCTGCTGCAGCAGTCGGCAGCGAGAGGCCTGGATGATCGCCGTCAGCTGGGACAGCGCGGTTTCAAATTCGACATTGATAATAGCATACTCGAACTCAGGGGCATGGGCGATCTCGCCGCTGGCGGCCTGCACCCGGCGAGCGATCACCTCGTCACTGTCCTGCGCGCGTTTTCTTAGGCGTTCCTCGAGCGTGGCGAGCGACGGCGGCAGGATGAAGATGCCCACGGCGTTCGGGTATTGCTGACGGACCTGCTGTGCACCCTGCCAGTCGATCTCAAGCAACACATCCAGCCCGGCACGGGTCTGCTCTTCGACCATCAGCCGCGAGGTGCCGTAATAGTTGCTGTGCACCTTCGCATGCTCGAGAAATTCCCCGCGCTGCTGACGCTCGATGAATTCCTGCTCCGTCAGAAAATGGTATTCCTTGCCATGGGTCTCGCCGGGACGAGGGGCGCGCGTGGTGCAGGAGATCGACAGGCGTATCGACGGCTCTCGCGCCAGCAGCGCATTCACCAGCGAGGACTTGCCCGCCCCCGAGGGAGCGGCGACGATGAACAGGCTGCCGGCCGAGGCGGTGTCGTTGTGCATGTGTGCTAGGTGGCTGGGTTCGGGTGTCATTCGAGGTTCTGTACCTGTTCACGCATCTGCTCGATCAGCAGTTTCATTTCCATCGAGGCGTCAGACAGTTCTTTCACCGCGGCTTTCGATCCCAGCGTGTTCGCCTCGCGGTTCAGCTCCTGCATCATGAAGTCCAGACGCTTGCCCACCGGTCCGCCTTTTTTCAGGATCGCGCGCGTCTCGGTGAGATGTCCGGACAGTCGGGTCAGTTCTTCGGCCACGTCCACCCGAATCCCGTAGAGCGTGACTTCCTGCCGTATCCGGTCATGAATATCCTCTCGGGAGGTCGAGGGCGAGCCGTTGCCCGTGGACAGGCTAATGCCCAGTGCCTCCTGCATGCGCTCGACGACCTTTTGTCGAAGGTTCTCGATCGCCTGCGGCACCAGCGGTGCGATGCGCGCGACGATGGCCTCGATCTGCTCGATGCGTGACACCAGCATGGTTTCCAGTGCTGCGCCTTCCCGCTGGCGGGAGTCCACAAAGGCGCTCAGTGCCGCCGTCATCGCGGCCTGCACATCGGCACTCAGGGTTTCCTGGCTGAGTTCGCTCTCGGCCAGCACACCCGGCCAGCGCAGCAATTCATTGACGGACAGGGGGCGCGCATCGGGGAACGCACCGATCACCTGCTGCTGCGCGGTCGAGAGCGCCGAGAGCAGGTGGTCATCGACCGCGAGGCTGTTGGCCGAGGCTTGCTTGCGTCCGAAAGACAGCCGGCATTCCACTTTGCCGCGCTGGATGCGCGCCATGATCGCTTCGCGCAGCACGGGCTCCAGCGAGCGCAGATCGTCGTTCATCCGGAACTGCAGATCGAGAAAGCGCGAGTTCACGCTGCGCAGTTCGAGTGTGATCGTGCCTGCGGTGCTTTCACGGGTGCAGACCCCGTAACCGGTCATGCTGCTGATGGTCAAAATGAACTTCCTGTCAGAGAATAGGCGCGTCGGATGCGGATGCCACCGCTTGCGTCATCAGGTGATGATGAACGATCACCGATCGCATGTGCGGCATGTGCATACTGCTCCGAGCGCTGAGGATTGATAGACGTCAGGATACCGCAGAAAACTTTACAAAAGGCTAATAACTCCACACAATCCCGTCCCGGGAATCAACACGCGCTGAAAGGGAAATGGCCGGCCAACACAACGCAGCCTTGCCGGATGGTCTGGAAATCGGCGGATACCGCATTGTAAAGAAGATTGCCGCAGGCGGCTTCAGTATGGTGTATCTGGCTGAAGATGCGCAGCACCAGACTGTCGCGATAAAGGAATATTTGCCTGCCTTGCTCGCCCGGCGCCAGGCGGGTGAACTTCAGCCGCTCGTCAGCGCCGAGCATCTCGAGCTCTATCGGGTGGGACTGAAGTATTTTCTTGATGAGGGGCGGGCGCTGGCCTCGATCAGCCACCCGAATGTGGTGCGCGTGCTGAATTTTTTCCGGGCGAACGATACGGTCTATATGGTGATGGGCTATGAACAGGGACGTTCGCTGCACGACCATATCAGCCGGCGGAAAAAAAAGGGCGACAAGCCGCTGGTGTCCGAGCCGGCGATACGCTGGATGTTTGCGCAGGTGATGGATGCGCTGCGCGAGGTCCATACCCACAAGCTGCTGCATCTCGATCTCAAGCCCGCCAACATTTATCTGCGTGACGATGGCACGCCCATCCTGCTGGATTTCGGCGCTGCGCGGCAGACGCTCCACACCGACCTCTCTACCTTGCATCCCATGTACACGCCTGGATTCGCGCCCCCTGAGCTGGCCACCAAAAAAGAGCTTGGTCCCTGGACTGACATTTACAGCATCGGTGCAACCATCTTCAATTGCATGGTCGGTGTGCCGCCGCAGTCGGCCCATGAGCGGCAGCGCGATGACCGCATGGAACAGTTCTATCGCGAGCTGGAAAGCCTGTACACGCCCGGGCTGGTGCAGCTGGTTCGCTGGAGCCTGATGCTGGATCCCCTGAAGCGTCCGCAGAGCGTGTTTGCACTGCAGCGCGCGATACGCGAGGGCATGGAGCCCTCGGCGACCGGCAACAGCCTGATGTCACGGCTGCGCCGGCTGATGAGCTGAGGACGGATCAGGCATGCGCTTTTCCATTTATCAGGACAGTCAGGTCGGCGGGCGCGCGAGCAACCAGGACAGGATGGGCTACTGCTTTACGCGCGAGTCGCTGCTGCTGATGCTGGCCGATGGCATGGGCGGGCATTCGCATGGCGAACTGGCGGCCGTGCTCGCGCTGCAGACCATGGGCAGTCTGTTCCAGCGCGCGGCGCAGCCGGCGGTCGCCGATCCGGCGGCCTTTCTGGAAGAGCTGGTGTACAACGCACATCTCGCGCTGCACCGCTGCCGCGCGAGCCAGCGGCTGCCGGACACGCCCCGCACGACCATCGTCGCCTGCCTGATTCAGCACGGTCAGGCGCAGTGGATTCACTGCGGCGACTCGCGACTGTACTGGCTGCGGGGAGGGCGGATACTTGCGCGCACCGTCGATCATTCGCATGTCGAACGGCTGGTGATGCTCGGGCGTCTGCCGCCGGACGAGAGCGCGCGACATCCC
>JACCDH010217148.1_pt1 | contig 30150 bp, 44 predicted proteins | sample 7442481 | NCBI WGS metagenome assembly JACCDH01 (sample SAMN15323433, study PRJNA562643) | freshwater metagenome | isolation source: river surface water | place: USA:Blue River Watershed | collected 2017-08-15
AATACATCCGAAGATAGTTAGTCAGAGATGCTCCATTCGCATCTCGCCAATCTGCAATTCGAGAAGGACACCAATCAGAAGGAAGATGAAACTTCTTGTAATCGAACGGTTCCCAGTTCTTCGTCTCCTCACATACACGATTGTGCTCCTCTCGACGAAGCTTTTCAGCAGCTTGGAACTTGTTTTCGAGATTGATGCGCTCGAAATGCCACCACTCATGTAGAACGTTCATCATGTATGTCACAGCATAAGACGTTCCATCTGAAAAATGATAAAAACGAATGATGTTTCGAATAAGAGGCATGATGTCCGAAGTGACATCAAACCCTAGTCCTCGAAGCATGTAAAGGATACGCATGTCCTTCTTCGTCCACATCCAATGAATGAAATTGCCTTCTTCATGATGCCATTCACCTAGAAGCCTAGCCCGAATCATATCTGCCAGAACACGATCTTCTCCTTCCGCGTCATAATCAGAAAGAATCATCAAATCTTCGTCAGAAATGACAAACTTTAGCATCGTGTGAAGAAGAGACTTCGACACATCATCATATCCTCCTACACACTTCATTAGGTTCATACCAACCAGATCGTTTCGACGATGAATAGACATCCAACCGATAACACGCGTGAGATGAATGTCATACCCTTGAGGTGTCGAAAGGGGAGTGACTCGAGGAGATGACATCCATCGATTGTCATAATCTGAAAGAGGGTGAAGACTTCCGATTCTAGAAAACATCTCATAGATTATCTCGTGAATCTGTTCACGTGAAAGAGATGGAAGAACTGCTTCGATCATAGGCCAATCACACGATGACAGAGTCTTCGAAACATTGACAATTGTAACATGTTCGCAATCCGGACAGTTACAACGAGAAACATACTTCGTTGAAAGAAGCTGTGGGGATGCTGCAACTGTTGAGCGAACGTCCTCAACCCTGTTGTTGCGAATGTCATCAAAAAGCTTGGTCTGTTCGCTCGTCATGTTCTTGTGTTCAGCAACTGCAACACCGTTTTCAGATACAGTAGTCATGTCAGGAGAGAATGAGATAGACATCTTTTGTTACGTAAAATAATCGAAATGTAATATACATTTCGATGTTAATTGTTGCAATATGGGCAGATTGCCCGTTGTTCATAACGAACCTTATTACAATTTGAGCATTTGAAACACTTCTTGTTCAAAATTTTTGACATAAAAATATCACTCTTCCTATACCATACAACACCGTAAAAAGAAAACCAATGATTCGGATTTTTAAACGGGCAAACATCAAAATAAGATTTATTTTTTTCTGCAAGCTCATTTTCAACATAAGGATACGTAAATTTAAAAAAATCATCTAATTCCATCCATTGCAATTCATATACAACACAAATATTTTTTTTATTCTCCGCATATTCTTCAATGTATTTTTGAAGTGCAACTGATGGTGTTCGATAATTCTTTTCATATTCCTGCTTTAGAAGAAAAAATAGAAACGACATTTTATTGTCGTTCATAAACATAAAATTATTTTCATCAACATATTGTTGAACAGTTTCGTCCATTGTTACGTATTTTAGAGAGAATAGATTAATCTATTCTCTCATTTTTATTTATTTTTTTATTATTTTTAAAAAATAATTACCCACACCCCGTAAACCCCGGATAACGAGGGAACGTTGTCACACGACGAATGTGAGGCTCCTGAAGAATCACACACAGAAGACGTTCAAACCCTAGCCCCATTCCTGATGTACGATGATGTCCATACTTACGAAGGTCAAGATACTCACGATACACAGCTGGATCTAGCCCAGCCTCCTTGATACGTGTGAGAAGCCGTTCATAATCAGATTCACGGCGACCACTTCCAACAATCTCTCCAACCCCTGGAAATTCTACATCAACACCATCTACACGCGTATCATCGCCTTCGCACAACCCCATATAGAAAGACTTGAACTCCTTTGGGAAACTGTGCAGAAACACAACACGTCCGATTCGATCAATCAGCGCACGTTCTTGCATTTCAGGAATATCATCGCGCTCTTCGAAATGCTCCTTCTTCTCCTCATCTTTGTAGATTTCAAATTTCTTACACATTTCAATTGCATCCTTATGCGAAAGCATCATCACATCATCACACATAGCTACAAGACGCGCAACATGCTCCGTTAGCTTCATCTTCTCAAGAAGCTTGGCAGCCTTTACGGCAAATTTCTTGAAGATACCACAGAGCATTGTTTGAAGCTTCTCACAATGATGTTCGAGAGACATCACTTGCGCCCACTCAGCTTCAACGTGCGTGAAAGCTGTTAGATGGCGACGCGTTTGAGAATGTTCTGCGCGACCTGATGGATAGATACAATACGTATCTCCAACGCTTGGCACGAGAAGCTCAAGAGGGAACTGACTTGATTGCGGAAGATACACTTGCATCTTCCTATCTGTGTGGGTAGATGGATGATCGAGCTTGAACAGTGTTGCGCCTCCCTCACATTCCATTCGCGAGAATAGAGGAGGGATGATTTCTGTGCATTCCATCTCTTCAAACGTCTCTCGAATTGATGAGAGAAGGAACGCCGATGCCTTTACAATATGAGCAGCTTCCTCACGGCGAAACCACATGTGCCGCTCATCAAGCTGAACTTGCAGTGATGCTTCAGCAGGACAGATCGCGACACATGATGAATCTGAGGAAGAAGAAATCATAATCTCTTCAATTTGAAGCTCATGTGTGGAGTATTTGCTCGTCTTCCCTTCAGGAAGAGGAACCTCCTTACCAATGATTTGCACAACAGTCTCAGGGCAGATCTTCGCATCCCACTTCTCAATAGGGCATACGAACTGAATGCGAGACTGTCCTGTAGAAAAATCTGGACGGCGAAGAACACCGAAAACACGTTTTTTGAGAGGAGTGAGAGAATCAATCACCCCTACGATCGAATGGCTTGTTGAAGAAAGAGAAGACATTGTTACGTATGTTTGAGAGGAGACATTAATGTCTCCTCTCCCATATATTCTTCGTTCCAAAAAATTTTAGATTTTCATTTTTGCGAGAGTCCTGTAAATCAGATACATAACCTGTTCTTTCGTCAGTGACGATTCCAATTTAATTATCATAGTTGTGTTACACTCTCGAGAACCTACAGAAATTAGAAGATGTTCCATATTATTACACCAATTTATCCTTTCTTCAGAACGAAACGGTGGAATATCGGAAATATAGCGGTATGAAACACAATTATATTCATTATCAAAACTCTGAGTAATCTTATTCCTCCAATTATACGGTTCAATATGTGAAAATTTCTCATCAATAAAAGCAATACTGGCACGATGCCAAAAATATTCTTCTAGAAGCCTATCGATACAAGGATTAGCACACCCTAATTCTCCAGCATCATGATGTTCATTCATATCATCAGGAAACCTGTGAAACGTTGCTGCAGCATGTGCAAATTCGCCTGAACAACCAACGAGAGACATAACAGTGTTCACCATTTCTTCTCGTGTGACAGGATAAAACGATTGCATTAGATGATTAACACTCTCCAAATTGTGTGTTTCATCACACATCATATCTGATACAATTTGTTTGATTTCCATCCAAAGAGCAAACTGTTGTAATCCTGTCGATTTACGAGGTGAGAACGCAATATTATTCTTATATTTTTCAACAATCGTATCTGAAAACCCTATCCATTTCAGATATGCAGATGTTGAACGTGTATGAATGTGTTTCTCTGTTGTATCTTCAGATTTCATTCGTAGATAGCATGCTTCGTAATGTTTGCATCCTCCGAATGCAAAAGAAACACATTCGTAAATGTGCCTGAAAATTACGCCGAACACTGTTAGATTTTTTTTGTAATTAGAATCTGGAAGGATGTGTTGTTCAGACACATCATCATCTTCTTTTTCCACCCTATACATTCCTGCTTTGCGTAAAACGGATGAATAAATCTTTTCATTTGTATCAAAAATAGAATCAATTAGTGCATACGCTTTCCTTCCAGTATTACATACATCATACCACTTAGTTTCTTTAGTTAAACCAACACGATTGCATTCTTCTTCAGCGATTTTTGAGAGAATCTTTTTCATTCGTTTGAGAGATTTGTCATAATCAATATCCTTTCGCTCATGTGAAAACCAGTATGCATCAAACTCGTTTTCGATCTTATATCGTTCTGCTAGACGTTGAGCGTGTTCGTTATTCCATCCCAAATAGGAAAAGAACTTTTTGCGCAACATTTCTGTTACGTATGTTATGTAAGAATAATTTAATTATTCTTACATTTTTATTCGTGCGCAATTGCTCCTCCAGTATCATGGTTCGATTGTTGAGGTGTCGATGGTTGATTCGTTGGAGTAGAAAGAAGTTTTAATTGCACAATTTTCTCGTTCATTTCCACCATTAAACGAAGTGCTTGCATGTTTGCTTCACAGAGACTGGCAAACGCTTTTTGAGATTCTGGACGAAAACGAATATCTTCAATATCAGAATCTCGCGCAGCTCGATTCAATCGAGGCACAATATCACGATGCATTTGATACGCACGTTCATGTACAATTTCAAGAAAAGATTTCTCTTCTGACATTTCTGTTACGTATTTTTTGAAGATACGTTTAAACGTATCTTCATATTTATATTTAACCAGCATATTTTCGAGTTTCTACAATCCTATCATCAACAAAATCATTAAATTTGTCTAATGTTTCCATATCATCTTTGAACTCATCTTTCACTTTCTCATTTGTGAAGATGTCTCCGACTCGGCGAATTTGACGTGAATGTGCAAAATATGTTAGAATTGAGAGACGACGTTTCTCTTGTTCAGAGAACGGATTTCCGTAGCAGTGCAGAAGATAACTGATTTGATTTGCTGTATTCTCAGCAGAATTCGGATGTAGAATTGTTTCACCATACCACTCACATTCATCATCCGAATCATTATTATCATACCACATATCAGCATCTTTATCTGGAAATTTATCCTCTTTCTTACATTCTAATAGTTTTTTGTAAGTAGAAAGTCGATATCCTTCAAACGATATTTCTTCTGTATGATAGTTAATCGAAATACTCAGAGAAGTTTTTGATTTCTTCGAATCATATTCTGTAATATACGTATGCGTCGGAAACCGTTTACTGTATTGTGAACGAAGATCTGCCCAATCTAAACAAATCTTTTTACCACGAGAAATATAGTTTTTCAGAAGAAACTCGCAGATCTCACGTTTCAGATTGTCAACATTTTTTGCTTCTGTGTAAAATTCGAAGCATGGCATGTTCCCATTCTTTGATGTCCAACATTGAATCGTGATGTATTTCTCTTCTTCAACATTAGCTGGTGTGATGCCAATATCAAAATCGCTATCGTCATCAGAAAAATCGTTCTTTTTCTTTTGAGGAACCACTTTTTTAGGAGGCGTTTCAGTCTTTTTTTCTTCACAATCGCTATCGTCATCAGAAGAATCTTGAAAAATTGCTTTTTTAGGAAGAGATTCAATTTTTTTGGTTAGAACCACTTTTTTGGGAGTTGGCTTCATTTCCTCTAAAAACTTTCGCCAATCTGGATAGTGATTTACTCCAGAGAATTCGGAAGGGAATACTGAACATTCCGTATGAATCCTTTCATTTTTGAATGAATACGTGTCTCCGAATGGAGGACGCATTCGTAGATTCTGAATTTCATTAAAAATATTAGATGCTTCTTCTCGTGTTAAAAAATAAAACTCACCAGAACCAGCAAGCACATTGCAAACGAAATCTTTCGCCTGCCCCTGTGTTGCAAAGAGCTGAACGTGATTTGAAAATCTTCCTTTACATGCGCCAGAAAGAATATATGTTGAAACTCTTCCGTAATATCCGTTGAATTCAGAAGAAGGAGAAGACATTGTTACGTACTTTTTGAGAGAGATGCTAAACATCTCTCTCTTTTAGCGATGGCTTATAATTTTAATGTGCAAATCATATTCGTATTTGATTGTGTTCAATAAATCATCAGGAATGATAAAATCTCCAACAATTGTCGGTGGATTACGCTTAAATTTCGGTTCAACATAACATCGTTCAAGAATTGCCAGCATTCGCATTCCTTCATTAAACATAAAATTGAAACCTTCTTCATCAACTATAAAATCTAATGCATCTCGAAACAGGTGTCGAGTACGATTCTTAAGAATAAAAAACATGTCACCGAAACTTTTTAAGATACATACTGTTGGTAGAGGACGTTGGTCAATATTATCTATCATTTTGTTACATTTGTCAGTTTTACGACGATAATTAATTAAATTATCAGTTGTAGAATCCCACTTATATTCAATTTCAAGTAGACGCATCTCGAAACGAGTAAGAGAACAAAATACGAAAGTAGTATCTTGTATTTCTTTTTTAAGTTTAACGGCATCCTGTAATGGATTGCTATGAAATTTTTGTATTATCTTATCGCAACGTTCAAGTAGAATTTTTTTTCGCCACAAAAATAGAATCCTCCGTTCGCTCTCTTCTATTGTTTCCTTAAACTTTTTTGCTTTCATTGACATTTGATGTTCGGCAAACTCCTTATTTCTTTCTGCACACTCCTGAGTTTTGCATGGGAACGGCATTTTACATATGTCACATATTTTTTGGTCTGCCATTGTTACGTAATTTTGGAGAGAATGAAACACATTCTCTCTCATGAAACATATTCATACTCACACAGTACTGTGCCGTTATCAAACACTTTTTTCTTTGTACCTTCAAACGAAGATGTACCTAGAAAATCTTTGATTGTTGAATTATTTGAAAACATTTGTCGTAATTCTTGACTCATTTCGATGAACGCTCGATCACTTTTCTTCTTCAATTCTAAATATTTTTCACATTTCGTATCAAACACTCTCTCATTTTCTTCAAAACATTTTTGACGTTCTCGAGTTCGAAAATCAAGAACAACATTCAAATATTCTTTCGGAAGAACTATGGAAGTAATAACTGTATTCAATTCTTGAACAAACTTTTTAGAATACTTATGCATCACACTAAAAATACCATAAATCAAATCGTATTCAAACAGCACCATTTTTACATAAAATCCTTCTGTTGAAAGTAATGGTGGTAATGCCGATTCAACTTCATCGGATTCTTCACCAACATATACCAAATTAATGGTAAACTTTTCAGTCGCCATCGTTATGTAATTTTAGAGAGAATGTGTTGCCATTCTCTCTTTATTTTCCATATTGCAAAAGAATTCCTTGAATGATTGACCTATGTGTTTCATGCTGAACAATCAATGAACGATAAGCGTTCTTTTCTGAAAGATGATACTTATACTGAGGGTTATCATAATCTTCAAGATTATCTTCTTCTGCTTCTTTTAGCCAATTCTTAAAAAGTTCTAGACGCGCCCTGCAATGTGTTATTTGCTCTTCAACATTTTTTAGTTCAGATGTTAGCGACTCGATATATTTTGCGGTAGTCATTTCTGTTACGTATTTTTTGAAAGAATATTTTAAATATTCTTTCAATTTCCATCTGCAAACACAAATTCTTCTTCATCATCGTCACACTTTTTCTTTTGTGATTCTCCTTGCGTCGATGATTCTCCTTGCGTCGATGATTCTCCTTGCGTCGATGGTTCTCCTTGCGTCGATGATTCTCCTTGCGTCGATGGTTCTCCTTGAGGAGGGGAGATCTTAACACCTTGACAGTTAGTCATCTCACCAGTTGTTCGATCGATAATACAGCATCCGCAGATCACTGTCCTGTTAGTTTGTTCGAACAGTTTTCGTATCTCTTCGACAGATTTTGCAATGCGAGTAATAATGATATTATTACCATCTGAAACTTTTCTCTCTTCTTCAAACTGAGCGATACGAACGTTTGCAGCTTCAATCTCTTTTTGAAGAGCGACACATTTCTCCATCTCTTTTGCAAGACGTTCATTCAACACGGTATCATTCTTCATCAGTGATTCAATAGTTTTTTGAAGTGTTTCAACAGTGAGTTGATCGGTTTTCTGTTGAGTTTTTAGCATGGAGAGATTCTTATCAACTGTTTGTAGAATTGTACGACGAGCTGCTCCAGAACACATTCCGAGAGTTGGGATATGTAGAATTTTAAAATCTTCACGTTTCAACATTCCACTAATAAGAGCTTTCCACGCCTTCAGACATTCTGTAAGAGCATCAGGATTGTCGATTGAATAATAATTCTTTTTGCGAATGTAAACTTCATTCGCTTCATCAAACTGATGTTTGATTGAAGGAATGGAGCAGTATGAAACTGTTATATTAGGCTTCGATTCGTACTGATGAAATTTAAATGTCTTAATAGTTTCAGAAATAAATTGGTGAGATCGATCAACAAGATAAATAATTCCGTTCATATCGTGTGAAAATGTACTGGTTTCACTTGATGATGTAAAACGAATTACAACAATCTCAAAAGTTCCTTCAGAATTTTGAATTGCAAAATCCATCCATGTTGGAGTACTTAAACGTTCATTAGGAAAAAGTAGAGATAAGAATTCTGGACAATTATTTGCCAATTTCGAATGCGGGCAGAGAACAACATCGAAATAATGAGTCCTGTATGACATCTTGTTACGTGTTTTATGAAATTATAAATAAATTATAATTTCATTTTTTTAATATTTACGAACCGTACTGATACTCGCAGAGAATCGTCCCATTCTTATAACGTGCCGTGCGTACCCCTTCAAAAATCAGAGGGAATTGAAATTCGCCGATTGAAGATTCTGCATCGAAAAGATCTTCTAGAGCTTTGTCATCTTTAGCATACATTGCTGCCAGATCTTCTTCCGATTTCCAGCGCATCGAAGCTCCAACAGGTGCAGATGCTCGTTCTTTTTCACGTCGTTCCTTATCTTTCTTTCGGTCATCGTTTCGTTTCTTGAGAACAACCTCCAAATATTCGCGAGGTAGAATGATCGAATTGATTGTATCTACCAATCCTCGAGCAAAAATTTTCGAATGAGGATGCATCACCTTAAAAATACCATCAATGCAATCAAATCGAAACAGCGGCGATAATACATAAAACCCTTCTGTTGGAGAAAGTGGTGGGAGAGAAAATTCCCTCGGGTTCTCTCCCACATATATAAACTCAATATTAACGTTTTCTTCTTCAGATGATGTCATTTTTTGTTACGTAATTTTAGAAGAGAATGTTTTGCATTCTCTTCCATTTTTTAATCTGCATCAAAAAGATTAAATATATATTATAATAAATATATATGCCTTCTCCTAAAAATAAAGCTCTATATGATAGAGTTAAGAGAGAAGCTAAACGTAAATTTAAGGTATGGCCGAGTGCATATGCAAGTGGTTGGTTAGTTAAAGAATATAAGAGGAGAGGGGGGAGTTATTCAGGTAGAAAATCTACCAAATCAGGTATTGGTAGATGGTTTGAAGAAAAATGGATAAATGTTTGCAAATTACCAAAGAGAGTAAAATGCGGGCGACCAAGCACATCTTTGTCTGATTGGAAAAAAAAATATCCTTACTGTCGCCCAAGTAGACGTGTGACAAAATCAACACCAAGAACTTCTAGAGAATTAACGAAGAAAGAAATAGATAGACGTTGTAGGAGGAAAAGTAGATCACCAATGAAAAGAGTGATGCCGAGAAGACGACTCTCTAGAAGAAGAAGTAGAAGAAGTAGAAGTTAAGAAAACATGCTCTCTTTCACGTAGACATATTTTTATGTAATTTTATTCAATCAGAATAAGCTTCACACCAACATTCTCCAACGCACGCTTCACCCAATCCGTAATCTTCTCCTCAACAAACCATATTCCACCTTCCATTTCCGAATACTTCTGCTTTGCAATTGTGCTAGCGCACGCATTCCAAATCTTCTTTGGAAAAACAAACTCCTTAACGAACTTTGTTGATGGCGAACGAGGAAGAATATCACCAATCTTGTATTCTCGACACCAGAACGCGATTGAAAAATTCCTCCATGCTTCGCGAAGCTGTACCTCTGGAGGCATCTTCGCTAGCTTCTCAGCTGACATCATTGGATTCTTCTTGATGATAGACAGACGAAACTTGTCGAGCTGCTTCATAAGCCTGTCACACTTAGCACTCTCCTCAGCAAATTCTGCATCATATGGATTGTCCTCAAATCTGTGTGATGTAAAATAATTCTCCATGCTCTCACCTAGCTTTGCACATCGCTGCATACTTGCAGCGATGAGAGTTTCAAGGCGTTCAATCTCTGCTTCAACAGAATCGTCAGAAACGTTTCCAATAACACTCATTGTTACGTATTTTATGGAAAGAGATATTTAATTCTCTTTCCATTAATCTAGTTTCTTCTTAAATCCGAGAACAACAACAAAATCGTCTCGAGTTTTTTTCAAACATTCTTGTCGAGCTAAATATTTGTTAAAATTTTTTGCTGCATAAATTTCATTAAACTCTGCATCTTTCTTAAAATATACAATTAATACATCATCAGAATCTTTGAAATTATGAAACTCGTTTGATAAATTGAATTCTGGTGTTAATGCAATCAATTCATCAAACGGTAGACAATTACCGTCTATAATTAATGTTGCGTGATGAACACAGGCAGTCATCTGTTACGTATTTTAAGAGATATGTCTTAACATATCTCTTATTGATTAATTTAAATATTAACACCTAGTAATCCACACAGTTCGATTGACTTTCGATTACAGATCGCACAAAGATCTCGACGAATACTTGCATAATGCTCTCGCCCCTTCTTATGCATTAGAAAATAAACAATATCAACTTCATTATGACGAACCGCCAATATCATTGCATCTTGATATGCTCCTCCAGTTTCTGGTGCAGAAACGCCGAATAACGTCCTCTTCATAATACGCTTTCCACTAGTGTCAATCCACGTCTTGCATTCCTGATGAGAAACAGAATTGCCGTAAAAAATTACAATCTCCATCTCTCGTCCTGAAAAATCAGTTTGAGGATTGTATGTACGCGAGATCATTATAATGTTGGTGAACGCAGCCATTCTCTGTTACGTATTTTAATGAGAGATATGTTAATATCTCCCATATTTATTCTTCTTCATCTGGTGGAACATAATTTGCAATCTCTTCTTCAGAAACAGTTTCATGCTTCGCATTCCATTCAATACGTTTCTTCGTATATTCAAATTTTGGAATTTTTATACCTAACTCGCGCAAAATATCTTTCACAGTAGCAAACGGATGTTCTTTAGAACGACGAAGAAATCGCGATCCCTTCTTAAGAACAGGAGATGTGTATCCGTACACATCTTTCAATGACGAAAGATAATTGATCACACCATACAAACTCTGTGTAGTGCTTAATCCAACAACTTCAAATACCAAATAGCGAAACACTGGATGACTCTGTTCAAAATCAATCTCTTCCATATACGATTTCATCGAATCATAATAATTGGAATTGTATGGAACAACGTCAGAATACAACCTATCACTGTTAGGAGATTCAAGACGCGTGAATAGAGGATGACTAGTCCAATCTTGATCCTTAAACCAGTATTCAATCGCTTCTCGCAAACTCATATTATTCTTATCTCGAATTGCATTCAAAAGAGGAGGCTTCCATGCCGGACTAACAATAGCATTACAAGACCTATTTTCCAATTCGAACAGAAATGAACTTCTATGCCTACTATATCGCATTTTTTCATTTTTCCATCGCATTTTTACATCTTCATTATTTGAATCTAGCTTATTCTCTTCAGCCCAAATCTTAAAATCTTCATTATTATGATAATCAACATAACGTTGCTTCTCAAGTTTTTCACGAATGAACTCGATACGTTCTAATCGTCGAATCTCCTTAGTTTCTTCTGCTTTGTATAGGACAGAAAGGATTTTCATGAATTCTTGAAAGCGCATATCATGTCCATGTGACCCACCATGAAGATATTCAAAAATTGCTTCACTAGAAACAGTATTAAACCCCATATGGCCTAAATACCACAGAGAGTCATAACATTCTTTCTGAATTAGCATATCAACTAAAGATACTTTAGTTTCATGCTTTTCATCTCCTTCGTTATAAACAATAAACCAATTCTTCATAATTTCCTCGCGTTCTTTTTCTAATTCTTCATTAATAGAATTGTCACAATGAACACCATAAAATCTTTGCTGTTGTTTGTGAGGAATTGAATGGCAAAGCACCATTTTGAAAATACTGTCTGCGGCCAAATAATCGTAATCAATTGATGCTAAACATGGATTGAATCCCTCTAGATGCTGCCAAACAAACGGGATTAAAGCACGAACGTTGTCAGAATAAGAATAGTGTCCGTAAGGAGGAAGAGGTGGAGCTTGTGGATTGCTTTGTTCATAGTGTTTCCGATAATCTTCGTCACATAAATTATGCATTCCCATTGCCGAAGAACACATAAGATTTATTAACATCCAAATCTGATGTTTCGTCATTCGTGGAACACATAAAACAATGTTCTCTATGGTAGTGTGAACTAATTCTCGCAAAACTGATCTCTTATGAGAACACCATGAACAGTCTTGATATGAATAATGGCAGCTACCAAAATTAACATTATCGCGCAGCAAAATTTTCTTAATTTTATCAGTATCATGATGATAGATAGCATCTCGTAAATCATTATCCCCCACATTATGAGTTTTGTCAAGCTCTTGATATTGCGATAGCTCTCCTTCATTATCGAAATCAATATTGACTACACCAATAACATCATCGTCAGAAACATCTTCTTCAGAAACCTCTTCTTCTTCGGAAAGAACAACGGGGTCAGACATTTTGTCACGGACACAAGAGAGAACACATTAATGTGTTCTCTCGTATTTTATAATTTTTTTAAAACACACTTCCCTCAAAAAAGAACAGCTCTGCGCACTCCATTATCACTGGTTGAATGTGAGTGTTTTCCATCAGGGCGCGATAATAGTTTGTGAATACTGATTCATTAAACCCCCAAAAATTTCCTTGACCACCATGACTCGTATACACGCTCCAATCACCAACAATTGGAGGATAGAAACTATGCATTTCTTCGCGTGTGAAAGCGCCGCTGACCTCGTATTCATTCTTATCGAGATGATAAGAAACGACATAGAAATCATTATAGTCTTCCGTAATGATATCTTCATTAATTACAACACGAGGTGAAAGACGATTACCATCTGAATCTGTCGCGTTATCTCTCGCTCGTGGATACATCTGATAATAATTGATTGACATTACTTTCACAAATCCTTCGTGAAGATCTGGATGAACGGGGCAGTGAGCCAGATCAACATCTCCAACTAAACTCATCACAGAATACATGTAGCATTTTACGAGAGTTGCTTCGATACAATGACAATCATTATGATAAATACGACGAGGATGTTCCGCAAATGATTGCAGAGTATTACGTCTGTCAAACACATCATTGTAATCAACACTTTGTTCAAGAATATCCCAACTAGGAATAATCACATCATCATTCAGCTTGTGGGAATATCGACAGGTTTTTCCGAACCTACAATTTCCGTAATTTGCTAGATGAGGACAAAAAGGAGGTTCTTCGTGCAAAAATCGGCAATTATCTCCAAACTTACATGTTCCGTGAACAAAATTGATACATACTTTCTGATGTTGCGAAGAAGGTTTCTTCTGAGAAGAGAGAAGATTGCTGTCACCTGAGAAGGTTGTAATTGCGTTTTTAGACATCTTTTTGTTACGTAATTTTTGGAAGAGGGATAATCCCTCTTCCATTTTTTATATAATTTTAAGAAACGGGATTATCCCCCTCTTCCATTTTTTTGCATAATTTTAAGAAACAGGATTATCCTCCCTCTTCCATTTTTTGTATGATTTTAAGAAACGGGATTATCCCCCTCTTCCATTTTTTATCACATTGTTCACTCATCCTCATCATCCTCTTCCTCTTCCTCCTCATCGCTCTCGGGAGGAGCATCCTCGTCATTTGAAGAACTCTTTGCAGCCGTCTTCTTAGGTTTGCCTGAAATAGCTGATAGATACCATGCTGGGCGCGTGAATGTCTTGCCGATACGCTCGAGCTCTTGGTCTTTCATTTCAAGCCATTCAGTCATTGCAGCTACTGCAGCAGCGAGAAGAGATGCAGCGCGATCTTCATACTTTTGTTTCTTTGAATCGGGGAGATCTTTCCAATCAACCTTGCAATCCGCAGACTTCACATCCTTGTCCAGAGTCTTACGGACGTTGAAGTAAATTTTGAATGCTGTGTCAGGACGCTTGGGATACGTATCATCATCGCCAACTTTGTTGCATTTCGTCCAGATATCATACGCATCGTTGTACGCATTTACCTTTGCAGCATTGGCACGATTCTTCTTCCACGCCATGCAAGCAGCGGAGTGAGCATTCTTGAGAGCCTTAAGAGCATCGTCCCACTTCTCCTGCTCCTTACCAAGAGCTTTCCAGATATCCCCGCGAATGTTTGTAGATGTGATAGGCTTACCGTTCTTTCCAATAACGCCACTGTTCTTGGGAATGACATAAACACCTTTCTTCATTTCAGCTGCAGGGAAAAGCTTGCGTACAGCTTTGTTATACGCATTCCGCCCCTCCTCACTTTCCTCAAATAGTAGCTTTGCAGACTTTGGAGGAATCGGTGGAAGTGTAGGGCAGAAATCGTTCATCGTTGGACACTTCTGCCGCTTATTAGCCTTGGCAGGAGTTAGATTACGAGAAAGTTGCGCAAGAATTGAAATTACATTTTCACGATTAGCATCTAGGAGATCAGAAATATCAGATTTGTCACCTTTCCACCCTTTCAGAATAACTGAAACGATAGAATCATAAGTAGCAGAAGGACTGGACATTTTTGTATGTAAGAAAGTGATTTGTTACGTAATATGTGGGGAGATACTTGCGTATCTCCCCATATGTCCTATTTCTATATTTTTGTTTTTTTCATTTTTCCTCGACGGCAATTTCAGTCTCTCTCTTCTTCCTCTTGAAACGTTCACCGCTAGAAACTACACGATTCTCCTTAATATTTTCAATACTTGAAACAGCCCACACATGTTGGGGCGAAACTTCGAACTGTGTAGTTGTCCAAAACATCCTCTTAACTGGAAACGCAACAGAATTCACCTTTGCAATATACTTTGCACATTTCTCGCATGGCTCTGAAATCTTTGCAATCCTCGTTGCGTTGAAAGCCCAATTAACAACGTATACTCCTCGCTTCACCTTCGATCGCAAATCATCACGCATCCTTAGCAATGTAAAAAGCTTATCAAATGCATGCCTTTCACTATGCATACTATGCATGGCATTCTTATACTCATCATTAACATTTTCTCCATGTACAATCATTGTTCCATCATGAGAAAAAATAATTGTGATGTGAATTCGCCTAAATCCTGATGCCCTAGACACGGCATAGTTTAGAGGAGGAGGCTCTGATTTGAGCCTCCTCCGCTCCAGTGTATCCATTCATCACAACCTCAACATCATCAGCATTTCCACACTTGAACGGGATAGAAAAATATGACATCGTGTGTTACGTATTTTAATGAAGAATGATTAATTCATTCTTCATATTTATTCGCTGAAAATATGTTGGGTATTCACGCAACGATCACACATGCAACGCCATCCAAGTTTTACGTAACAGATCTGATCAAATTCTTCCTCTTCCAACGTTGGTTGCTGTGTTTCGACACGTGAACGTTGAAGTGCTACTGCCATGTCTTCTGAAAAATAACCATCCTCATCTTCGGAATAATAATCGTTTTCAGAATAATCATCTTCTGAATATTCATCATTATTGTCTGAATAATCATCGTTATCTGAATAAACATTCTGTTCATCATCACTTTCTTCAAATTCAACAGATGCTGAACGATTGTCATGACAATCGTTCCATCGTCGTTGTGTGCATTTGCTAGCATTCTTTGTTTTTACACATTCTGACATATTCTTTCCGCCAATCGAAGGAATTCCACTCCTTCGCATTTCACGTACAATCCTTTTCATTTCATGGTTTGAGATTGTGTTATATTTCTTACACTCCTTGCGAGAATGCCGCCTCACATTTTTTAAATTATCATTTTTTGATTCGTAAAATTGAACGTTCGCCGAGGACATTCTCGTTACGTTTTATTTGAGAAATGTATAAATACATTTCTCTCAATTATTTTTAACAACTATTGCAGAAGAAGATGAACCCATTCAATATGAGAAAAATTTTCTTTTATACATTCTACTAAAATAGAATAATCCTTTTCGTTAAAAGTTGGAGAAACAATAGTATTCTCTACCTTATCATTCGTTTGATACAGAAATCCCAGAAGAATCTTCATCGATTTCTTATCATCATTAGAAAGAGAATCGTAAACATTTTTGAATTTCGATGGCAAATTCTTTTCAAAAAAGATGTTATCGTTCATAAACATTCCTGCAATATCATTGAGAGATTCTGACCTATTCTTACGTTCACTCTGGTCGTATTTCATACAAACCTTTTCAATCAATTCCAAAATCAAAGTAGGAATCCTTGTATCTTTCATATTGAAATTTTTAGGTTTGATTTCAGTCATTACCGTTTCTGTTGGAAGAGGTATTTCATCTGCAAGTGCTTGAAAATGTATAATTGTAGCTTGTACGAGATCATAAACAGTTTTTGTGTTATTTCGAAGAGCTTGAATATCTGGATAGCTACTCATCCTATTACGTAATTTAAGAGATGTGATTTATCACATCTCTTTTTAAATAATTTTTATTTAATCACTATCGCTATCGCTTCCACTTGAATCACTTCCACTTGAAGAACCACTTGAAGAACCACTTGAAGAATCGCTTCCACTTGAAGAATCACTATCACTATTATTGCGACGTTTCTTCTGCGTCTTTAGAGCCATCTGTGCCTTCCGCATTTTACGCTCTAGTTCAGATGCATATTGACGAGATTCAGCAGCAGTCATCTTCTTCACGTTCTTAGAAACAGTAGGACGACGAGAAGACATAATGTGTTTATGTGTGAATAGTTTGTAGATAAGGGTGGTTTGTTACGCACTAAATGGAGAGAACAAATGTTCTCTCCATTAAAATTGATATCTTTTCAAGAAAATTCTCCTGCCTCTTTGAACCATGAAATAACTGCATCTGTTTTTTCATGACCGCACGAAGAATTAATTGTAAACAGTTTGAGTTTCATCTTCTCAAGTTTATGAAACATCTCTTCACGTAGACGAAGACGTTCTTCATTAGAAATATTTTTCTGCAAATCCCTAATATATTGTTGATGAATTGCGTTTCGTCTATCATCGAATTGAGAAATTGCGTGCGATAGAATATCATAATCAAACTTTACTGCGCCAATAATCCATCGCTTCCCCTTTTTTGAGGGAAATCCGTATCCATCATATTTCAGTGATACAGATTCAGGTGTTGTTGAGAGAACGCCGCATGATTCTTCATGTAGTTCCCTGCATGCTGCTTGTTGCGGTGTTTCATCTTTCTCTTTTCCGCCTCGAAAAAGTGAAAACGTCTTGTTTTCCATACCCAATAATACAACCACGTCCCCTTTAGGATTTTTTGCATAAGGTAGAACACCGTATGAAATATTAGAACGAGGAGGGCGAGAGACACGAACACCACCTCTTTCATTTTTATGAGACCTGAACATTCTCTTGTTACGTATATACAAGAGAATGAAAATTTCATTCTCTTTTTTAAAAATATTTATTCATCGTCGTCATCATCCTTCACAATCACCACCTTCTTCGGAGCGATAAACGATTTCTTTACATCTGACCACGAATTAAACTTCTTTGTTTTCGCATTAGGTACTCCACAACGAATAATAAAAACGAGATGCAAATCATAATTCTTCTCGATACTTCCAACATCGAAATAAACATCATGCGTTTCAAGAATCTTGAGAAGCGCAGTGACAGATTTCTTATCTTCAAACGTTTCCGAAATCTTATCATTGTCTACCTCAGCTACCATATATTCGATAGCTTCCTTTTTGTTAGCAAAATCTTTCACAACGACGAATCCACTATCGTCATCATCGTCGTAGTGATAGGAATGAACAATAGAAGACATCTGTTACGTGTTTTATGAGAGACATGTTAACATGTCTCTCAATTAGAAAAATATTCAACCGATTACAGGGCGACGTTTACGTGAATCTGTCTTAAGCCATTCATCCCACATATTCTCGATGATTTTTTGAGATGCAGTATTTGCACAATACACATTACGTAGATAATAAACAGGAGCTGTTGAATAATCAACAGAATATTTCCATTCATTATATTCTTCTTGGTGTTCTGCGACAAAAGCATCAATTTCTTTCTTATCCATTTGTAGGCAAACTTCATACGGAATTTTTGTACAAACAAAATCTTCTTCTGTTTGCGCAAATGCAAGAAAATTGAAGCATCGTCCAAGATTGAAAATTTTGTCATCCATTTCAGAGATAACAACAAATACCTTTGTAAAAAGATCTACTTCAAATTGTTTCGTCACGACAGATTTCTTATCTGGAAATTCTTCGTCAAATTCAGATTCTTGCTGAAAGAATTCAAACTGCTTTAAATATTCTTTCAACAGCATATAGAACGGTTCGATCGTTTTTGAAAAAAATTGAAGAGGGGAAGATTCATGAAATCGACAACCTCTTTGAAATGAATCGCCATCATTCGCACTATCATCATAGACATAATTAGCTGGTACGATGAGAAGCTGAAACATCTTTACGTATTGTATGGAGAAATGATTAATCATTTCTCCATATTTTTTTTTACTCTTGCTTCTTATACCCTGAAATCTTCACATCCTTATACGTATCCTCAACGTAAGAGATGATACAATCTGGAGAGAAATCGCTTGTTGAAAGCATCTCAAAAATGATCCACCCATCCCTCACCTTGATATCTGAAATATGATCAATGTAATGCTTAAAAATCTCAATCGCGATTCGCTCAAGAGAGGACATCTCGTTACGTTTGTTAAGAGAGGAATATAAATATTCCTCTCTTTTTCTTTTGGATTTAAAGAATGATAGAATCTGCGATATCTCTTTCATCTGAAGTTTTTTTGTTATTATCAGATTCATCATTATCTGATTCATCATCTGAAGAAGGTGTGGGGGCGGCTGCTGCTACTTCCTGTTGAAGCATCTCTAGACGTTGCCGAAGATCTTCACACTCCGCATTTTTACGTTCGAGTTGTTCGCGTAGAGCAGTTGCATCTTTTTGAGTTGAATGGAAGGTTGCAGTCAGAGTTGCCAATGCGAATCGACCAGCATCAATCTCTGACTGCAACTGAATCTCTCGCATAGCAGATTTCTTTTTCAGTTCATCACTTTCACAAACAAACTTATCAATTGTTCGCGCAATAGCTTCATCTACCGCTTCTTTCGTAAGTCGCCGCATATCATCTTGCTGCATACAATACCGTTCAAGAAATCTATCTTGATGATCATGAAGTGTTGAGATGTATTTCGCATCTTCATTTACCTGCTGTTGCAGAGAGTTAATGAATTCAGAATTCTCGTCATACCTCTGCTCAAGGAATTCGATGTATGACACGTCATCATTCATCTTTTTTTGAAGATGCCGAATATAAAGACCCTCCTCATTCATCATTGATTGATGAAGCATTGTGAAATGTACCATCTCTCGTTGTTGTCCATTGACGATTGGTTGAAGAGTGTATCGAATGTAATTGCGCAGAAAACGATTCATCATCGAAGAATCATTCACCATTTTCTGCAGATTTTTGATTGTCAATTCTGCTTCAGAATAGATGTTGTCTGCACGAGTTGCATCGGCATCCATTTCTACGATCTCTTGCATCAACGAAGCTTCACGTTCGACAAATTCATCTCGCTCTTTCTGCAGCGCAACACACTTGCGAGAAGCAGCAATGAACATATCATAGAGAGTTGACATTTTGTGGTTACGTAATATTGAGAGAAGACATTAATGTCTTCTCTCTTCCACGTTTCTATATTTTTTTAAACACACACATGCTTCTTACCAATCCCCTTAACACGTTGTCGCATCTTCTCTTTCTTCACCATGCTGATAGCTGTTGTCAACTTATTCTTAACATATTGCTCATCTCGAACAATCTTTACCATCTTTGACATCACGTGATTACTTTTACCAAACAGTAGAACTCCACGTGATGCAGGCTTCTTCACTGAATGCCTTGTTGATGGGATAGTATGAGGAACACGATCTTCATATGCTACAGTCTCTCCTACATGAATGAGATGTTCGTGTTGCATCATCTTATAATACTCATCTACTGGAGGAAAATTTTCTCCGCACAGAGAGCATGTTGATGGATCTGTTGAATTCTCACCACAACAGAGACAGAAGAATGAAAACCGTGCCTCATCCTCCTCGCTATCATAATCGAATTCGTTAAATTCGGTTGACATAACGAGTTTGTTACGAGATATTTGGAGAGAACAGCTTACGTATTCTCTCCCAATAAATTTCTTTTTTTCATTTTTTCTTGAATTTGAAAAACGTCTTTTTTCAATTCAAAACATTCATTCCAAAAGAAGAATTCGCTTCTTACGACGAGAACGTTTCTCTTTCGAAACATATTTCTCTTTCTTTGCAATAGAAAGAACATCTTTGATGGAATACCTATTGATAAAATTCCAATACGGCATATTGCATTTAGCTAAATTACGAAGAGCAATCTTGTCTTCATCAACAATGATAGCAGCTTTGTGTGCTTCATGATTCGAAACAGATGTCAAAGGTGGAGGTGTGGTGAGAATCTCTCCACGCTTCTCACCACACTTCCGATTGTTTTTCTTCGTAACGGAAAAGTCATAAACATTCTTGCAGCAGCATCGCTGACGTGAGCAGATACTGCATTCGTCGTATTCAATATCCTCATCTTCGCAATAGGGATCATCTGAACGCATCCAATTGCACATCTCGGATGGGAGATATCCGATGTGTTGTCCCTCATCGTCTTGTTCTTGACGAAGAGCGAGAATCAATGCTACCTCTTCATCGATATCTCCATCAAATAAATCGAGAGACAGAGACATTTTATGTTACGCAATTTTAAAGAGAATGATTAATCATTCTCCTCCGCAATAAAAACATCCTGACACGTCACACTTCCTACTCGCATCAGGGTAATCGTCAGAATGACAATCGTGATGTTGTTTCTTTCCGTTAACATAAATTGTATGATAAACAGATTTCTTAATAAACCAATTGAGCCATGTGTAATCAAACTGTTCTTTCGAACGTTTCTCCACAATACGAATTTCAAATAACGCGATGTAATCAATATTTTCTAATAGCTCTTCTCGATTATAGGAAATTGGATGTATGGCGTTATCTTTCACATCATCCATATATTCCTTTGATGGCCAAAACTTTGAATTTGAAAAAACGTATTCAATTAATGCAATCATCCATTCAATTGAAACAACGTTTCGCCAGTTGGGAAAGAATTCGTCACTGCTTACAACTGACATATTGTTACTTATGTTTAAGAGATGTGTTTAAACGCATCTCTGTTTAGATTGTTGCCATTTTATCCAATCGTAAAGAAAAGAATTAAATCCTGTCTTCGCAAATTCATTTGCATACGCGGTAAATTCAGATTCTGATAAATTCTGAGTATTATATTGTTCAATCCTGTTTTGAAAAAATATGTTTGCCATACCATCTTTAATAATCTCTTCGATTGAACAATACGGAATCTTAAAATTCAAATTATTATTTCCGCAAATCTGTTGGGCGAGATATAGAAACGGCATGTAAAATTGATAATTGGTTCCATCTCCAACAGCAACTTCAAAACACTTCGCATGTTTGAAATAATCAAACAATGTAACAATTTTCTTATCAAGTTTTGAAAACACAACAACAGATGGTTTCCTCTCTTGACTGATGATAGAATCAACACGTTGCATCTTGTGAATTTTGTTCTCATCGATACTATCCGTGCTAAATATGTACATGTAACATGTTGCATCATCGATACATTGTTGATAATCTTCATCGACTAAATCATCAATGTCCATGTATTCAACATCAAAACCTACATACATATTGTTCTGCAATGTGAGAATGATTTCTGGCCATTCTTTCACACGTTTCGTTGTGTGTGTTTTCATAAGATTGATGAGAGTATGTTTTCCACAACCCTTCTCACCAATTACGAGAAGTTTTTCAAAATGCATCTCACCGTCTTCATCATCAGAATCAGACGTTGAAGACATATTGTTACGTATTATTTAGAGAGATGTGTTGCACATCTCTCTAATTTTTTTAATCACACTGGAGGGAGTGAATGATTATTCTCGTTGAAAATTGAAACAAATCCAGCATTGAACGTATAATTATTGTATCGTGTCATGTATTGTTTCTCTTCTTGAATTGCAACATTGTTGTCATAACCAATGAGAATAGCATACAGAATATTCACAATTGCAACAGGGATAATCAAACAGAAATTCAGAATTAGAAAAGATTCTTGCGAATCATGAAGCAAACCTATTCCATAAACCCACCAACAGATGAAAAACAACGGACAGAAAATTGAAAATATACAAACTGTTGGAGCTGCTCGGTGAATATATTCACGTCGCCAATGACTCACATTCTTCGGATTGAAATATGCCAACATAATAGTCATCAGCCATCCTAACATAACAGAATCTGTTACGAGATTCCACACAGTGATTTTATTTTTGTCATGATGTGTTTCGATTCCAGCATAGATGACAAAAGATAGATATATGATAAAAATAAGAACGAGAAACACTCCAATCACAATGCGCTTGAAATGTGAATCGCATTTGCGTTGATACGGAAGGAGAGGTGTCTCCATCTTTGTTACGTATTTTTGGAGAGAGACATTGTTGTCTCCCTCATTTCTTGACTGTATAGAAATAATACAACACACAACAGAAAACATAAAATATAAAATATTCTAGAAACGTGAATGGAAAAATTACGGATATATCTTCTGGGCATCGAGATTCAATTCCAAATAATCCGTTAGGAAATTTCCATATCTGTCCTTGTTCACAGAATTTCTTATAAATGTGTGAACAAATATCAGAAGGGTATTGGCAGGTATCTAAAAACTTATAAACTTTTCCATTGATTGTTGTACTCAATACTACATCAGATGAATAATCAAAAAGATTAGTGAATCGTGTTGTTGATAGTTCTCTAATAGAGAAATAACAATCATCAACATCAATCTTTGTCGCATAAGTTGATTGATACACAAGATTAATGGGAATAGCGACAAAAATTAACATAAAATAAATGATGGAACACATGACACACCTGCCGATGTAATCGAAAAGACTGAGGGAATCGTCATATTTAACACGCATGCCTGTTACGTATTTTTAGAGAGAATAACACATTCTCTCGATTATACAACGCGTGAAATAAAACATGTCTTATAAATAGATTGTTTAGTATTCTGTGTTTCTCCAAATTTACGACGAATTATTTCGAGAGCATCACCCTTAACAGAGATACAGAAATAGTTTTCATATTCTGGATCATCAATGTCTTGCAATGATATTCCTTGAACAGAATTTGTTCCCCCAAAAAATACTTTTACAAAACGCGCTTGAAACGGAGATTGATTATCGTACTGAACGTTCAATAAGATTTGGGTACAAGTTTCAAAAGTGTTATTGTTATTTGATACGAGAAAGTCAAGTAACTTCTCTTCAAAAACAAGAGACATTGTTACGTATTCTAAGAGAGAATAACACATTCTCTCTTATTTTTCAAATTTTATTGAAACGTATCGATTGCAGTTGTGAGATTACTTAGTAGTTCCGAACCTTCTTTGTAATTCTGTTCGTTAAGCGAAAGTATTTCTCGTAGATTTGCCAACTTAGCAGAAACACTAATAGCATCTTGAACAAGAGCGGAATCGTAAGTTGCATCCTTAGCTTCATATGCGGATAGTTCTTCAGGTGTCATCATTTTCATTTCATCAAAAATGTAATTGGAAAGTTCTTCATCAACATTTTTTACAGCATCAATCATCTTTTTGATCGCATCTAATGCTTGAGTGATACCGAGTTGAGTTTGTTTCAAAACCTCTAGAGACTCTTGTTCGTTCATGGAAGTTATCGTTACGTATTCTAAAGAGATGTTTTGAAACATCTCCTATTTGATTAACGAAATCTTACATTTCGAATATGTCGTATTAGAAATGTAAGATCTGCATATTTCGTTATTATCGCTTGAAACAAGAAATATGCATCCATTGTTTGAATTTATGGTATGATTATATCGTTTTTTCGAATAATTATCATTTGGATCGGTGAAATTAATCCACCTTATTTTTTGATCATGCATCTCGATGCTAGAGAAAATCATTTCATATGGACGAGGAGAATTTTTTTCTCCATGATTTAATTCAATCTTCAGTCGGATATTCTTCTTGTCTTCATACGGAATATTGTTCTTCTCAATCAGAAAATCTAAAACTTTTTCATCAATCTCAAAGGACATCTGTTACATATTTTATGAAGAATATATTAAATATATTCTTCATTCTTTTTCAGAAACATCTTCGGAAATGTTCTCGAGCTTTTTCTTGTGTTTTAATGTTAGAACGTATTTCTGATGTGTAATCCCTCCTGATGGCGCTTCAAGTGTAATCTTCACATCTTTCTTCTTACGAAGACATGCTACTGTTTGAAGAATCACCCAATCTAGTTCGCGTTTTGATAGTTCCAAACTACCAGCGAGAGAGATGGTAAAGCGCGATGAAGACATGTTGTTACGTAATATTAAAGAGATATATAAATATATCTCTTCGTTTTTTCACACATAGTCATCGATGTACAACGAAATCTTACATTTCTTAAATTCTTGAACTTTTTTTGTCAATGTAAAACCTGCAATTCCCCACTCATATTCACCGTAAGATATCTTTTCATCAAAAATATTCTTACCGATTTCTATTTGCTTTTTTGAATTAAGATAATCGTCTCGTGGAGTGAGACGTATGAATCGAACAAAACCATACAGAACACAAACATAATTAAAGACTAAAATTTCTTTTTTACCATCATCCATCTCAATTTCCAGAAGAATGTGTTTTTTATCTGCATACGAAATATTGTTTTTTGATTCAAGAAACTTTAGAGTGAAATCGTCGATCTCAAAAAACATTTAGTAATGTTACGTAATATTAAAGAGATATATAAATATATCTCTTTGTTTTTTATTTTATACGCGCGACGATACATACTTCGAAAACATACTGTACTGAATGTCAGGCTTCAGCTTACTGTAAAACATCACAACATCTCTACGTGTCTTAGCATTCCCCTTGAGTAGAGAGAAAAGAAGAGATGAATACCGATGGGCTGAAATCTCTTGTCCGAATTCTCGCATTGGCTTACCGAGATACTTGTTGTATTCAAGAAGAATATCAGAATACATCATGTTGAATGTGTCTGATACACGAGCAATCTCCTTCTCTTCCTGTGGAAACGCTTGGAGATACTCTGCTGTCAGATTGTTTAGAACGAGCTGAAGACGACGTTCATCCGTGAACTGCCCCAGATACTTATGCGCCCAAAGATAATGAGGATTCTTCACCTTGTAGCGAAGACCTGATACCGTATCAAAAATAACGAACCCCTCAAACAGATCCTTGTCTTCCTTCATCAATGTGATTGACTTGTGAATATCGTCATTGTTGATGTAATTATACACACGAGGAAGACGACACGGCTGGCGTTGAAACACTGAATACTCCTTACGTGTGCGACAGCGCGTGTTGAATCGATGAAATGTGTCATAAAAAATCTGTCGAACACGAGGCCATGAACGCTCACGAAACGTTCCGTAATTGTTGCGAACAGCGAGAAGAACAAGCTGGTCATCCTTGTATTCTGTCAGCACACGATTCTGTGGGGAAATCCACTCACAAACGTACGTGAGATTCTTATTCAGATAGACTGAAGCCCACGCCTGCCACATCTCCTCTGTTACACCGAGAGTGTTCAGCACGCCTTGCCGATAGCTGAACGTCTGCCCAGAAACATGTCCTTCCGCGAACGCCATCGTACGCGTTGAGATTTCCCAACGTCCAGATGCTTCACACCAATAGATGATGATGATGCTACCGTCAAGCTTCTCAAAAACAATATGCGTGTCAGGATTGAACACTGGAACCTCTTCGTTCTCTTCGTCACCTTCATTCAGAAACCGATTCAGTGCTGCACTCTCAATATGCACGCTCCCATCGGCATCAATACGAAGCTTCAGGCACCGACACTCGAGAGCCATTGGATCAGTCTTTGAAGTTCCCTCACTGTAGTTCAGAACAGTGAGAGTTGATGTGAGAGGTGGAACATTCTCATACTTCTCTTCTGGAAAATATGTATTGCGCCGAATGTAGTTTCGATTCACCCAATCGAAGAACGCCTCAACTCCGTGCTTAGCGATGAAAGCGGAAACGTTCGACATTATGTTACGTAATTTAAGAGAGATGTATTAATACATCTCTCAATAAAAATTTATATTTCATTTTTTCTGTTTGGCCATTGCGTTGGATGCGGCAAGCATATAACCCGCAGATTTCTGCATCAGCTTTGCTGCAGGAATAGGTGTCGCTGAATGGGTAGTTTGTCGTTGAGTAGTTTGTCGTTGAGTAGTAACTGTTGTTGTAGTTGCGTTTTTCTTAACAACAGTAGTCTTCTTAGGAGGCATGTTATTTGTTACGTAATTTAAGAGAGATGGCATTATTACTATTATTCAAATAGTAATAATGCATACATCTCTCAATAAAAATTTATATTTCTCTGCTTTAGTCATACCATTCAACATCCAAATACTTACACAGAACATTTCCATTCGGTGTTATTTTTTCATCAATTCCGTTGAATTTGACACGGAATGAAAGATATGCGCAATGCATTCGATTCAACTCGTCAATTGTTGGCTGCAACATAAATAAGAGTTTGAATTTTTTATTATCTTGGACAAAATGGTCATGAGATACTGATGGCTTCCAATCCTTAGCATCAGGGAGAGATGCAATGTATGTATCCATAGCATTCTTCGAAGCAACCCTTTTCCTTATGGCGATGTCTGCGTATTTTTCTGGCACCTGAATATGCATCATCGTATTTTTGAGCTCTAATGCGTATTCTTTCGAATATTTGTGATGAACACGAAAAATTCCGTATATCATATCTTGAAAGATAAGAATCATCATAACATAAAAAACATTCTCATTATCAACTTTAGGAAGAACGTATTTTTCACAATCACTTGCTGTTCCAACGAATTCGAAATAAATATCAACATCTGTATGCCGATTAAAATAATCAATTATAGCTTTTGCAGAATCTTGTTCCGCCATCGTCTGTTACGTAATTTAAGAGAAATGTGAATTCACATCTCTCTGTTTCAATTTTTCAAAGATATCTTGCACGTTGAATAATAAGTTTTGGTTTCATTAATTTTATGTGTTTCGAAAATACGTCCAGAATCAATGAAAAGTTTTCCACCATCTGATACAATGTAATAACGATATTGTTTGTCCCAATAAAAATCTTGCGGAAACGGATATGTGAAAGAAATATTTTTTATTTTTCCATCAACGATATCAATAAAACAAAAAATCATCTCAATAACGCGTCCATTATCAAGTTGAATGTTGAGACGAATATTCTCCTTATCTTCGAAAGAAACATTATTCTTTTCGATGAGAAAATCTAAAACCTTTTCATCCATTTCGAATGACATCGTCTGTTACGCAATTTTGGAGAGATGTGAATTCACATCTCTCATTCACACAACGACACATGAACACTGCCTTTAAGTTTTGTAACTCCAGTTTTCACGTGATACATTGAACGTGTATCTGTATTAAAATGGTATGGAAGAGAATGATAAATATCATCTTTTTCAACAATGATAGAATCCAAAATACGACAAACGCCGTTATCACGCCAACTAGCTGAAACAAATTTACAACTCAATGTAATTGTAGTATCTGTTCCTTCAGGTGTGTATGTGATTCTAAGAGTGAGACCGTCAATTGCACGTGATACGTTATCACGTGCAACATCACGATAATTAATAACATCTACACATGATGACGGGTGTGAGAGTTTAAAATACGTCTCGTCATTCATTTCAAAGAATTCTTGCATTTTCGCCGAGAAGGTTACGTGTTTTTGAGAGATGTATTTAATACATCTCTCTTAAATTATTTTTTTACATCAATACGCCCATGCACGTATGAAGGAATGTATCCAATGTAAGAGATGGCATCTCATCCCTAACAAGATTGAAGAAGAATTCGTAATCTTCTTCCTCGCCACCGAACTGATCAAAGATATTGTAAGCAATTGAGCCGCGACGATCCCACGATGACAGATCTGTCGTATCCTTCAATTCATCACCACCAAGAGAAACAACGAATACGAAAGGAATGAGTGAGCTGTTCGTCGAATAGATTGTTCCATCCGACCTGCCACAGAAATCTTCGTTGTATGCTGGAATCTTTTTCAAAAAAGTCAGAACAACTCTGTCATCGAGATAAAAATCAGAGTGAGTGTATCCACCAAAAGCAGTATCCGTCCAATGGTTGATAGGAAACTCGACACCAACAGGAAAATTCGTAGGCATCATCGAGTAATCTCCGTTGTTTAGGAACGGGAGAACGCGATAAACATTCTCTTTCTTCTCAATGATATAGATTCCGCGATCACGATAATCACACGGGAATCGGATAACGTCTCCGTGATTTGCAAGGATGTCGAATGACATCTTCCCCTCATTTAGAAGTGTTGAGAGAATCTCACAGATCTCATCATCACTATCACCTCTCAGAAGATTGGAGTATGATAGATCGACATCATCGTCATCATATTCTTTCATGTCATATTCATCCAACAAATCCTTAATGTACGGCTTGATGAAATTCCACCCCAGTATGTGTTGAACAGCTTTTTGTGAAGCAGACGAAGAAGACATCTTGTTACGTGTTATAAGAGATAGTGCGGTTTACACTATCTCCAATAGAATTTATTATTTTCATTTTTCTCGCATGTAGAATTAATCATCTTCACCTGCGTTTTCACCATCTGAATAATTCAATCTAGATTCCTCATAACGAGGATCTGGAATACTTCCTTCGTCATCACTCCCATACATTTCTTCGTATAAATGTGTGTTTGAAGAATACGGTTCACCATCAGCATTATGATGACGATCCCACATGTTACGAAACCACTCTTCACGATTCTTTCGAGTAGCATCCCATGTTGCTGCCTCTTCACGGAGTCGAATGATATCATGCTTACACTTGCATCTATAACAACACGTGCAACCACATTCGCGAACGAGACACTTATCTCCGCACAGAACACCGTTCATAAAAAAGGCCAAAAAACCAGTAGAATACGGACGGATTGCAGTGCATGTAGGAAGGCTATTCCACTTCTCTTCCATAATCTGACGGCGTCTCTCCTTGCGCTGTGCCTCCTGTTCCACGTAGCGTCGCCTTGATTCTTCCATCCTAGATCGTTCAATCACTAAGTTCTCATCATACACCTTCTGTTCGTGAGGACACCTGCAATGAGCAACATGATTAACGCACATATTGACTGGAGGACAGTCACATTCCCTCTTAGGGGGGTAGTTTCGTCGCGGATTCTTGATAGGCCTGCACACATTTCGGCACTGCTCACCGTCCTTCTTGATGAATGCACAACGCGGAAAATCCATTTGTTGTTACGTAATTTTGAAGAGATGTATATTATACATCTCTTCGTTTTTTTGATGATGATTAATCAGAATTATCGTTCTGATTAATCTTTACCACGATGCAACAACATCCGTTCCGAACTGACACCGCTCAGCAACAACACAAATCCATGATGCTGACCACCATGCAAGCCACGTAAATGCAAATACAAGTGCAATTAGTCCCAAGCAAAGATTTTCCTTTGAAAATGCAAACCAACATCCGAAAATACAGGTTCCAACAAGCATCATAATAACCCCAACACCCAATCCAACCTCTCCAATAAGAAAATATGGGACACCGAACTCTCCACCAAACAGACCAGCCATAAGAATAGGGAGCCGAGCAGGAATGCTATGGCAACACATCAC
>JACCDH010675741.1_pt1 | contig 30134 bp, 20 predicted proteins | sample 7442481 | NCBI WGS metagenome assembly JACCDH01 (sample SAMN15323433, study PRJNA562643) | freshwater metagenome | isolation source: river surface water | place: USA:Blue River Watershed | collected 2017-08-15
AACAACTGAATCTAATAGTGATTGGAAAGTCAGTAATCCTGATTTGCCTTTTAAACTCTATTGGAAATCTAAATCTGGTCAGTATATCAATCTGAATGAAGCCAGCAGTCTAAAGCAAAAAATTAATCAATATCAATTGTATTATTCCTTTTTGGATAAGCCAAAATTGTCAACAGATTTTGTTGAAATGCCGCTATATATCAGTACAAAAAACCCTGTTAAATTGAAGCCTATACAAAATGGGATTTGGCAATTGTGGTTTATAGGGCTGAATAGACGGGTGTATAGCACTACTTTAAAATTATATAAACCTAGTAGTTGGATGAAAGACATGCTTAAGCCTTTGCAAAGCAAGAAGTCTTTGAAGGATATTGTTATTCCAGGATCTCATGATGCTGGAATGAGTGTACTTACTGCAACTGGAGGGCAACAAAAAGGCACCATCAATGCTTGTAATACACTAACCCAGCAATTGGTCATTGAACAGCAATTAATGCAAGGGATAAGAATGTTCGACTTAAGAGTTGGTACATACAATGAATCACTTTATACTAAACATGCCGCTGCAGATTGCATGGCGGATGCCATTGGTGGTGGTTATGGGGAGCCCTTAAAGACAGTTTCTTTGGCCATTAAGCAATTTCTGAAGAATAATTCAGAAGAAATTGTTTTAGTTAGTTTTAGCCATTTCTGTGAAACGGAAACACCCCTCAAACAGCTCCAAGACAGTTTATTGAATTGGATTGGGAAAGATAAAATATATCAAAACAATGCAGTGAATATTGGGGATGTTCCTATTAGTCAACTGGCTGGTAAAGTAATATTGAGTTTTGAAATACCCAATTGGAAGAATCCCTTATTCCCTAATTGCAGCATAGCAGACAGTACGGATGCTTTTGTCAATTTTAGAAGAGCTTATGCCAGTACCAACGATTTAAAAAAACTCTTGCAAACAGAGGAGTCCTTTTTTAATAAACTACAATTGGGTGTACAGAAAAATGATTTAATTAGATTGGATTGGCAAATCACGCAAAGTGCAGATGAAGCATCTGCAGTATGCAATGATTTTCAAGATGAACGGCTTAATCCGTTGGTTAATGGAGCTATTTTATTAGCTAATATGATTCGTAAAAACAAGAGCATCATTGACCATGCCAAAATTGCCAATCAACAGCTACCCCTAAAGATGAATGAATGGATTGAAAATAAAATCATTACCAATAAAAATAAGCCCAATATCATTTATGTAGATGTTGCAGGAGCTTGGGTTACAGATTATTGTGTGTCGCTTTATCAAACTCCATTGTATCAATAGGGCTAACACTTAAATCTTTCAGCAGTTGCTCGCTCCAATGATTCCCGATGGTCTGGGTGTGCAATACTAATCAACGCTTTTGCTCGCTGTGTCATATTCATTCCAAATAAATTGACTGCACCATATTCAGTAACCACCCAGTGGATATGTCCCCTAGTGGTCACCACACCTGCTCCTTGTTTTAAGTAAGGTACAATCCTTGAGATTCCTTTATTAGTAACGGACGGAATGGCAATGATGGGTTTTCCACCTTCAGACAGTGCTGCTCCCCTTATAAAATCCATTTGTCCACCAATTCCCGAATATTGATACATACCGATGGAGTCGGAACAAACCTGACCAGTTAAATCTATTTCAATAGCGCTATTAATGGCGGTTACTTTTTTATTTAAACTCAACACTCTTGGATCATTCACATAATCAATATCCAATGATTTTATAATGGGATTGTCGTCTGCAAAATCATATAGGGCTTTAGTACCCAACATAAAAGATGTAACACAATATCCTTTTACAATTTTCTTTTTACTGTTGTTAATGGTTCCATTTTGAATCAATGGAATCACTCCATCAGAAAACATTTCTGTGTGTAGCCCTAAATTCTTATGATTGGTTAAGTTCTTTAAAACTGCATCTGGTATGCTTCCAATTCCCAATTGTAATGTGGCTTCATCTTCTACTAATTCGGCAACAATTTTCCCTATTTGATGATGCACCGCAGTTGCACCACTTGCATAACTTACTTCAGGCAATGGATCGTCTGTCCAAACAGCCATATCAAATCTTGAAAATGGAATGAACCCATCCCCATGCACCCTAGGCATATTCGGATTCACTTGTGCAATTACTTTTTTTGCTGAACGCATGGCAGATTTCACGATGTCTACGGATGTGCCCAATGAACAATATCCATGTTTGTCTGGGGGTGAAACGGAAACAATGGCTACGTCTACTTTTAAAATATTTCGATTAAATAATAAAGGAATCTCACTCAAGAAAACAGGCGTATAATCTCCCATTCCTTGGCTAATTGCTTTGCGATTACTTTCTGAAACAAAAAGGGAATTCATATAAAAATGACCTGCCAATGAAGGATCATTCAGGTTAACTCCTTGTTGTGTGATGCTAATCAATTCAACATTTTGTAATCGATCTTTTTGATTGACCAGTTCATTGATTAATCTTACTGGTGTGGCAGCACTTCCATGCAAAAAAACAGTTGAATTGGATTGAATTTGTTGAATAGCTTCTGCGGCTGTTACAAAGGGAATTGAAGGCTTCAAACTCATGCTTATTGAATATGTACAAATTTACTAAATGAATACCTAGTATACCAAAACTGCTTTAATTTCATGACATAAATCATAATGTTATGTATAAGCTCAAATGGGTGTTGAAAACTTGTATTGGTGTATTTGTATTGATTAATCATATCCATGCACAGAACAAAACAGCCATCGCTTATATAACCAGTGGTGACCAATCTCAATTATTGCAAAAGCAAATTCTACCGTACAAGGCTATTGAAACGATTGATTCTACTAAAAATATTTTCATCAATACCCAACAAAGATTTCAAAGCATTGATGGTTTTGGTTTTACCCTTACGGGTGGATCAGCACTGTTGATTCAGCAAATGCAGCCTAAGCAGCGGAAAGCTTTATTGCAAGAGTTGTTTGGGAAATCCGACCATGCGATATCCATCAGTTATTTGCGAATAAGTGTGGGTGCTTCCGATTTAAGTGAATCCGTTTTTAGTTACAATGATTTACCTGTTGGTAAAACCGACACTTTGCTTCAGCAATTCAACTTAGCTAAAGACACGATTCATTTAATTCCTTTGATTAAACAAATTTTGGCCATCAATCCTTCCATCAAATTCATGGCGACTCCTTGGAGTCCTCCCACTTGGATGAAAACCAATGGCAATAGTAAGGGTGGGAGTTTGATTCCTTCTTATTATAGGGCTTATGCAAGGTATTTAGTGAAATACATTCAAGCAATGAAGAAAAGAGGTATTTCAATTGATGCACTGACCATTCAAAATGAGCCAGAACACGGAGGCAATAATCCCAGTATGTTAATGGGTGCTGAAGAGCAAGCTTTATTTATTAAAGATCATTTAGGTCCTCTGTTTTCTCAGAACGCTATTAAAACAAAGATGGTGATTTGGGATCATAACTGTGATCATCCCGAGTATCCCATTCAAGTGTTGAATGATGCTACTGCCAATCGTTATATAGATGGATCCGCTTTTCATTTGTATGCGGGTGATATTTCCGCATTAACGAAAGTAAAAAATGCACATCCCAATAAAAATATCTATTTCACTGAACAATGGACTGGTAGCAAAGGAAGTTTTGATGGAGATTTAAAATGGCATATCAAAAATGTTTTGATTGGCTCTATGCAGCACCATAGCAAAATTGCTTTGGAGTGGAACTTGGCCAATAATTCAGTATTTGGTCCACATACCGCGGGGGGATGCACAGAGTGCAAAGGGGCGTTAACCATTGATGGGTCTGCTGTTTCAAGGAATGTGGCTTATTATATTATTGCTCATGCATCAAAATTTGTGCCCCCAGGATCGGTTCGTGTTCAAAGTAATAGCACCCAAAATATTGAATCCGTGGCTTTTTTGACGCCAAAAGGTAGTACAATCCTTATATTGCTGAATAATGGGGCAGCAACGGAAAGTTTGACAATTGTTTATAAAAAACAAGGGGTTGATCTGACTGTAAAAGCAGGATCTGTTGCTTCCATCATATTTAAATAAATTATACAATTGAATAAATAAAAGAACAATGAAAAAATGGATCGGGTTGGTTCTTGTTTTTAGTATTAGTGTTGTGTTGAATGCACAAGATGCTAAAATGAATGCATTCATCAATCAGTTGATGGCTAAAATGACTTTAGAAGAAAAACTGGGTCAACTTAATTTGCCTAGCTCTGGTGATTTTGTTACTGGTGCTGCTGCAAGTTCTGATATTGCTAAGAAAATTGAAGCAGGTAAAGTAGGAGGCTTATTTAATATTAAGTCTGTTGCAAAAATTAAAGAAGTACAAAAGTTAGCAGTAGAGAAAAGCAGACTCAAAATCCCTTTGATGTTTGGAATGGATGTGATTCACGGTTATGAAACAGTGTTTCCCATCCCTTTAGGTATGAGTGCAACTTGGGATATGCCGTTGATTGAACGCAGTGCAAGAATTGCGGCCAATGAAGCCAGTTCAGATGGGATTAACTGGACTTTTTCTCCAATGGTAGATATTTCAAGGGATCCAAGATGGGGTAGAATTTCGGAAGGAAATGGAGAAGATCCTTATTTAGGTGCGCAAATTGCAAAAGCAATGATAAAAGGTTATCAAGGCAATGATTTGTCTAAGAACAATACCTTGTTAGCTTGTGTGAAACATTATGCATTATATGGTGCAGCGGAAGCTGGAAGAGATTATGGTACTACCGATATGAGTCGTGTAAGAATGTTCAATGAGTATATGTTGCCCTACAAAGCTGCAGTTGAAGCAGGCGTTGGTTCTGTAATGGCTTCATTTAATGAAATTGATGGATTGCCTGCACACGGAAATAAATGGTTGTTAACCGATGTATTAAAAAAGCAATGGGGTTTTAAAGGAATGGTCGTATCTGATTATACAGGTATTAATGAAATGATTGCACATGGTGTGGGTGATTTAAAAACGGTGTCTGCTTTGTCTATGAATGCTGGATTAGATATGGACATGGTTGGAGAAGGATTTTTAACCACATTGGGTGCATCTTTAAAAGAGAAGAAAGTTACACAAGCTCGTATTGATGAAGCTTGTAGAAAAATATTAGAAGCGAAATATAAACTGGGTTTATTTGAGGACCCTTTTAGATATATTGATGAGAATAGAGCAAAGGCAGAAGTGTTTTCTGCAGCAAATAGAAAAGAAGCAAGGGCAATTGCAGCACAAAGTTTTGTGTTGTTAAAGAATGCGAATAAAACATTGCCGCTAAAAAAATCGGGTTCTATTGCACTTATTGGACCATTAGCAGATAATAAAGAAAATATGGGTGGAACTTGGAGTGTAGCTGCTAATTTAAGTAAAGCCACTTCTTTGTTACAAGCATTTAAAGAAACCATTGGCGACAAAGTTGCCATTCATTATGCAAAAGGATCAAATTTAGATGCTGATGCCAAATTTGAAGAGCGTGCTGGAATGTTTGGTAAGTCTTTAAAGCGAGACGGTAGAACCGATGAACAGTTATTGAACGAAGCTTTGGATGCTGCATCAAAATCTGATGTAATCGTGGTTGCTGCGGGCGAAAGTGCTGAAATGAGTGGTGAAGCCAGTAGTAGGAGTAACTTAGATATTCCTGGTGTTCAAAAGAATCTAATTAAAGCATTATTAAAAACTGGAAAGCCGGTGGTATTGGTTTTATTTACTGGTAGACCATTGACGCTAACATGGGAAGATGAGCATGTTCCTGCTATCTTAAACGTTTGGTTCCCTGGTTCCGAAGGACCATACGCCATTGCCGATGTATTATTTGGAGACGTGAATCCTTCAGGAAAATTATCTGCCACTTTCCCTCAAAATGTTGGGCAAGTTCCTTTGTTTTATAACCATAAGAATACCGGTCGTCCTTTGCGTGGATCTTGGTTTCAAAAGTTCCAAAGTAATTATTTAGATGTGAGCAATGATCCATTGTATCCATTTGGTTATGGCTTAAGCTATACCAGTTTTAGTTATAGTGATTTGGAATTGAGTAGTAATAAAGCAAAGGGCAATCAATCCATCACTGCTTCTGTAACCCTCACCAATACTGGTTCTTACGAAGGAAAAGAAGTAGTGCAACTGTATATTAGGGATGTAGTAGGGTCTATTACCAGACCAGTTAGTGAGTTGAAAGGATTTCAAAAAATTAATTTGAAGCCTGGTGAATCTAAAAAAATAAGTTTTACCATTACCCCAGAAGATTTGAAATTTTATAATTACGATTTGAAATACGATTGGGAAGCGGGAGATTTTGAAATCATGATCGGAACCAATGCACAATCGGTAAAAAAAGCGACGGTTAATTGGAGTAAATAATTTATTGCACTTTTTAAATGATCAATATGAAATTTTTAGTTAGTACTCTTTTGTTGGGATTAATGGCCACTACTGTTCAGGGTCAAGTTAAGTCTGAATGGACCGAAGTGTTTAGGAAAATGAATATGGAAATTGACCAACATTCTAAAGCGTACAGTAGTTTAAAAACGGCCACTGAAACTATTGGGCATCGTTTAACTGGTTCGGAAAATGGGAAGAAAGCAGAAACTTTTGCTTATAATTTATTAAAGTCTTACGGATTTAAAGACGTGAAATACCAACCCTTTGAAGTGGAGAGTTGGAGCAGGGGAACATTGGCAGTAAAAATTGGAACCGATATAAATCAATTACAAACAGTGAAAGCGGTTTCTTTGGCACATGCTCCGGTAAAAGCCAATGTTAAATTGGAATTGGTAGACATGGGAAATGGTTTAGAAGAAGATTATATCAACAACCCAGGTAAAGTAACAGGAAAAATTGCTGTAGTGTACTTAGGTATTTTACCTGGTTCTAAAGCAGGCCTTAAAAATTTACATCGTTCTGAAAAAACTGCTTTATCCACTAAGTATGGTGCAAAAGGCATCATTATTATCAATACTGCAACAGGTGGCATCTTATTAACTGGAACTGCATCGGTAACTGGAAAATTAATACCAGATCCTGCAGTTTGTATTGGAAAAGAAGATGGGTTAAAGTTAAAAGAAGACATGAAGAAAGCCACCCATTATGCTTCTATTGACATGACCAATCAATCTGGTTTAATTAAAGCAAGAAATGTAATTGCAACCATTAAAGGCAAGACGAAGCCAAAAGAAAAAGTAATTGTTGGTGGACACTTAGACAGCTGGGACTTGGCTACTGGAGCTATAGATAATGGCATTGGTTCTTTTGCTGTAATTGATATGGCTAGAACTTTTCAAGCATTAAAATTACAACCAGAACGTACGGTTGAATTTGTATTATTTATGGGCGAAGAAGAAGGATTGTTAGGTTCAAGAGCTTATGTAGATCAAGCCATCAAAAACAAAACCTTAGATCAGGTTCGCTATATGTTGAATTACGATATGACCAATGATCCTAAAGGATTTTCTACCACTATTGCAGAGAGCAAAGAGTTGTTTGTAGGCATAGGATCTATTGCACAATCAATGGACACCAGCTTCAAAAATCTATTTAATCATGGTGCTGGTTTACACAGCGATCATCAACCTTTTATGTTGCAAGGAATTCCTACCGGTGGCGGAGCGGGTGGTAGATTGCCTAATAATGCCGGTCCTTGTTATCATGCCGATTGCGACGACTTTAAATTGGTAGATGAAAAGGGATTAAAAAATACAGTGCGCAATGGTGCCATGTTATTGTATGGTATTGCAGATTCAAAAGAATTAAAATCAAGAAGATTTACCGACACAGAAGTGCGCGACTTTATGATTAAAAACAATTTGAAAGAAGCATTGGAAATTGCAGGTGAATGGAGATGGAAATAATTAAGCATTCCATCTTTTATTAAATAAGTTTTGAATTTGTAAAGACAAATAAACCGTGATGACAGCGCAAATCATTCCTGCGCCAACATCTAATGGAAAGTGTTGTGCCAAATAAACCCTGGAATAGCCAGCTAATAAGGCTGCTGTGAATCCTATCAACCAAAAATATCGATAGGGGAGTAGCAAACAGCCCAATAAGAATAAACTAAATGCGGTAGTTGTATGCCCTGAAGGGAAACTATTGTTGCTGTGTACGGTTACTCCTTTAACTGTATGTATCGGATTTTGAATAGAAGATTCTATTGCAGCAGTTGGTCTGGCTTCGTTGGGATAGATGATTTTTTTCCCCGTTTGAACCAGTAGGGTTGAAAAGATAATGGCACTTAAAATCAAGGGCAATCCTTTTCTTTTATAAAATATAAAATATAGGGCAAGCGGTACCCAAAAAATACCATCACCCGCATGGGTAAAATATTGAAAGAAAAAATCGGCAGTAGACCCTAAGTTTTGGTTGAATAATAAAAACAATTCTTCTTTACCTCCAAGGAATGAAAATAATATCAACATTATTCCTGTTGAAATACTGAGTGTTGCCCCTGTTTTAAAAGCGGGAAGATTTAATGAATTCAATGCCGTTGGTTTTTACAAATATAAGTAAGCATTGGACTAATTAAGAACCCCGCCCCACAGAACGGGGTTCTACCCTAAAAACAAGTAACTATTTATATGATGCCCGCTAGTTCAAGGCTTCTTTTTTTTAGATGTATAAGATCTAGATCGTCTATAATAGCATCTGGCGTTAAAACCAAAGAAGTATTGTTTTGCTTCCACCAATTATTATTGATTAGTTTATTGCAGTGCAATACGCCAATTAAATATTTTCTCTCTGCTTGTGCATGCCATTCTTCTATCCACTCAAAGTCTTCTCTTGGTATATATTTCCAATCATCAAAGCTCACATACACTTTCAAATAATAGTCATTAGATAATTCATGTGGTTGATGGTGGTATAATTTTTTGTATTCGTATTTGTAATTATAACGCAATGCTGCAATATCACTTAATACTGCAGATGCAGTTGGAAAACTACCTGCTCCTTTTCCATAAAAGAATTGTTTATCTGCAAAGCCAGACTCAATCACCACGCCATTGTACTCATTCTTTACGAAAGAAAGTGGCTCGTTCAATGGTACAAATTGGGGCAATACAAACGCAGCTACTTTCCCATTTTTTAGTTTTTTAGCTTGCCCGATTAATTTGATGTCAAACCCTTTTTCTTTAGCTACCAACGCATCAGAACCTTGTACATTTTGTATACCGGTGAACAATATTTCTGAAGGAGCACTTACAATACCGTATGCATGGTTTAATAATATGGTCCACTTGTTTAATGCATCGTATCCCTCCACGTCTAGCTTGGGGTTGCTTTCAGCAAACCCAAGTTGCTGTGCCAGCAACAGCGCTTCTGAAAAATCCAGTTTTTCTTCAAACATTTTGGTCAAAATAAAATTGGTAGACCCATTCACAATCGCCTTGATGGAATGCAATAAGTCGTTATCATAATATTCTTCTAAGTTTCTGATTACAGGAATAGAAGCGCAAGCAGCCGCTTCATATAAAAAAGGCAGATCTGTTTCTTTTTGAAGCGCCAATAAAGCAGGCAAATTATCTGCAATCATTTTTTTACTCGCACTTACTACCGACTTGCCATTTTTTAATGCAGTGGATACAATTTCAAATGCCGCCACTGCATCGTCTATCACTTCTACAATCACATTGATACTGGGGTCTTGTAATAATTCATTTTTATCAGAAGTAAATAATGCGGATGGCGCATTTCTTTTTTTGTCTGGATTTTTAATACAGACTTTTTTAATACTCGCTTTTAATGAGGGTGTTTGTTGTAACACTTTGTACAATCCTTCTCCTACTACACCAAATCCAAATAATCCGATTGTCAACTGTTTGTGGGTTTCCATTTGTTACTTTCTTTTAGGGTTTGTTACTTACTAATTGAGTTGGTTACTTTTATATCTTTTCTTATTTATTGCTGTTTTGCTTTAGTATTCATTGGTTGTTGCATACGCATTACTGCTTTCTTTTATTTCGATAGAATCTAACACAGTTGCTAAATCTGCAATTAAATCTTCTGCTTCTTCTAAGCCGATTGATAAGCGGATTAAACTATCGTTCACCCCAGCCGCTCTTCTTTTTTCTGCAGGGATTGATTTATGGGTCATATTCGCTGGGTGTGAAATCAAACTTTTGATTCCCCCTAAACTTTCTGCTAATTTGAATAATTGGGTATTGCTCACAATGTCTACTGCGGCTTCATTGGTATCATTTACTAATGTGAAAGAAATAATTCCGCCTCCAGTCTTAGCCTGTGTAAGCGCCAGTTCATGATTGGGATGTGTTGAAAGGCCAGGATAAAATACATCCGCTACTGCCGGATGGGTGGTTAAATACTGCGCAACTTTTAAAGCTGTTCTGCTATGGTGTTTCATGCGCAAGTGCAGGGTTTCAATTCCTCTAATAACCAACCAACTATCAAAGGGTGCTAGCACTGCTCCGCAGGCATTTTGAAAAAACTTCAGCCTTGCTCCAACCTGTTCATCTTTGGCTACTAGTATACCTGCAATTAAATCGCTGTGCCCGCCCAAATATTTGGTGGCACTATGTATCACGATATCTGCGCCAAGTAGTAAAGGTTGTTGCAATACAGGTGTTGCAAATGTATTGTCCACACAAAGCAAGCACTGATTGGCTTTAGCAATTTTTGCAATGGCTGCAATATCAGAAATTTTTAAAGTTGGGTTGGTAGGGCTTTCTAACCAAATCAGTTTGGTATTCGGGGTAATGGCTGCTGCTACTTTAGCTGCATCACTGGTATCTACAAAATGTACTTTGATGCCGTACTGTTCGTACACCGCAGTAAACAATCGATAAGCACCCCCATAAATATCATCTACAGCAACTATTTCATCTCCTGATTTCAACAATTTTACTACTGCATCTATGGCTGCTAATCCACTGGCAAATGCCAAACCTGTTGCGCCAAATTCTAATTTAGCAATTAACGCTTCTAATGCGGCCCTTGTTGGATTATTCGACCTTGAATAGTCAAATCCTTTGTTTACCCCTGGGGCTTCTTGCACAAATGTGCTGGTTTGATAAATGGGAACTGAAATAGCTCCTGTTAGCGGATCTACCGGAATACTGTGAATGAGTTCTGTTGCACTGAGCATGATACGATGTTTTTTGGGTTAAAAAATATCGTTCTTGTTAATCTCAAGGTGTAGAAATTTGCTCGATTGCATCTGAGGAAATGCCACCAAATAAAAAACCCACCTGATAAAATCAGATGGGCATGTATAATTTTCCTTTCGGTAATAATAAAGCTTGACTCTGACTTATCTTCCCCGTTGCAGTAATGACTACAATCAGGATGGAATTGGCACCTTCATATTACAGAGTTAATGTAATATGGGTTGCCAAGGCTTCACAGGGCCAAAACCCTCCGCCTTTCTTGATAAGATTATTAAAGAACTATTGCAAAGATAGGGTAGCGGTTTTAATCCACCAAATTAAAAGTCTACTATTTTAGTAGGATAATATAATTTTCTCTTTTTTAATGCCTTGCAAACATTGACGGCCTTCCCTTGTTTGTATCTTTAACCTCCATTATGGCAAAGAAAGAAATAGGCAAGCAACCCCTCCTTGAGAATGACCAAGATTTTATTCAGGTTTTTGGTGCCAAGGAACACAATTTGAAAAATATTGATATCTCCATTCCTAAAAACAAACTGGTTGTTTTTACCGGGGTTAGTGGTAGTGGTAAATCTTCTTTGGCTTTTGATACCATTTACAATGAAGGGCAGCGCCGTTATATGGAAAGCTTTGGGGCTTATGCTCGTCAGTTCATGGGTGATATGGAAAGACCCGATGTAGATAAGATTACTGGGCTTTCTCCTGTTATTTCGATTGAACAAAAAACCACCAATAAAAATCCAAGATCAACGGTTGGTACTGTTACAGAGGTCTACGACTTTCTTCGGTTATTATATGCTAGAATTGGGGAAGCGTACAGTTATGAGACGGGCAAAAAAATGGTGAAGTTTAGTGAAGAGGAAATTGTAGAAAATATTTATTCGCGCTTCAAAAACAAGAAAGTGAGTCTATTGGCTCCGTTGATTAGAGGTCGAAAAGGACATTATAGAGAACTGTTCGAAGAGATTCGTAAAAAAGGCTTTTTAAAAGTGCGGGTAGATGGAGAGATTCTTGACTTAACCCCTAAGTTGCAAGTTGATCGATACAAGATTCACGATATTGAAGTAGTCATTGATCGCTTACCTGTTACAGATGATATGCGTGTTCGTGTAAGTCAAAGTGTACAGCAAGCACTTAAAATGGGTAAAGACTTATTGTTTCTTTTAATTAATGATACCAATAAAACGATTCAATATTCTAAGCAATTAATGTGCGAAGACACAGGTATTAGCTATGAAGAACCTTCGCCCAATGCTTTTTCGTTTAACTCTCCTTATGGTGCTTGCCCTACCTGTAAAGGCTTGGGAAATGTTTACTCTATTGATATGTCGGCAGTTATTCCAGACAATACACTCAGCATTAAAGAAGGGGGTATTGCTCCTTTGGGGGTACAAAGGGATGCATATATGTTTAGGAATGTGGAACAATTGGCGAAAAAGAACAAAATCAATTTAGATAAGCCCATCAAAGATTTACCGATTGCTGGTTTAAATATCTTGCTCTATGGTAATCCGGAAGGAGATAGTTTAGAAATTGATAACCCCGAAGAAATTGCCGGTATAGATCCGTATAGTGGAGATTTTGAAGGAATCGTTCCAATGCTAAAGCGTTGGTTTACGGGTGTTAAAAGTGATGGCATGCGCGAGTGGGTAGAACAATACATGGAACTGAAATTGTGTACGAGTTGTCAGGGTAATCGCTTGAAAAAAGAAAGTCTATGGTTTAAAATTGATGAAAAAAATATTGCTGAATTAAGTGCACTCAATTTAGATAAACTGCATCATTGGTTTGTTGGTTTAGAAGAGCGGTTGAATAAAAAACAAAACTTAATTGCCAAAGATATTTTGAAGGAGATTAGAGAGCGATTGCAGTTCTTATTAGATGTTGGTTTAACGTATCTCTCTTTAAATAGGTCTTCTAGAACACTTAGTGGCGGGGAGTCTCAGCGAATTAGGTTGGCTACTCAAATTGGGTCTCAGTTACAAGGCATCACTTATATTTTAGATGAGCCTTCTATTGGTTTGCACCAAAGAGACAACCATCAATTGATTCATGCATTAAAAAATCTGCGCGATATTGGGAACAGTGTATTGGTAGTTGAGCACGATAAAGATATCATGTTGGCTTCTGATTATTTAGTTGATATTGGTCCGAGAGCGGGTAAGTATGGAGGTAGTATTGTTGCCGAAGGAACACCCGCGCAAGTATTGGCTTCCAACTCAGATACCGCTCAATATTTAAATGGTCAAAAGTCGATAGCAGTTCCTGCAGAAAGAAGAGTTGGAAATGGAAAGGAATTGATTTTAAAAGGTGCTTCTGGAAACAATTTGAAAAATGTTACGGTTAGTTTTCCATTAGGGAAATTGATTGTAGTAAGTGGTGTAAGTGGAAGTGGAAAGAGTACTTTAATTAATGAAACCCTGTATCCACTTTTATCTAAACATTGTTACAATAGCAAAGTGAATCCTATGCCTTTTGTTTCGGTAAAAGGGTTAGAGCATATAGATAAAGTTATTGAGATTGATCAGTCTCCAATTGGTAGAACGCCAAGAAGCAATCCGGCTACCTATTGTGGGTTCTTTACTGAAATCAGAACCTTATTTGCTGCTGTGCCCGAAGCAAAAATTAGGGGCTATGCTGCTGGTCGTTTTTCATTTAACGTGAAGGGGGGGCGTTGTGATGTTTGTGAAGGGGGCGGTATGAAAGTGATTGAAATGAATTTTCTTCCAGATGTGTATGTGAATTGTGAGAAATGCAATGGTAAAAGATACAATCGCGAAACATTGGAAATTCGTTATAAAGGAAAATCAATCAGCGACGTGTTGAATATGACCGTTGATGAAGCTTGTGATTTTTTTCAACCCGTGCCTTATTTATACCGTAAAATAAAAGTATTGCAAGATGTGGGTTTGGGTTATGTAACACTGGGCCAATCTGCGGTAACATTAAGTGGAGGCGAAGCGCAACGCGTTAAACTCGCTACTGAATTGGGTAAAAAAGATACCGGTAAAACATTTTATATTTTGGATGAACCCACTACTGGTTTGCATTTTCAAGACATCAGTCATTTGTTAGATGTATTAAACAAATTAGTAGATAGGGGTAATTCGGTATTGGTGATTGAACACAATCTAGATGTGGTTAAAATGGCCGATCATGTTATAGACTTAGGGCCTGAAGGAGGCGATGGGGGTGGGCAAATTTTATTTGAGGGCACACCTGAAAAAATGCTCTTGCACAAAACCAGCCATACTGCTCGCTTTTTAAAAGCAGAAATGAATTAACTTCAAGCCATGAATTTAAATGACTTAAATTTTTTGCCTGAGTGGGATGAAAGCAGGTACAAAGTAGGACCAGGTGATGCTGCAGAAGAATGGCGCAGAGGGCCAGCTAGAGCAATAGCCAAAGCCATGTACAATCAGTGGAGAGAAGTATTTGGTTTGGTAATTGCTTTTGCGGAGAACCTAGCTGATGATGGAGAAGAAACGCATCCAGCATCTACCAAGGCATTAATTTATGAGAACGTCATGATTGTTGCTCCTAAAATTATTGGAGCAATTAGTATGGATTTATATGTGCTCAAAATGGAGAACGCTTCTAATATTCGAACCAATGCAAAACAGATGATGGAGCAGATTGGTTTTGCAGTGCTAATGGGTTGGGCAGATGAATCACATAAGCAAGTCATTGAAGAAGCCCTTTATAAATTTAGAGAACTCTACAAACAATGGGTAAGTACTTTCCAAAAAGATGCTTACGAAGATGAATGGGGCTTATTTGTTTAGTAATCTGTTTTCTTGGTATGCAAGGGTCTCCAGATTAAATAGTAGTAAGCAAGTATTAATATGCCTAAAGTAAAAGGGATAATGGCTAAATGTTTGTACGTGTAATCTCTCCAAATAGGAAGATGATCAAATCCAAAAAATTCACTTACCATCCAATAAGAGTTAGCAGAAATCCAAACAGTGATTGCCAAATTATGGCAGAGTTCAGATACATATTGTCTGGTTCTATAAGCAATTACAATGGATATAATTAAAGTGGGAACAATCATAATAGTCCCCAACCATTTAAACCCCAAACACCAGGCTACATCTTTGAATAACCAAAACACAATGTGAAGGTTTTCCATTTTTCTATACTTCAATGGAATATTGTACTGGTTGTTTTTTACCGTAGGGGCTTGCTCCATGCCTAAATCATTTGAGGCACAATATTAATTTTTTGTAACCAATTAGCGGCTTAAAATATTCTTGAAGCGTTGTACATCTGCCAATGGATGAATAGGTTCACCATTCAATATATGACGAGTGAGCTGATGGGCAAAATACGGAGCCAAGCTGCAACCCTTGGTGCCCATGCCATTTAATACCCCTATATTTTTTTGAATAGGGTGAAAGCCTACAAAAGGCCTTCGCTCAACATTGGCAGGTCTTTCAGAAGCAATATGGTTGACTATTTCAAAAGGAAGCTTTAACCAATTGCTCAATTGTTGGGTTGTTTTATCAAAAAAAGATTGAGTGGGCTCAAGGTGATCGTATTTCCATTCATAAGTAGAACCAATCCAAAACAGGTCTTCTTTCCAGGGAACTACACTGATGCCTTGTTTATAAATATGGTTTCGGGGAAGTCCGGGGATCGAGGCAATCAGGGCTTCTCCTTTATTACTTGCATAGGGGAGTAGTTCAAAATATGGATTTTGAATGCCACTTGTTCCTTCACAAAATATCAGCTGATTGGCTTTAATGCCTTTCCATTCAACACTATTTTCATGAATGGTACAATCTTTCCAATCATATTTTTCTTCGATCAATGCGTTTTCTTGGGCCAGTTTTTTTCTAAATGCACTGAGCATTTCTTGCAATTGAATCAACCAACAAGGATGAATTTCTCCCACACCAAATAGTAAATGAAAATAGGGTTCCCATAATTGTTCGTTGGCCACACTTAGGTATTCTGTTTCTTTAGGCAATCGCTCAGTAAAAGCAATCTTATTTTGTGGCGTTGCATGAAAGTCTAAAATATTACACTGATGAATTAATTGTACACCCAATGCTTTGCCTAGCTCTGTGTAAGCATTCACTGCAAAGGGCATGAATAATTCTATTTCCCATGTGCGTACAATTCTTCTTCCGGTAACTGGATTAATAACTCCACTGGCTACTTTGGTTGCACTGTTGGGGATGGATTCATCAATCACCAATACTTGTTGCCCTGCTTTCATCAGGTTCCAACTCAGCATGGTGCCGCATAATCCTTGCCCTATAATAATCGTATCAACCTGCCTCATATTATTGTTCTATTCTTAATTTGATTGCATTGGAGTGTGCATTGAATGCAGGCGCATACATGCTTTGAATGCTTGCAAAACCAGCCGTATATAATCCCTTGTGGGTGGCCCTGATGGTATAACTAAATTGATAATTTCCTTTTGGTAAATAGTTGAAGAAATAGTTATTACTCACGTCTTTGATGCTTTGGTAATAAAAAAGATTTTCTTGAAAACGATATCCGCTCAATTGACTAGTAGGTTCTGTTGCAGCAGGTCTTAAGTCTTTTAAGTGTACATAATCCATATCTCTATCCACTTTCATAGTCAATAAAACGGTAATTAATTCTCCCACTTTAACTGGTTCGTTTTCATTTAATTCTACCCAAGTCTTATTTCGTTCAACCATTAATTTTTTATTGATCTGCATTGGTCCAGTACTTGCAGTAATTTCATCCATATTGGCTAAGTACTGCCAGTATATACTTCCATAAGATGGTTGATCGGAGACCATATTTTTTGTAGCAGTTGTAACCGTGATAGTACCCATTTCTGCTTTCACTTTTTCTCCTTCAATTCTCTTTTTAAAATAGCCAGAGCCTTCCATGGATTTTTCTGTTGCAGTACCAATACTAGTTTTACCTAAATCAATTCTTACTGCTCTTTGATTATTCATCCATTCTTGTCCATTTGCCACCAAACTGTATATGGCATCTGCAGTTGCAATTCCGGAACCCCAATGATTCGTCTCTTTATTCAGGATCAACCAAGTCAACATTGCATTGATTTGCTTCTTATAGGGTTGAAAGGTTAACTCGTAATTGATTTCGCTAAAGCAATCAATCATCATCGTTTGGTGAACAATAGGCATTGAATACCAGCGTGAAGTCAATCGGTTCTTCCAATACATTCCTTGTTGAGTATTGATTACGGTATTTTCTAATAATGCTTTTAAAATTTTATTTGCAAAACTATTTTCATTGTTTCTTTTGGCAATGATTGCAATCATTGCTTGTCCATATTGGTTTTGTTTATTCCAACTATTTTGGGCTATTTTCCAGTAGGCTTTATAAGCAGAATCATTTTGAATGATATTATCTCTGTAAAAACTTCTCATGTACAAATAATCCAATTGGCTGGTTCCGATTTGGGTTGGTTTGTTTTTTTTGTATTCATATTGAATTACTTCATCTGAAAATGCCAATGCCTTCATCAATATGGGCCTTAATTGAGCAGATATCGAAGGAGTGATGGCTCCAATCCTTTTTAACTTCCCAATACCCGTTAATATATAACGCGTGATGTATTCGTCGGAACGTCCTCCTTCAAACCAACTAAAGCTTCCATCTGGTAATTGTAATTTGCCCAGCTGAATCAACCAAGATTCATTTTCTTTGGAAATGCTTTGAATATCCATTTGATTGGCCAATTCTCTTAACAATATATTGCCAGTTTTGGCGTCCATCACCCAAGGAGTTTCTTGCAATAGAATTTGTTTTAGCTCGGTATTCTTATCTAATGGATTTTTTAATGCCGTACTATCTTTTCTCCAAGCATCTAACACTTTCGCAATCATTGGATATTTATTCAATAAATGCAATGCAATGAGATTGGCATAAATGCGATTGAATTGGTGAATGGCTGAACGCTCAGGATCTGTTTTTAAATACCCCAAAGCCTGAATGGCATTCCAAATCGGTTGTGTAGTATATTCTACTGTTAATCCCTGCGTACTAATTCCTTCACTTTGGTTGTTGAGCAGCTTTTCAAAACGAAATAGTTGGGTAGTATCTTTTTGTAAATAAATGGGTAGTGTTTCTGTAATTAATTGTCTGTTGCTTAATACTGCAACCGTATTTTCTTCTCCATCACTTAGTTCGTTTGTTCTTGCTATAATTCGATAGGTCAATGGTTTATTATAACTAAAAGGAACTTGGATAGGGAACTGCGCAATGCTCGACTGTCCTGCTTCTACAGTGAAATATTGTTGGGGAAAAACATTTTGGAACCAACCATCTACTGAAGTTTGGGTTGTTGCATCAATCAATTCTAAAGTAATTGTTCCAGTCAATTCATTATTAGTCAAATTGGCAATTTTAACGCTTAATTCCATCTGGTCACCCTCTCTTAAAAAACGAGGAATATTGGGTTGTACCATTAAGCTTTTCTGCGTAACTAATTTTTGCTCTGTATAACCTGTTGCCAAGTCCTTGGTATGTGCAAAGCTCATCCACTTCCATTGGGTAACTGCATCTGGAAACTGAAAACTGAATTGGTATTTGCCTAAACTATCTGCATATAATTGCGGGAAAAAAAATGCAGTTTCATTAAAGTTGGTTCTAATTTGTACCAGATTTTGAGGTGGTTTATTGCTTGGTATAAGTCTTCCATTTCTGATGATATCTCCTGTATTAGGGTCTACTACTTCAACTGGGGTATATACTTTATCGTAATTCTCTTCTTTAATAGAATTATTGCCTCTAATGGTTACTGGCATACCTTCAACTTTAGCTTGCATACTCTTTGATGCCATAGTTGTTTCATATAATCTTTGTTCCCTTATTCTCCATGGCAAATTGATGGATGATAAAAGGCTCGGTCTTTCGTATGGTTTTGCCTCACAAAAACATTCGTTATTGTCAAATTGACGGATGTATTCTGTTCTAAAAATAGTACTGCTAAAAGGGGTACTGCTGTTGTTGGTATTCCATAAATACAAAGGGTCCCATCGGTTGGGATAAATGGCGTCTAGGCTTGCATCGTACATGGATGTTAATAATTCTGCTGCTTTCTCTTTTCCATTTAATCCGTCTATTTCAATGGTCCAAGTTTCTTTTGATCCTGGTTCATTGATATTTCTAAATGAGCCGGTTCTTATTTTTAAATCTTTGTTATTGAATACGACTGCAATGGCTTGTTGATGGGTATACAGTCTTCCCATCCAGATATATGCTTCATGAATGCTGATTCCTCCTCGGTCTTCTGCTGTGATATTGATTTGTTGCTCTATAAGCTTACTCAATTCCAGAAACTGATATGCTTCTTTAAGTGCTGCTTTTTTTATTTTCCTTGTTACAAAAGTTTTTTCAAGGGGGTAATTCATAACAGCTAAAATGCTGTCTCCTGGCTTGGTATAGTTATTCGAATAGTACTGAAATACTTGATTGCTTTTAGTGCCTTCATTCATATCATAAACGGTAATTGTTTTTTCTGATTGAATGGTTAATCCAAAACTATCGATAGCAGTTACTTTTATTTTATACATACCCGGTTCTACCTGATTGATGGGCGTTGCTATTGCTTCTATTGGCCAGCTATCTTGGTCGGATTCATTTTGGTATTCATCAAATGGAAAATATTTTTTGTAAGTAGCTTCATCAAATAAATGTTTATCCGACTTGCCCCAATATCTTTTTCTTACTAAACTATTGGATTGAAGCACTTTATATAATGCAGTTTGAATGGGCGTGTTTTTCATATTACCCATTCGGTCGATTGCAACAGCATTGATTTGTTTAAAGGTTTTTTTGCTAACCGCAATTGGGTGATTAATTACTAACTGCCATGCGGTTTTTGTAGCAGTTAAGTTAACAGTACCCGATTGGGTTTCACCATTCAAATCGGTGATATCTGCTTGAATAATATAGTTAACAGAAAAATCGTTTGAAAGTTCTTTTGTTGAATCATAAATGGCTTTGAAAGAAACGGTAAATGCTCCTTTTTCGTTGGTAATTCCTATGCCACTGGTTAGTTCTGCACCAGCTTGATAAACAGGGTCTATTTTTCTAGTAATGGGATAAGGGTATCGGCCATATTGTTTCACGGTGAATTTAACTTTAGCGCCGTTTACTATATTACCTGCATAAGCTACTGCTTTGATGGTATAATGAATGCTGTCGTTTAATCGATAGCCTGTAGTAGGTTGATCAAAAATCAATTGTATGCTGGGTCGCTTGTATTCTTCTACCTTAATGCTTTTACTAGAATAATTAAACGATTGGGCTTCTATACCATAATTGCCTGTTAATCCATTTTTTGGCAAAATAAAACTGCCAACGATTGATCCATAGTGGTTAATTGGTAACAACAATGAATCAACTCTTTGCCTATTTGCATTGGTTAAATATATTTTTATTGGATTTTTTTCCTCAATCATTTTACTCAACTTACTATCGTAATCTTTAGTGAGTGCAATACCTTTAAACTGAACCAACTGCCCTGGTCTATAAATAGAGCGATCAGTGAAAAAATAGATTCTGCGATTATTTTGCTCGTAGTTCACTTTTTCATTAGACTCATTATTGAATTCTTGGTATCGATATTCATATTCGCTAAAAGTGAGCTGCGTTTTCTTTTTATTGATTTCTATTTGGGTATTTCCGTTTAGTTTTTGAGGAATATTGAATTGACCGTTTTCATTGGTCTGTGTTTGATGTATTAAAACCGTATTCGTGCTAACCGTTTTATAGTCGTATTTGGTTTCAAATATTTTCACTTGAGCCTGTACTACCGGTTTGCCTGTTGCGTATTCTCTAATGAAATAATAGTTGTTGTCTTTAAAGTACATCCAATCTGCTACTGCAAAATGCATGTATCCTATTTTATTTTCTGCTAAATTGAAATCCCTACCAGTGCTGGTTAATACAATATAGTTGCCTTGGGGTAATGGGTCTATTTTGATTTCAGTATAATGTGTTTGATAATCATTTGCCTGTAATAAGCGAATTGCTTGCTCTTGCACCAAATCTTGTTTGAGTAATTCCTTTATTTGCTGATCACTCGAATTGGTTTTGAGTGCAAAATTTGCATTTACTTTAAAAACTTTCAAAAAAAGCGTTTCGGTATTTTTATAACTGAGATAAGCCCTGAATGGTTTTTGTGTTTCGTTGATCTGCTCTATCTCCATCCATATTTCCTTGCTTTTGATTTGATTCGCTAAATCTAGTAATCCACTTGTTTTGTAATGCGTAGAGTTGATCTCTTTAGCTGCTTGTTGAATAATCTCTAAAGCTTTCACTAATTCAAACTGATTGGTGGTATCCCTTAGTGCTTGATAGTTTCTTCCTTTTTCAGCATAAGTATTTGCAATTAAAAACCATGCTGCTGCTTTGATAGAGGATTGGTATTCGGGATGAGTATAGGTGTTTAATTCTGTTAAAAATGTTTCCTCCTTGATTAATTGATTGTCTTTTTTCCAAGTCAATAAATCCAATTTAAACCTGGCTACTATATTATTTCTTTGCTCTTGTTGGTGTAACTGAAACACTTCTTCATAAAGCTTTGTAATTTTCGATTCATTTTCCTTTGTTCCATCATTGCCTAAATCATTGCTGTAGAATTGTATTTGCTCAGCAACGAATAAATGGTATAAACTATAATTTTTCAGCGGCTCTGATCCATCTAATACCACTGCTGCATAATCGTCTATATAAATTGTTTGAAGTGCTTTTGCGTGTTTGTTTGCTTCGGCAAAATGCATTTCAATACTATCCTTGAATGCGTTGCTATTCCAATTCTTTCTGCTTAATAAAGTCCATTTTTGTGTGCGATAATAGTCAATGTATTTTTTGGCAATAAGGGTGTGAAGTACTGCCTGCATAACAGGTGATTGTACTTTTTTTAATGTATTGGTAAAAATTCGAATCGAGTTATTGAATCCTTCTTCTGTTATTTCGTTTTCTAAATCTGCCTTGTAAACAAGTGCTTTTATTTGTTCTGCTTCTTGCTTTTCTGCAACTGCTTTTTTATACAGTTGGTCTACTTTGTCAATAGCTGTTTTGGTTAATCGCTCTTTTAAAATGAGGCTATCAATTATTTTATATGCTGCTGTGTAGTTGGTTTCTTTGGTTTGTTGTGCATTTGCTAATAAAAACGATAAGCAAAAAAATATGGATAGTATCGTACGCATGTATAGTTAATTATTAATCTTCTGTAGGGATGCAAGATGAGGCATTTTGCATAAAAAAACCCGAAGCTTTAGGGCTCCGGGTTTGATATTAACAATTGCTTATTTATTTTTTTAACGCTGCAGCCATGGTAATGCCAATATCTGCAGGGCTTGCCACTACTTCAATACCGCATTCTGCCATAATTTTCATTTTTGCAGCAGCTGTATCTTCTGCTCCTCCTACGATTGCACCAGCATGTCCCATTCTTCTTCCGGGAGGCGCTGTTTGACCTGCAATAAATCCAACCACTGGTTTGGTTTTATTGTCTTTAATCCAACGCGCAGCTTCTGCTTCCATGCTACCTCCAATTTCACCAATCATAATAATGCCATCTGTTTCGGGATCGTTCATTAATAATTCTACGGCTTCTTTGGTTGGGGTTCCAATAATTGGATCTCCTCCAATACCAATCGCAGTGCTGATTCCTAAGCCTGCTTTCACCACTTGGTCTGCTGCTTCATAAGTTAAGGTTCCACTTTTTGAAACAATGCCAATTCTGCCTGCCTTGAAAATAAAGCCTGGCATAATACCCACTTTAGCTTCTTCTGCTGTAATTACTCCAGGACAGTTTGGCCCAATTAAACGGGTGCTGCTTCCTTGTAAGTAATTTTTCACTTTAACCATGTCTTGCACTGGAATACCTTCGGTGATACAAACCACTAAAGCAATTCCTGCTTCTGCTGCTTCCATAATAGCATCTGCCGCAAATGCAGGTGGCACAAAAATGATACTCACATTCGCGCCTGTTTGCTTTACCGCATCGGCTACTGTATTAAAAACGGGTTTATCTAAATGGGTTGTTCCACCTTTATTAGGGGTTACACCACCTACTACATTGGTTCCGTATTCAATCATTTGGGTTGCATGGAAGGTTCCCTCTGTTCCGGTAAAACCCTGAACAATGATTTTGGAGTGCTTGTTTACTAATACTGACATAGCCTATCGTTTCGGAGATTTTTAAATTTTGGGGCAAAAATAGGTGAAAAAAGCCTTGGAAAAAGCTAAATGTCATTCTGCCACAAATTAAATATGGCATTCGTTTTGTATATTCATTTCTTCAAATATTAAAACATGAACACAAAGAGAATTACCCTTATTGTCATTATCGGATTAATTGTATTAATTGGTGGTTGCGGCATGAGTGGTTATAATGGATTGGTTAAGTTGGATGAAACCGTTAGCCAGTCTTGGAATAACGTACAAAGTGACTATCAGCGTAGAGCAGATTTGATTCCTAATTTGGTGAACACCGTTAAAGGAGAAGCTAATTTTGAACAATCTACCCTTGAAAATGTGGTAAAAGCTAGAGCAAGTGCTACGCAAATGAAAGTAGATGCTAAAGACCTTACTCCTGAAAAACTTCAAGAATTTCAGGCTTCTCAAGGCCAATTGTCTCAAGCATTAGGTCGTTTATTAATGGTGACCGAAAACTATCCTAATTTAAGAGCTAACGAGGCATTTCGTGGTTTGCAAGCTCAGTTAGAAGGTACCGAAAACCGTATTAAGGTTTCAAGAAACGATTTTAACGCTGCAGTTGCTGCTTATAATGTAAAAGCTAGGTCTTTCCCAATGAATATTTTGGCCAGCATCACTGGTTTCAAAGTTAAAGAAGGATTTAAGGCTGAAGTTGGTTCTGAAAAAGCACCTGAAGTAAAATTCTAAATTCCTTGCATGTTTGGATTATTCAAAAAGAAACAGCGGGAATATTTTACCCCTGCTGAAAAGGAAACCATTATTGCTGCTATACAACAAGCTGAGCTTCGCACCAGTGGTGAAATCAGAATTTTTATAGAGTCCAAATGCGAAATGGTCAATCCAGTTCATAGGGCCAAAGAAATCTTCTATCAATTGAAAATGGATCAAACAGCATCCCGCAATGGGGTGCTGTTGTATTTAGCCATGGATGATCATCAATTAGCCGTTTTTGGCGATGAAGGCATTCACGAAAAAGTGGGCCATGCTTTTTGGAATAAAGAAGTAGAACTAATGCTGGCAGAATTTAAACAGCAGCATTTTGTAGAAGGGATTGCACAAATTGTAAAAGATATTGGGGAAGCCTTGGTAACCCATTTTCCATACGATGGAGCAACCGATAAAAATGAATTACCTGACGATATTGTTTTTGGAAAATAAATGAAGAAACTACTACTCATATTATTGTTACTGGCTAATTTTTCGGGTGCTTTTGCGCAAGACGTGATTGCTCCACCCAACCCTCCTAGATTGGTGAACGATTTAGCAGGGGTGCTCAGCAAAGAGCAAGTGGCTATTCTAGAAGAGAAGCTGGTTGCATTAGATGATAGTACTTCCAATCAAATTGCAGTGGTAATTCTAAAAACTTTAGATGGATATGAAGTTCAGGAATATGCCAATAAATTATTCAGGTCTTGGGGCATAGGAAATAAGAAAACCAATAATGGGGTATTGATTCTGGCTTCAATTGAAGACAGAAAAGTTTGGATTGAAGTGGGTTATGGATTGGAAGGGGCAATTCCAGATATCACAGCTTCCAGTATTTATAGAAACGAAATTATTCCTGAATTTAAACAGCAAAATTATTTCCGAGGTATAGACAATGCCATCAATGCGTTGTCTAAAGCTGCTGTAGGAGAATATAAAACCAAAAGGAATAAGCCTAGTGGCGGTAAATCTGGAGGCTCTATTTTAACTTTTTTAATCATTTTGGTAGTAGTGGTGTTTATCGTTGCTTCTGGCCGTGGTGGTGGAGGTGGAAGAGGTGGTGGAATGATGAGTAGAAGAGGTGCTGCCAATGTAGCAGAAGCCTTATTATGGTCCACGCTTTTAGGTGGTAATAACCGCGGTGGCGGCGGATTTGGCGGAGGTGGTGGAGGCTTTGGTGGCGGTGGATTCGGAGGATTTGGCGGTGGTAGCAGCGGCGGCGGTGGTGCTGGCGGCTCATGGTAAATCCAATCAATATGCGATTGCATTTCAATACAATCTTTACAATAACGGTATCATTGCTGCTTTTGCATGTTCAAAGTATTGCCCAACAAGCAAAATCCAATATTGATTTTATTGTTACCCATTCCATCAATAACAACACGCAGTTTCATATTCCCAATCAGCCCATTTTTTTTCAGTCTACTAAAACGACGATTACTGATTTCAAGGTTCTTCAATCAACAGATGACTATCTACAACTTTCTGCATCTGTTCAATCTGTAAAAGGAAAACTCTTTGCATTTGGTCAAGAACAAGTGTTTAATAGCGATGATACCGCAGGTTTAAATAGCAAGGAGTTGGAATGGCTGAAAGAAATAGTGAATAAGCCCAAAACCATTGAGGTTAAACAATTTCACGCGGTACAATCCCCCAACCAATCCAACCCTTTTTTTGATATTGAGCAAGAAGATGCAGGTAAATATTTTTTACCTTTTGCACCAGCTGTTATAAAAGCAGGCCTTAGTTGGTCGGATTCTACGGTGACTGATAGCAGTAAAACTTTTCATGAATATTTGATTCTAAAAGTTCAAGACAATCAAGCAACCGTTTCAGTTTTATCAGATTTATTCATCAAAACCAGTTTTATGCAATCTGGTCAAAGGATTCAACAAAACTTGAGAGGCTTGGCTCGCGCAGAAAGAATTTATGAAATTCGTTCTGCAAAAATGATTTCAGAGTCGGTTACAACCAAATTATCGGGGAGTAGTACAAACGGTACGGATGTCATTCCAGTCTCGATTGAATTAAAAGCAAGCAGTCATATTCAGTGGAAATAAAAACGCCCCGAATATTATTCGAGGCGCTATTGGTTTGTTGTGTTGAATAGGTTAATTCTTTATTTTCTCTTTCACGTAATCGGCTAATGCTTGTGCTCCTGCTGCTTCTTTTTTTGAAGCCAATCCCTTTAAAAATACATTGTTGATCACAGGATCTGTTTGTGGCCTTGCTGGCGCGGGTATTTCATTTCTAAATGCAATCACCGCATCTACTCCTGCTTTAAACTTTGCCGGATCTGTTACTTTAGCTAAGAATTCAACAATAGAAGATAATGCACTGAATTTTGCTTGAGACAAAGGCATTTTATTAAAATTGCCCATGATATAGTCATAAGCCGACTCATCTCCATTGGCTATTATCACTGAACTGATAGCAGCACTTAATCTTCCCTTTGCTGGTGATTTAATCAATTGATTGGCTAATGCATATGCTTTCTTGCTGTCTATATCATTTAATGCCAATAGTGCAGCACCCGCAACTGAATAAGAAGAGTCATTCACATATTGCTCAAATTGATTGGCATAAGCAGCATTTTTCTTCATTCCTAAAATAGTGATTGCGTCTGCTCTTACCAATTTTGATGCATCTTCTTTCGCTATTTTTTCAATCAATGAAAGGGTGGCGTCGTCAATTTTTGCATTTCCAAAACTACCGAGTGCTTTCATTCTAATTCTGAAATATGGATCTTTTAATCCTGCAGCAACAATGGCATATGCAGCTGGTTCAGTTATTTTTTTAGCTGCCATATCAATGGCTTCTCTTCTGTCTAAATAGTGCCCACCATATTTAAATTGATGTGCATATTCTTCAATGGTTTTTGTTTCTTTTTTCTCTGCTAATAATACCTTGTCTGCATCTACATTGATTAAATCAGGTTTGGTTGCTGAAGGAAAATAAAAAGTATCTGCTGCATTTTTTGCCCATACTAAATGTCTTTTCTTATTGGCTCCATTATATACATCAATGGTAACGGGCAATTGAAATAGTCCATTGCTTTGGGTTTGTTTGATGATCACCATTGCTTTTTGTGTTGCTGCATCATAGCTATTGCTGATCACTAAACTAGGATGACCACTATTAAAATACCATTGGTTAAAAAACCAGTTCAAGTCTTTACCAGTAGTTGCTTCAAATGCCAATCTTAATTTGTGTGCACTTCCTGTTCCTAATTTATTATCGGTTAAATATTTGTTCAAAGATTTAAAGAATGCATCGTCTCCTACATAGTTTCTTAACATATTTAATATTCTTCCGCCCTTGCTATAGCTTACTGCATCAAACATTTCTTCATGAGAATCATAATAAAAGCGAACAAGATGTTTAGATGCATCTGCTTTGCTGTTGAGATATCCATTCATTGCACTCCAATTGGTATAGGCTGCTTCATCTTTACCAAATTTATATTCTGCCCATAGGTACTCACTATAATCTGCAAAGCTCTCATTTACTGTTAAATTACTCCAGCTTTCTGCAGTTACATAATCTCCAAACCAGTGATGAAATAATTCGTGCGCAATGGTGCTTTCCCAAATATTGCCATCTGTTAATTCCCTAGCATCTTGTTGTGCAGATTCTTGGTGCAAAGTGGCTGTTGTGTTTTCCATTGCTCCACTTACATAATCTCTACCTGTTATTTGGCTGTACTTAATCCATGGATAGTCTACACCCAATTTAGTAGAGAAGTATTGCATCATTTCTGGGGTATTACCGAAAATTCTTCTGGCTACTTTTTCGTATTCTTTCTCTACATAATAACTTACTTCTTTTCCTTTGTATACATCTTTAATCACTGCATAATCTCCCACGCCCATAAAGAATAAATAAGGTGCATGTGGCAAATCCATTTTCCAACTATCGGTTCTTGTTCCATTGGCATTCTTGGTTTGCTTAACCAACTTACCATTGCTGAGTGTTACATATTTTGCTGGTACCGTTAAATTAAATTCCTGAGTTGTTTTTTGATTTGTTTTGTCAATTGTAGGTACCCAAACTGAAGTTGCTTCTGTTTCGCCTTGGGTCCAAATTTGTGTAGGCTTGGTTTTATCTTCTCCAGTGGGATTGATGAAATACAACCCTTTTGCGTCAGTGATGGCCGCGCTCCCCTTAACTTCTAATTCATCTGGCTTTGCTGTATAATCAATGTATATGGTATAGCTTTCATTGCGTGTATAGGTTTTATCTAAATTGATGCGCAAAACCCATCCATCATATTGGTATTTTAAAGGGCTGTTTTTTCCAGCTTTAACAATAGCCACCTGCTTAATATCCATCCCTTTTGCATCTAATTGCAAAGAGTCGGTTGCATAAAAATGTGGCTTCAACGTAATCCATACATTTCCGTTCAACCTAGATTTACTGTAATCAAAACTCGCGTTCAATTTTGTGTGTACTAAGTTGTTGATTTTCTCCGGTACTGCTCTATAGACTTTTGGTGCCGACGTTTTTTCTTCCTGTGCCATCAAATTGCCTGTGTTGATTAAGGCAATAAATAGTAATAGTTTCTTCATAATTGGTATTAAGTAGTAAATTTGAAAAAAGCAAGATTACATGTTCATCCGTTGTGTTGTACGCCGTTTATCCATTTTAACTGGATTTTTATTGTTGGCGTTTTTAGTGAATGCCCAAAATAATTTCTTGTATATACAATCTGAAAACAATCAGCCTTACTATATACAGCTTAAAGGTAATGTGCATTCTTCTAATGCAAAAGGGTATCTATTAATTCCCAACTTGTCTGATGGAGAATATAGTATGGTATTGGGTTTTCCTGCAGGTGCATATAAAGAGTACAACTATAAATTTGCAATATCGGGTAAGCCAAAGGGTTATTCTCTTAAAATCACTCAAGAAGGGGAGTGGATGTTGATGGATATGGTAACACTGGCATTAATACGCGGAGAAGCTCCTGAACAACCCATTACTGCTCAACCTTCTGAAAAACAAATTGAAAAACTATCTGAACGCACTACCGAAGCAGGGTTAGAGCAAATATTTAAAGTGAAAAATGGTACCAAGTTCGAGAACCTGGTCATTTTAATTCCTATCACTAAGCCCATTGTTGTTAGAGAAGCTCAGAAAAAGTCTAATTAGTCATATGCCCAGGTATTTTTTGGAATTGGCTTACAAGGGCACTGCCTATCACGGTTTTCAAATTCAAGATAACGCACCAACCATTCAGTTGGCTATTGAAAAAGCCTTGTTGACTTTATTTAAAACAGAAATGGAGTTAACGGGTTCTTCCAGAACCGACGCTGGTGTGCACGCCCTGCAAAACTATTTTCATTTTGATACCGACTTGACGATTACGAATAAGCATGTCTACAACTTAAATGCTATTTTACCTGAAGATATTGCGGTGAAATCTATCAAAGTTGTTGCCGATACGGCTCATTGTAGGTTTGATGCAGTTGCTCGATCATACTATTACTATATATATCAACAGAAGAATCCTTTTTTAAAAGACCGAGGTTGGTTTTATCCTTATGAATTAGATCTTTCTCTTTTGCAACAAGCCGCTGCGCTCTTAAAAAATCATACCGACTTTACCAGCTTTGCCAAGCGCAATACACAAGTATTTACGCATAATTGTACCATTCATATTTCGGAGTGGAGCATAGCCGCCGATCAACAATACATTTACCATGTGCAGGCCAATCGTTTCTTACGCGGAATGGTGCGTGGCTTAGTAGGCACCATGCTTAAAGTTGGTAGAGGTCAATTATCAGTAGATGACTTTGAAAAAATCATTCTCGCAAAAGATTGTACCAAGGCCGACTTTAGTACGCCTCCTCAGGGTTTATTTTTAGCTAAAGTGATTTATCCTTAATTTTTTTTATTCTTTGAAAGCCTTATGAATAAAAGGTTTCAGCAAAGCAGTTCTATTTAGTTTCAAAAAACATTTGTCAGGTAAAATATCCGTCCTATATTTGCATCCCGCTTAACAAAAAGGGGATGTTCTTTAAAGGTTTTAGGAGAGGGGTTAGGAGATAAAAAGACGAAATAAATTTTGAAAAAAGTTTGCTAGTTTAA
>JACCDH011592122.1_pt1 | contig 30128 bp, 26 predicted proteins | sample 7442481 | NCBI WGS metagenome assembly JACCDH01 (sample SAMN15323433, study PRJNA562643) | freshwater metagenome | isolation source: river surface water | place: USA:Blue River Watershed | collected 2017-08-15
GGGCAACCGGTATCGACCTGAAGACTGGCCGTCCGAACTACGATCCGGCAAACCGCCCGGGCGACCCGACCAAGGGTCCGGACGGCAAGAAGGGCAACGTGGTGTTCTCGGCTCCGTCCTTCCTGGGCGGCAAGAACCAGATGCCGATGGCTTACAGCCCGAAGACCGGCCTGTTCTACGTTCCGGCCAACGAGTGGGGCATGGAAATCTGGAACGAGCCTGTCTCGTACAAGAAGGGCGCTGCCTACCTGGGCGCTGGCTTCACCATCAAGCCGCTGCACGACGACTACATCGGCGCCCTGCGCGCTGTTGATCCGAAGTCGGGCAAGATCGTCTGGGAAAACAAGAACTCGGCTCCGCTGTGGGGTGGTGTGATGACCACCGCTGGTGACCTGGTGTTCTACGGTGTGCCGGAAGGCTACCTGAAGGCGCTGGATGCGAAGTCGGGCAAGGAACTGTGGAAGTTCCAGACCGGTTCGGGCATCGTTGCTCCTCCGATCACCTGGGAAGAAGGCGGCGAGCAGTTCGTCGCAGTCGTTTCGGGCTGGGGCGGCGCCGTTCCCCTGTGGGGCGGTGAAGTGGCCAAGCGCGTCAACTTCCTCGAGCAGGGCGGCTCCGTGTGGGTCTTCAAGCTCGCGAAGTAATCAACTAGTTACTCCCGCCTGCAATGGGATACTGAATTCGTAGCATCGTCCCTTGCAGCTTCAGCCGACGGCCTTGGCCGTCGGCTTTTTTATTGGTGCGGGCGAAAAAAAACCGGCTTCGCTGAAGCCGGTTTTTTTGTGTCGATCGACTCAGGGCAGCTTGAAGTCGGTCAGCTCCATCGTGATCTTGCCCGAGGACCAGAGCGGCGACACGATATCTTCCTGACGCTCGACCTTCACCAGGCCGACGCCCTTGCAGTACCACTCGATGTTCAGCACCGGCACATCCTTGAAGCCCTGCACCGCATCGGCATACAGCGGCAGGCTGCCATTGCCGACCACTTTCGCGCAGTTCTTGAAAGTGCCCGCCGGGACCGTGACGGTCTCATCCATCGCCTCGACATTGTTGGTCATCATGACCTTCGGCATCTTGATTTCGCGCTGGCCGAGATCGGTCTTGGGCGCGACGATGAAAGGCTCGCTGGGCACCATCCATGACGCGCCAAGCGCCAGCGGCACCTTGATCACGGTGCGCGCATTCGGATCGAGCTTGGCCTGCTCCTCGACATCGGTGCGCTTCGCAATGCGGGCGATGCCGACCTTGTCCTTGCGCAGCCAGTATTCGACGCCGATGTTGCCCGGCACCTCGACACGGCGCACATAGACCTGGTCGCCGCCGGCGTAGTCGATGGTGCGATCGACCGTGGCCACATAGGTCTGGCGCGTCAGCGTGCCGTTGATGTCGGACGCAACGTCATACTCCCAGCGCGCACCGACATCGAGCGGAAAATAGGATTCGCCTTGCGGCGCGTTCTTGGAGCAGCCGGCGGCCAGCAGCACGGTTGCAACCAGGGTGAGGCGGGTCTTCATCACTTCTCCGGCAGACGGGTGATCGGCGCATCGGAGACGCGCAGCTTGATCTTGTTATCGGCATTGACTTTGAACCATGCGCTGCCGCTGCCGCCACCCGGACGCTCGATGGTGCCGACCTGGCGTATGCCCTGGCGGCTCTTGCGCTGTGCTTCCGACAGCTGCGAGTGCGCATCCTTCTGATAAGGCAGCTTGTACGAACGCGGAACGGTGGACGGACGGTTGCTGTCGAGCGGTGTGACCCACAGATAGATCGCGCCATCGATGCCGCGCTCCTTGTTCGGCTCTTCGATCACGGCCGATACGATCGCAAACTTCTCGGGCAGCATGCGCGGCGTCGGCCAGCCCAGCATGTCCTCGAAGGTAAAGTTGGCGACGAAATAGGTGAGCGTGACGGCGACGATCATCGAGATCTTGATCCAGCGCTTCCAGGCCGTGGCGAGGCACAGCACCAGCAGCAGGAGCGATACGGCCACGTACAACAGGGTCAACAGTAGGGAGGAGTTCGTCATGATTGCGGAACGAGGGTTTTGGGTAGGGTGTTGATATCGCGGACGCTGCCATCGGCATCGACCGAAAAACGCGCGGCAGTCTTCTCGTCGCCCTTGCGATCGAGCTTGACGGTGCCGTAATAGACCACGTCGGCCTTCGGGTTCACCTTCACGACCGAGACCGTGGCCTCGACCGGATCGCCGTTCTTGCTTTCGTAGTACTGCACGTTGACCGTGTACTCGCCGGGCGCGAAGCCGCGGATGGTGACCACTTCCTGGTTCAACGGGTTGACCACGTCCTTGCCGTTGACATTGATGGTATCGCCGGCCAGGCCGCGGTCATCGCGGTCGAGGTGCATCAGGCCGGCCTCGCGCTGGCGGAACCAGGCCATCGCGCCGGCCGGATCCTGTACATAGGTGTCGATGTCGTTCGGGTTCATGTCCGGCCAGGACACGGTGATGATGAACTCCGCCTTGGCCGGGATGTCGCCTTCCTTCTTCGCCTTCGGGTTCATCGCCATCAGCGCGATAATGAAACAGAACACGAACGCAATCAGGATGTTGAACAGCATGTCGTAGAAGGGGTCGACTTCCCCTTCGCGACGCTTGATACGCAGGCTCACTTCGCGTCCTGGTGCGTCAGCTTGGCCAGGTCAGTCTCGGCAAACTCGAGCGAGTCGGCGAGGATCGCATCGCTGCAGCGGTCCATGCGCACCAGCTGTATGCCAAGCAGCATGTTGGCGACCAGGCCAACCGCCGTGGTCAGCAGCGCGATGCCAAGTCCGCCGGTGAGCGTCTTGAGCATCGTGGCCGACTGTGATGCGTCGAAGGTCTGCATCTGCGAGATGTCGATCGCGAGGATGGAAAAGCCGATCACCTTGCCCAGCAGGCCAAGCTTGATCTGTATGCCGTTGACCCACCAGGCCGATTCGCTCGGGCCGTGCATGCGCTCGGCGAGCACCTCGGTCAGCTGTGCATTGTCGTAGTCATGACGGCGCGCCTTGTCCATCAGCGCGCTGAAATAGTCATGGACGGCGCCTTCATGGCCGGCCGGCGCCTGCGCCGGGCCAAACTGCGGGCGCACTGCCTGCACCCATGCGTCGAGCGCATGGCGCTCACGCATCATCACCCATGCGCGACGGCCAACCCACAGCGTGGACAAGATGAACACGCCAATGATCATCAGCGTGATGCCGGTCGGGTCGGCCTCGACCAGTACGCCCCAGACATTCGCGCGCCACAGAATGAAGCTGGCGAAGATCAGCAGGCCGGAGAAAGCCAGCCATTGCAGGAAAAAGCGATCGGCGATCGACGCATTTGCCAGTCCGGCCTGGAGGCCGGGGAGGATGCTGGCACGGGATTGAAAAATTCGGGAAAGCGGTATCAACCGTCGTGCCACAGCGTTCATGCCTACGTTACCTTGTCTCGTTCTGTTTTTTCAGTGCCTGCCGCATAACGCAGCGAATTGGCGTCATTGCGGAAGACCAGTGGCTTTTCTTCCCCCGACCGGTGCCGTGCCTGCAGCACGATCTTTTGCACATCGCCGTGTTGCGGCGACTTGCTGCATACCGGATCCGCATTCTCCGCATCGCCGGTGAGAGCGTAGGCCTGGCAGCGGCAACCGCCGAAATCCTTTTCCTTGTCAGGACAGGTACGGCACGGTTCCTTCATCCAGCCAAAACCGCGGAAGCGGTTGAAAGCTTCGCTGTTATACCAGATATCGCGCAAACTTTCCTTAGTGACATTCGGGAAAGTGAGGCCGGGCAGGCTCTGCGCCGCATGGCAGGGCAAGGCCGAGCCATCGGCCGCGACCGCGAGGAATACCGAGCCCCAGCCATTCATGCAGGCCTTCGGGCGCTGCTCGAAGTAATCCGGCACGACGAACAGCAGCCGCGTCGACTTGCCCAGCTTTTCTCGCCATTGGTTGACGACGGCCTCGGCGCGCTCGAGTTGCTCACGAGTCGGGATCAGCTGATCGCGGTTGACCATGCCCCAGCCGTAGTACTGGGTGTTGGCCAGCTCGAGGTATTCGACGCCCATCTCTACAGCCATGCCGATGATGCGATCGACATGGTCGAGGTTATAGCGGTGCAGCACCACGTTGAGCACCATCGGGTAGTCATATTTCTTGATCAGCTTCGCGACCTTGTTCTTCAGGTCGAAGGTCTTGGTGCTCGACAGGAAATCATTCATTTCCTTGGTCGAGTCCTGGAACGATAGCTGAATATGATCCAGACCGAGCTCCTTCATCTTCGCGATGCGCTCCTCGGTCAGGCCGACGCCGGACGTGATCAGGTTGGTGTAGAAGCCGAGCTGGTGCGCATGGCCGATCAGTTCTTCGATGTCATCGCGCAGCAGCGGCTCGCCGCCGGAAATGCCGAGCTGCGCCGCGCCCAGCTTGCGCGCCTGCGTGAACACTTCCTTCCACTGTTCGGTCGTCAGCTCGTTCTTGTTGCCCGCATAGTTCAACGGGTTGTAGCAGAACACGCAGTGCAGCGGACAGCGATAAGTGACTTCGGCCAGCAACCACAGCGGCGGCGCAATCTGCGGCTTGTCGGTGGTTTGGGGATTGACTTGGATATCCATGGACTTCTCGATGTGCTTGGTCGTTGGGCATGCGGTTCAGGCCCGCACAGGGATCAGGCGATCCAGCCATTCTCCGATGCGAGTGCGAGGAAGCCGGTCACATCCTTCTCAAGGCCAGTCGCATTGAACGACTGCTCGATGTCGGCAATGATGGCCTTCACATCACGCTGCCCGTCGCAGCGCTTCAGAATTTCGGACGCGCTCTGGTTCAGCTTCACCATGCCTTCCGGGTACAGCAGCACATAAGCCTGCTGCGCTTCCTCGTACTGCATGCGGAACAGGCGCGCCAGTTTCGGCCGTGCGTCCAGGTCGAAGCTCGCGCTCATGGGTAAGCCTTTTCGATCGCGTCCGAGATCTGCCACAGCACATCGAGCTTGAACTGCAGGATGTCGAGCGCGCGTTCCTGCTGCTCGCGGGTGGTGAAATAATCGAGCGTGACCTGGAGCCCATGCTCGACATCGCGCTGCGCGAGCGGCACTCGGCTGCGGAAATACGCGAGGCCCTCGTCCTTCACCCACGGATAATGCGTGGGCCAGTTCGCGAGCCGGTCCTTGTGGATCTTCGGCGCGAACATCTCGGTCAGCGATGAGCAGACCGCTTCCTGCCACGGGCGCTGGCGCGCGAAGTTCACATACGCGTCGACCGCAAACTTCACGCCCGGCACGACGTGCTTGAGCGACCACAGGTCCTCGCGCGGAATGCCGACCGCATCACCCAGCCGCGACCAAGCCTCGATGCCCCCCTCGCGATCGCCATGACCGTCATGGTCCATGATGCGCTCTATCCACTTGCGGCGTACGTCGCGATCCGGACAATTCGACATGATCGCCGCATCCTTCATCGGGATCATCACCTGGTAGTAGAAGCGATTGAACACCCAGCCACGGATCTGGTCCGGCGTCAGCTTGCCCTCGTTCATCTTCACGTTGAACGGGTGATTGATATGGTAGTTGTCGCCCTTCGCGCGCAGACGCGCCTCGAATTCCTCGCGGCTCCAGGGCAGTTGGGCTTCCAGTGTTGTCGGTGCATTCATAGTTCGATCTCCATGCCGTCATAGGCGACTTCGATGCCGTGCTTTGCCAGTTGCGCGCGCTCGGCCGAGTCTTCGTTCAAGATGGGGTTGGTATTGTTGATGTGAATAAGAACCTTGCGGCGCTCACCGACACCATCGAGTACCTCGATCATGCCACCCGGGCCCGACAGCTGCAGATGACCCATGTCGGCGGCGGTCTTTTGCGTGAGTCCCAGCGTGATCATCTCGTCACCGGTCCACACGGTACCGTCGACCAGCACGCAGTTGGCCTGCTGCATTGCTTGCAGCACATGCGGCTCGATCTCGCCCAGGCCCGGCGCATAGAACAGGGTCTTGCCGGTGATGGTGTTCTCGATCAACAGGCCGTTGTTGTCGCCCGGCTGCGGGTTCGCGCGATGTGGCGAGTACGGCGGCGCCTTGCTCTTCAATGGCAGCGGATGGAAACGTATGCCTTCGATGCCGGGCACATCGATCGGCGCGAAGCGCGACTTGTCAGCCGACAGTCCGCTGATCTCGTGATGCTCGACACCGCAGTAATGCGACAGCACTTTTGCCAGCGGCAGGCCGTGGTTCAGGTCGTCCCACACCGAATCCGTGCAGTACAGGTTGAGCTTCTTCTTCCCTTCACGCAGCATCAGCAGGCCGGTGATGTGGTCGATCTGCGCATCCATCAGCATCACCGCCGCGATGCCGGTGTCGCGGATCGCGCGCGCCGGTTGCAGCGCGGGATTGGCCTTCAGTTGCGCGAGGATGTCGGGCGATGCATTGACCAGCACCCAGTCGCTGCCATTGGCCGATACCGCGATCGATGATTGGGTGCGTGCCTTTGCATTGATCGTGCCGTTACGCACGCCGGCGCAATTGGCGCAGTTGCAATTCCATTGCGGGAAGCCGCCGCCGGCGGCGGAACCGAGTACGCGTATTTTCATGATTTTCTTGAGGAAGGATTCCTTGGCCTGCTTACGCAGGGGTGCGCAAATCAGCGAGCGCTGGCGCCGCTTTCAAGCGCAAAGTTATGCGCATTCGTGCTGCCGGCGCAGGGACTGCGCCGGCAGCGCGCAGGCTGTGCAGGGGTTTGCAGGCATAATCGTCTCCATTGTCATCGTTCGGAAAGCCTTGATTTGACAGCATTTCATGCCGCCCTTGAAGGCTTGCCGACGGCGGCGGCTTCGCATATCCGAATGCTGCCATGGTCATCTTGTTGGATTCATTCTGCCCTGCCCTACCGTAAAAAAACAGATGCCTGAGCACCTGCCCCAGCCGCAACAAGATCTGCGCACCGCGTTTGACGAGCGCCACCTGCCGACCGGCGATGGCCACATGATCCATGTCGCGCAGTACGGACAGCCGGACGCGCCTGCTGCGGTGGTGCTGCACGGCGGTCCCGGCAGCGGCACGCAACCGTCGGTGCTGGACTGGTTCGACTTGTCGGCGCAACGCGTGGTGTTGTTCGACCAGCGCGGGTCTGGCCGCTCGCTGCCACACGGCAGCCTGATTGCGAACGACAGCGCGCGGCTGATGGCAGATATCGAATTGATCCGCACTACCCTGGGCATACCGCGCTGGTTGGTAGTGGGCGGCTCATGGGGCGCGACGCTGGCGCTGCTGTATGCGGCACAGCATGCCGGGCGCATCAGTGCGATGGTGTTACGTGGCAGTTTCCTCGCCAGCGAGCGTGAGCTGCACTGGTTCTTCCAATCGCTGCGCGCGATGGTGCCGGATGGCTGGGCCCGAATGACCGCTGGCTGGGACGACAGCGCGAAGGAGCGCGTACTGGCCACGCTGGCGGCGGCGCTGCTGCAGGATGCGCAAGCCGGGCAAGGAGGCACGACAGCAGCGATGGACGCGATGGAGGCGGCGCTGCGCTGGTCGCGCTACGAGGGTGCCGTGATGCAGGCGATGGCGGGCAAACTGGGGCCTTCAGCTGACACCGCGAAGGCCAACGATACCGGAGCAAGCCAGCAGGACGAAGATGCGCGCCAGCGGACGCTGAACAAATACCGGCTGCAGGCGCATTACCTGACGCAGGGCTGCTTCACCAGCGAGCAGCACCTGATGAGCGGAGCATCCGCGTTGAAAGATACGCCGGTGGTGCTGGTGCATGGCACGCATGACCTCGTGTGCCCGCCGGAGAATGCACTGCGCCTTTTGCAAGCGATGCCGCATGCGCGCCTGCACTGGGTGGAAAGGGGTGGCCACACGCCGGCCGACCCGGCGATTGCAGCAGCGCTGAAGCAGGCCATCGCGGAGCTGTACCGCCGCTGAATGGCGGGCCGCTGAACCGGCGCCGCCGTTTATTTCTGCAGCTTGCGGTAGATGGTGTTGCGCGACACGCCGAGCGCACGCGCGGCCGCCGACACATTGCCACGATGCTCTTCCAGCGCGCGCTGTATGGTGAGCAGCTCGATGTCCTCGAGCTTCGCACTCCCCGCGGCCGCCAGCGCGGCCATCACCGGGCTGGCTGCTGCCGACACGCCGGCTGAACTCGCGGCAAGTGCCGTCACGGCGGGCAGCCCGCCAACGTCCTCAAGGAAGTCTTCCGGCAGGTGCTCGAGCCTGACCTCGCGCTCGTCACCGGCCATCACGATGGCGGTACGCAGCAGGTTGGTCAGCTGGCGGAAATTGCCCGGCCAGTTGTGCTGCTTGAACAGTGCCATCACCTCGGGCGAGACCTTCATCGGCTCGGCATCGGACTCGGCTGCCAGCAGCCGGTGGATCACGACATCGAGGTCGCTGCGCTCGCGCAGCGGTGGCAGGCGGACTACCAGCCCGTTGAGGCGGTAATACAGGTCTTCGCGGAACTCACCCTTCGCGATCATGTCGCGCAGGTTGCGGTTGGTCGCGCAGATCAGTGCGACATTGACCGGTATTGATTTGTTCGAGCCCAGCGGCATCACCAGCCGCTCCTGCAATACGCGCAGCAGACGTGCCTGCAGGCTGAGCGGCATGTCGCCGATCTCGTCAAGGAACAGGGTACCGCCATTCGCTTGCAGGATCTTGCCGGTGCTGCCCTTCTTGCGCGCGCCAGTGAAGGCGCCGTCTTCATAACCGAACAGCTCGGATTCAATCAGGGTCTCGGGAATGGATGCGCAGTTGACCGCGACGAACGGGCCGCCCGAGCGCGGCGAATCATTGTGCACCGCCTGCGCCAGCAGCTCCTTGCCCGTGCCCGTCTCGCCGGTGACCAGGATGGGGATGTCGCGGCCCATGACCAGGTTCACTTTACGGATCAGTGCGGCGACTTTCTCGTCGCCGGTGTCGAGGTAATGCAGGCTGGACAGCCGACGCTTGCCGGCCTCATCCAGCGCATCTGCCTTGCGCGCGGCTGCCTCGGCGCGAACGCGTGCACCCTCGTTCTCGATCGAGCCGGACTGGATGAACAGTTTTTGCGTACGAAGCTCGGCGCGCGCCGACACACGCACCCCGGTATGCAGGCACAGGTCGAGCAGGGTCGGCGCCGCGGTGCGGTAATGATCGAACAATGCCGACACCGGCATCCCGAACAAGGAACTGAAGGTGTGCGTCTGCAGCGCCGACAATGGCAAGCCCAGCTGGAACAGGCCGCTGCGGTTGGCCGACAAGAAGCGGCCCGACATCGAGAACGATGCAATGCCTTCCATCAGCGTGCCGATGAATTCGGGGCGGCTGTGGAAGTGCAGCGTGATCGCATCATCGAAAGCGGCCGAGAACAACTGGTTCTCGATCATTTGCGCGGACATGCGCACCAGCGCCATCGTGTGCTTGTGGAAGCTGCGCTGATCGCCGGTGACGTCAAGCACGCCGATCAGCCGGCCTTGATGGTCAATGATGGGCGCGGCCGAACAGGTCAGGAAGTGATTGATCGTCAGGAAGTGCTGGTCCGCGTGCACCAGGGTTGGCGCCTGCTCGGCGATCGCCGTGCCGATGGCGTTGGTACCCTTGCTCTCCTCGGACCAGGCGACGCCGGCGCACAGCGCGACGCGGTCAGCCTTTTCCAGGAAATCATCGTCGCCCAGTGTGTGCAGGATCGTGCCCTGGGCATCGGTGAGCACCACCATGCTGTGGGTGTTGACGATCTGTTCATACAGAGTCTCCATCACCGGCAGCGCATAGGCTGACAGCCCGCGGTTCTGCTCGATCTTGGTGACGAGGTCGCCGCGCAGGATGGGGGAATAGTCAGGCTCGGTGTTCGGTTCGAGGCCGTAGGACACCGACCGACGATGGGATTCTTCGATCATGGCAGCCTGCTCCGACGCATGAAACATGCCGGGCGAGGAAAACTGCCGTTCAGGCAATATCAAACGTGAAACTGCCTGTTTATCTGGGGTGACGTTGCTCCCCCCGGGTGTTGCCTGTGCCATGTCTCATCCCTAGCCTGCCCAGTGTTTCTTTTTTTATCGCTCTTGTCGGGAGGAATGTAGCACTTGTTCCGTTCTGACGCAAAACAAGTTTTTAGGGGAACCTTTGCCTGCAGTAAAGGCTTGGCATGGCATTTGCGACTGACATTCCGCTTCAGCAAGTGCCTGCCGCACCCGCCGCCTTGCCGCCTCCGTCGCGGCCGGCGCCGTCCCGGGCCTTGGAACCGCTTTCATCAAACCTACCGGAGAGTTATCAATGAGCACCTTCATCCGTTCCGCCGTCCGCGGCCTCGCCTGCGCGGCCGTCCTCGCGCTGTCCTCGTCGGCCTTCGCCCATGGCGACGTGACCCCGCAAGCGGTCGACACCAAGTCCCTGCCGCCGCTGGGCGAGCAATGGAAAGCTTCCAACCCGTACGGCGGCAACAAGGAAGCGATCAAGGTCGGCGGCTCGGCCTATGCGCAAAACTGCGCACGCTGCCACGGCATCGACGCCATCTCGGGCGGCATTGCCCCTGACCTGCGCATGATCGACAAGGATTGCAACGGCTTGTCCGACGCCGACCGCAAGAAGGCCTGCTACGCCGAGATCGACGACTACTACGCAAGCACGGTCCGCAAGGGCCGCGTGCGCAACGGCGCCGTCTACATGCCGCCGTTCGAAGGCATCCTGCAGCAGGAAGCCGTCTGGGCGATCAAGGCCTACCTCGAGACCCGCCGCACCAACCCGTAATACCTGCAGCCTCCGTGGCGGCACCTGCGCAATGCGGTGCCGCCGGCTGCGGCGCGTCATTTTCCCGCAGCTTGTATCATCCGAATTTTCACAAGCGCGACCCACAACGCGCATCGGGGACACGAATGATCCGCACCACCTCCCGCAGCCTGCTGGCTGCACTTCTCGCTTCCATCAGCCTCAGCTTTGCGTTCTGCCTGCCGGCCCATGCCGACGAGGACATGGACAAGATCCGCAAGAGCGGCAAGCTGACATTCGCGGTCTATGACGACTACGCGCCATTCTCCGGCAAGGGCGGCGGGATTGACCATGACCTGGCCGACGCACTGGCGAAGAAGCTGAACCTCAAATCATCGCTGCTGCCCTTCCCGGCCGGCGAAGACATCGGCGATGACCTGCGCAACATGGTCTGGAAAGGCCACTACCTCGGCTTCGGCCCGGCCGACGTGATGCTGCATGTGCCGGTCGACCGCAACGTGATGCAGAAGAATGACAAGGTCGAGATCTTCGCACCCTACTACCGCGACACCGTGAAGCTGGTGCGCAACCTGAAGGCGATCCCGGACCTGAACGGCGCGGCCTCGCTGGAAGGCAAGAAGCTCGGTGCGGAAAAAGTGTCGATCTCGGCGATGGTGCTGCTCGGCGAGCAGAGCCTGCGCGACAGCGTGACGATCTATCCGACGCCGATCGAGGCGCTGCAGAAGCTCAAGGCCGGCGAGCTCGACGCCGTGGTCGCCAGCCGCTCCGAGATCGAGTCGGTGATCCGCGACGACAAGCAGTTCGAGATCACCGATGCGCCGTTCACGCGCCTGCCGCGCAATGGCTGGGTCGTTGGCATGGCGGTGAAGAAAGAGAACACCGAGCTGGCGCTGCTGCTGCAAAAGGCCGTCAACGACATGTTCGACTCCGGCGAGATGGCCGCGCTGTTCGCAAAGCACGGCGTGCGCTCGATCAAGCCGTAAGCCGCAGACCCTCAAGCATTCGCGATGCGCAAGCTGCTGACCCGCACGCTGCTTGCGCTGGCTTTCCTCTGCAGCATCCTGCCGGTCGCACAGGCCGGCGTGATGACGCAGGAGACGCTGGCAAAGATCTTCCCGTCGCCGCTGATCATCGGCACCAAAGACAGCGAGCTGCCGGTCTGGCCCATCCTGAAACAAGAGATGACATCGACCGAGCTGGTCGGCTATGCGTACGAATCGATAGACTTCGTGCAGCTGCCCGGCTTCGCCGGCGTGCCGATGAACCTGCTGGTCGCGCTCGACCCCAAGGGCAAATTCCTCGATGTGATCGTGCTCGACCAGCATGAGCCGGTGTTCGTCGGCGGCTATGGCAGCGCGCCGCTGGACAACTTCATCGCGCAGTACAAAGGCCTGTCGCTGACGCAGAACATCAGCATCGTCGCGGCCGGCACGCGCAAGAACGGGAAGATGGATGGCAACAACGTGCGCATCGATGGCGTGTCCAAGGCGACCGCGTCGCTGCGCATCCTGAACCAGTCGCTGATCTCGGCCTCGCTGGTGGTCGCGCGCAAGAAGCTCGGCTTTGCCGGCGGCCACGATCCGGCGCAGATCGCACGCCTGAAGCCTGACCTGTTCGAAAAACATGCGCCGAATGATTTGTTCGGCAAGAACCTCATCACGCACCTGGCGCTGGCCAACCGCGATGTGGAGAAAGCCTTTGCCGGCACCAATGGCGAAGGGCTGGACGCCGATGGCAGCGCCGACCCCGATGGCATGTTCATCGACCTGTACACCACGCTGGTGTCGGTGCCAAGCATCGGCAAAAACCTGCTGGACGGCCCGAGCTGGGACAAGCTGCAGGGCCGGCTCGAAAAAGGCGACCATGCGATCCTCGTGATGTGGGGTGGCCGCCATACGCTGACGCCGGAAGACTTCATCCCCGGTACTGCGCCCGAGCGGCTGACGCTGAAGCAAGGCGGACTGCCGCTGGAGATGCGCGATCTCGATCTTGAGCTGCGCCTTGCCGATGGCACGCCGGTGCTGCCCGAGAACATGAAGGTGCTGCGCGTGATCGCACAGTCCGGCCTCGACCTGTCCAAGCCGCTCGAATTCTTCGTGAACGTGAAGCGCGAAAAGGGCATGGTCTACCCGGAGATCATCCGCGTCGCGTTGCCTTACCAGCTGCAGCTTCCCGAGCGTTTCTATGACGTGCCCGACAGCAGCGACAAGACCTGGATCGGCATCTGGCAGCAGCGCGTGCCCGAGCTGGCGGTACTCGGCGCGGCCCTGCTGCTGCTGACGCTGCTGCTCGCGCAGCAGAAGTGGCTGACCGCGAACGCGCGCCGCTTCACCGTGATCCGCGTGCTGTTCCTGACCTTCACCGCCGGCTTCATCGGCTGGTACGCTCAGGGCCAGCTGTCGATCGTGAACATGACCGGCCTGCTGCAGTCGCTGAAGGAAGGCCGCAGCCTGGCCTTCTTCCTGTATGACCCGATGACTGTCTGCCTGTGGGCCTTCGTCGCCGTCACCTTCTTCATCTGGGGCCGCGCAACCTTCTGCGGCTGGCTGTGCCCGTTCGGCGCGCTCCAGGAGCTCGTATCACGCGTGGCGCGCCTGTTGCGCGTGCCGCAGGTGCGCTTGCGCACCACGCTCGATGCAAAGCTGAAGTGGATCAAGTATGTGCTGCTGGCCGGCGTGCTGGTATCGGCGCTGTTTGCGCCGCAGCTGGCCGACAAGCTGGTCGAGATCGAACCATTCAAGACGGCGATCACGCTGTACTTCGTGCGTTCATGGCCCTTCATCGTGTATGCCGGCGGCCTGCTGGTGGCGAGCGCCGTCGTCTACAAATTCTTCTGCCGCTACCTGTGCCCGTTCGGCGCCGGCCTCGCGGTGCTGGGCAAGCTGCGGCTGTTCAAATGGCTGCCGCGCCGCGCCGAATGCGGCACGCCCTGCCAGACCTGCCGCCACCGCTGCGACTATCAGGCCATCCGCCCGACGGGTGAGATCGCGTATGACGAATGCTTCCAGTGCATGGATTGCGTGGTGATCTATCACAGCGACACGCAGTGCGCGCCGCGCATTCTGCAAGCGAAGCGCGGCGTGACGATACCGGTGCGGGCGATCGCGGTCGGCGCCGACAAGGAGGCCGCATGACGCAGACAACGAAGGAAGCCATGCGTCCGCTGCGTCGCCGCACGCTGCTGAGGGCGGCGCTCGGCACGGCCTTCGCGGGCGCGGCCGGCATGGGTGCCGCAGCGCTGTGGCTGCGGCCCGCGCCTCAGCGGCAGGGACTGCGGGAATTCGTCGCCGCCGATCTGGCATTCGGCACCACCGTATCGCTGAAGGTGCTGCACAAGGACGAAGCCAGCGCGCAGCGCGCGATGCGGGCAGCGCTCGACGCGGTGCGTGACGTCGATCGCCTGATGAGCCTGTACCGGCCTGACAGCGAGATCAGCCGGCTGAACCGGGACGGTCATCTCGACCACCCTGATGCGCGCGTGCTGGCCGTGCTGCAGCATGCGCAGGCGCTGTCGGCACTGACCGACGGCGCCTTCGATGTGACCGTGCAGCCGCTGTGGGATGCCGCTGTATCCGGCCGCAACACGCGGCCGGAACTGCAGCGCATCGGCTGGTCCAGGCTTGCGGTCGATGCAGAGCGGCTTGCGTTCCGCGCGCCCGGTATGGCGCTGACCCTGAACGGGTTGGCGCAGGGCTACGGGGTCGATGTCGCGCTGGCCGCGCTGCGGCAGCACGGCATCACCGATGCGGTGCTCGACACCGGCGAGCTGGCGACGCTGGGCCGGCGCGACGATGGCCAGCCCTGGATGCTGGGCGTGCGCGACCCGCGCGATGCGCAGGCGCTGGCACAGCGGGTCGCTGCCGATGGCCGCTGCATGGCGACCTCCGGCGACTACGCCACCCGCTTCGGCGACAGCGATGCGAAGCACCATATTTTCGATCCGGCCACCGGCGAGTCACCGGCCGAGCTGGCCAGCGTCACCGTGCTGGCGCCGACCGGCCTGCAGGCCGACGGCCTGTCGACCGCGATGATGGTGATGGGCAGCGCGCGCGCCCTGCAGCTGGCCGCATCGCTGCGCGATGTCGATGTGCTGTGCATCGACAAGGACGGGCGCCGGCAGCACAGCGCCGGCTTCCCGCAAGCCTGAACTTGCGCGGCGCGTGCGGCGCGGTGTGATGTTGTCGTCGGGCCATGCTGCACCAACGAACGTGATCCGGGACGGCATACCACCGGCGCCGGGAACTCGGCACCGCGCGCCACGGCCTAAATGATCACCGCAATGCACGGAGAGCACGATGGCGCAGGCGCCGAGCGCAGCAGCAAGACTGGGCATGGGACTGGGCTGGTTCAGTCTGGCATTGGGGCTGGTCGAACTGGTACGGCCCGCACTGGTGTCCCGCCATGCCGGTGTGCCGTTCCGGCCGCGCACCCTGCGCGCACTGGGGCTGCGCGAACTGGCCAGCGGAACCGGCATCCTGTTCCGTCCGCACAAACCCGGCTGGCTGTGGTCGCGCGTGGCCGGCGACGCGATGGATCTCGCGCTGCTGGTGTTTTCCGGCCGCAAGCATCCGGGTCGGCGCGTGGCGCTGGCCACCGCGGTCGTGGCTGGCGTGGCAGCGCTCGATACCCTGGCTGCGATCGAACAAAGCCGGCTGCAGCGCAGCGGCGAGCGGGATGCATGGGTGCCGGGCACCGGCACGATACGCGTCAGGAAATCCATCGCGATCAACCAGAGCCCTGAGGCTTGTTATCGCTTCTGGCGCGATTTCGAGAATTTCCCCCGCTTCATGAAGCATGTCGATGAAGTACGGACGATGGATGCAACCCGTTCGCACTGGACAGTGCGCGCGCCACTCGGGCGTCATGTGAGCTGGACCGCCGAGCTGGCCAGCGACGTGCCCTCGCAGCAGCTGGGCTGGCGCACGCTGCCCGGTGCAGAAATCGATCATGCAGGGGTCGTGCGCTTCGTGCCGGCCAGTGGCGAGCGCGGCACGGTGGTGGAAGTCGACCTCAGCTATCGCGCACCGCTGGGCAAGGCCGGCAGCCTGATCGCGAAGCTGTTCGGCGAAGAGCCGTCGCTGCAAGTCGAGGAAGACCTGCGCCGCTTCAAGCAACTGATCGAGACCGGCGAGATACCGACCACCATCGGCCAGCCCGCCGGCCGACGCAGCCTGGTCGGCCGCGCGCTGCATCGCGGGGCACCGGGATGAAGGCCAACGTCTGGCATGGCAAGGGCGATATGCGCATCGAGCAGGTGCCCGATCCGCGCATCCTGAACCCGCGCGATGCGATCGTGAAGATCACCTCCACCGCGATCTGCGGCTCGGACCTGCATTTGTACGACGGCTATGTGCCGAGCATGGAAGCCGGCGACATCCTCGGCCATGAGTTCATGGGCGAGGTGGTCGAGGTCGGCGGCGCGGTGAAGAACCTGCGCATCGGCGACCGCGTCGTGGTGCCCTTCACCATCGCGTGTGGCCATTGCTTCTTCTGCGAGCGACATGAGCATTCGCTGTGCGAGAACTCGAACCCGAATGCGTGGATGGCAGAAAAGATGTGGGGCCATTCGCCAGCCGGCATCTTCGGCTACTCGCACCTGACCGGCGGCTATGCGGGCGGGCAGGCGCAGTATGCGCGCGTGCCGTATGCGGATGCCGGGCCGCTGCGCATCGAGGATGGCATCGACGACGACAAGGTGCTGTTCCTGTCCGACGTGCTGCCCACCGGTTACATGGCGGCCGAGAACTGCAACATCCAGCATGGCGACACGGTCGCGGTCTGGGGTTGCGGACCGGTCGGGCAGTTCGCGATACAGAGCGCCTGGCTGCTCGGTGCGGAACGTGTGATCGCGATCGACCGCTTTCCCGAGCGACTGGCGATGGCGCGCGACTGGTCGCGCGCGGAGACGCTCGACTATGAACAGGTAGACATTGCCGAAGCGCTGCGCGAGATGACCGGCGGCCGCGGCCCGGACGCCTGCATCGACGCGGTCGGCATGGAAGCGCACGGCACCGGCGTGATGGCCGCCTATGACCGCATCAAGCAGATGATGCGCATCGAGACGGATCGGCCGATGGTGCTGCGCGAAGTGCTGCGCAGCTGCCGCAATGGCGGCACGGTGTCGGTGCCGGGCGTGTACGGCGGTTTCATCGACAAACTGCCAATGGGCTCGGTGATGAACCGCGCATTGACACTCAAGACAGGACAGACGCATGTGCAGCGCTACCTGCAGCCTTTACTGGAGCGCGTGCGGCGCGGCGATTTTGATCCGGAGCGATTGATCACGCACCGGCTGCCGCTCGACGATGCGCCCGCGGCTTACCGTATGTTCCGCGATAAGCAGGATGGCTGCGTGAAGGTGGTGCTGAAGCCCTGGCTGCATTGATGGTGACGGAAGAAAAAAGGCTGCGCTCGCGCAGCCTTTCCATGATGTCTTGCGATCAGAAGTGGTAGCGCGCGCCGACACTCCAGTTGCTCAGTTTGAAGTTGCCGTCGGAGGGCTTGTCGAAATAGCTGTACTCGACAATGCCAGACCAATCCTTGGTGAACTGGTAGCTGGCGCCGACGCCGACGATGATGCCAGCCTTGGTATTGCTGTCGCTTCCAGAGAGGGTCGGGTCGGACGAGTCGGTGGCGGTGGCCTTGCTGTGGTTGACCGACACACCGCCCTTTGCAAACACGCTGAAGCCATCGGTGACGGGCAGCTTGCCGACGGCTGCGAGATACACCGACTGCGTCTCGAGCTTCAGCGTTACCGGAGCTACTGTCTGCTTCGCGCTGCCATGATGCAGATAGCCAAGCTCAATGTCGAAGTTCGGGTTGATGTTAACGCCATACGTCAGACCGACCACGGTGCCGGACTTGTCGCCGCCCAGTACTGGAATGTCCTGGTACTTCGCCTCGCCAATATTGACGCCCACATAGCTGCCTTCGGCATGCGCCGCGAATGGCATGACCAGCGTCACGCCAAGCATCGCGGCCAACAATGATTTCTGCATGATGATTTCCTGTTCCTTGAGTTGGAGAACAGCCGGCAGGTTTGCCGGCGTGGTCCGAATGGGACGCGCGGATTCTAGGCAGTCGCTGTGGGCGCGATAACAGCAAGGTTGTCAAAAAATGACACTTGGCTTGCAGGTGACTTTGCCGCGCAAATTCGCCTGCAAATGCATGACGGACGGCAGCGATAGGAGGCTGAGCCGGGCGGCGGCCCGGCTGATCAGACTCGGATCAGAACTTGTAGACTGCAGACAGTGTCGTCTGGCTGAGCGACAGCGAATCGATGCTGCCGAAGTAACTGTATTCGAGCGACGCGCCCCATTCCTTGTTCAAGTGCCACATCGCACCCAGGCCGGCCATCATCCGGGTGCGCGTGGCACTCTCCCCAGCGACACTCCGGCGATTGACTGCCAGTCCAAGCTTGCCGAACACTTCGGCCTGCGGGTTCAGTGGCATGCTGCCGGTACCCGCAAGAAAAAGAGCCTCGGCCTTGAGACTGGACGGATTGTCGTTCAAGTCAAAAATGCCCTCTCGGGTGCGGCCGAAATGAACATAGCCGGCCTCCAGCCCCCAGACCTTGTCGTATTTCGCACCATACGCAATCGAGAGCCCGGTCTCGTTGTTGACCGTGCCTGTGTCGGCGATGTTGCCGAAATCGTAGCGACTCCAGCCGACGCCCAGCTTCAGGTAAGGATCATCGGCACGGGCGGCCCAGGGCAGCATCAGGCTGCAGGCCAGTAATGCAAGCAGTGGCTTTTTCATGGCTCTCCTTTCTCGTCCAGTCTCGGGAGTGGCTGGCGTGAAAACAAAGCGTACGAAGATTGATTCGCGGCAGACAGCAACGCGCTGCATTGCGGATGCACCAGATCGTGTTGTAACGCGGGCATTCCGTGGCGGGGCGGCTGGGCTTCAGTAAGCCTCTTCCCACGAGATCGACAGCCGCGCCGCGCACTGGATCAGCCCGACCATGCTGTAGGTCTGCGGGAAGTTCCCCCACAGTTCACTGCCGTCGAGTGACACATCTTCCGACAGCAGTCCGACATGGTTGCGGCGCGACAGCACGCGCTCGAACAGCTCGCGTGCCCTCGCCTTTTCGCCATTGCGCGCCAGCGACAGGATCCACCACAGCGTGCAGACCGTAAATGCGGCATCGGGATGGCCGAAATCATCGGCCTCGTCATAACGCAGCAGGAGGTCGCCGCGCTGCAACCGGCGCTCGGTCGCGCGCAGCGTGCCGACGAAGCGCGGATCGTCCGGCGCAAGAAACTGAAACTCGCCCATCAGCAGCAGGCTGGCGTCGAGGTTGTCGCCGCCGAAGGTGGACACGAAGCTGCCGAGCACCGGGTTCCATGCATGGTCGATGATGGCCTGTCGTATCCGTGTCGCTTCCTGCGCCCAGCGCTGCGCACGCTGCGGCAGCCGTAACCGCGCAGCGATCGATGCGAGCCGGTCACACGCGGCCCAGCACATCAGCGACGAAAAGGTATGAACGCGCCGCTTGCCGCGCAATTCCCAGATACCGGCATCGGGCATCAGATAGCACTGTATCGCCTGCTCGCCGAGCCGCTCGAGGTCGGTGAAGATCTGCCGGCCGGCAGGACGCTCGAGCCGCGTGTCGAAAAATGCATGCGTGCTGGCCAGCACGGCGGCGCCGAACACATCGTTCTGGACCTGGCTCCACGCGAGATTGCCGACCCGTACCGGGCCCATGCCGCGAAAACCATCCAACGATGGCGCGACCCATTCCTCGAGCGCGGTCTCGCGCCGTATCCCGTACACTGGTTGCAGTGGCCTGTCGCGCGAGTCAGCGATGATGTTGAGGATGTACTCCAGATAATGCTGCATGGTCGCCGTCACGCCGAGCTGGTTCAGCGCATTGACGACAAAATACGCATCACGCAGCCAGCAGTAGCGGTAATCCCAGTTGCGGCCCGAACCGGGCGACTCGGGGATCGACGTGGTGCAGGCCGCGATGATGGCGCCGGTGTCGTCGAACGCATTGAGCTTCAGCGTGATGGCCGAACGTATCACCACGTCCTGCCATTCGAAGGGTATCGCGAGATTGCGTACCCAGCGGTGCCAGTAGGAGGCGGTCGCTTCATAGAAGCTGCGCCCCAGCTCGCGCGGCGCGCCATCAACCGTCTCATCCGGCCCCATCAGCAGCGTGACCGTGTCATGCAGGAAGAACAGCCTTTCCTCGGTCAGCGCCGTTACCGATGCATCAGTTGTCACGCGCATCGATTGCGAGCCGCCGTAGTAGGTGACATGGTGCGCGCCGCAGCGCGACGCGGCGCGCGACTGCCCGTAGTTCAGCGCCGGCCGCAGCCGCACCCCGATGCGCGGCCGGCCCGCCACACGGCGGATCACGCGCACCAGCATCGCCGGCGCAAACATGCGGCCATGCAAATAAAAGCGCGGTGCGAAGTCGGTGATATCGATCACATTGCCTTCGCCATCCTGCATGCGGGTCTGCAGGATCGCTGAATTACGCTGGTAAAACTGGCGCACGGTGTGGCTGCCTTCGAACAGCAGATCAATGAAACCGAACGCATCGGCGGCGGCATTCCTTTCATGCGAGCGCAACAGGCTGCAGCACAGCGGATTGCTGTCGAAATGCGGATAACACCACCAGGCAATACGCGCGCCCTGGTCGATCAGGGCGCTGGTGTGGGAATTGCCGATCAACGCGAGATCCAGCTGGCTCATCGGCGCTCACTCACGGCTGCCGAACTGGTCCGCGGCCGGAGTGCATCGACCAGCCACGCCAGCAAGCGCTCGACCTCGGGCTGCCCGTGCAGCCGCCATTGCGCCGCGCTGGCGGCGCTTTCGCCGACATGGACGGTGAACAGGCCAGGCTGCGGCAGCCGAAACACATCTTCATCCGTCAGGTCATCACCGACATACAGTGCGTGGCGCAGGTCGGCCGCGGCCAGCAGGGCCAGCACCGCGCTGCCCTTGTCGCCGGCACCGGCCGGCAGCACATTGAACAGATATTTGCCAGCGATGATGCGCGGTTCCGGCTGCAAGGTCTCGATCCGCTGCCGCAGCAGCTGCTCGGCTTGCTGCGGGTCTTGCGCATGCAGGTAGTGCAGTGACAATGAGTACTGCTTGTCCTCGATGCGTATGCCATGGTCGAGCGCCGCAAGCTCGGCTTCAAGCCGCATCTTCCAGTTCGCTACTTGCGCGCGCAATTCGGACGGCGACACCATGGCCGGTGCCGACGCTGCCGCAGCAAGGTCGGGCAGACCTTCGAGCCCATGGTTGCCGATCAGGTAGTCGGGCACGAAATCCAGGCGCGGCCGCAAATCGGCCAGCGAGCGACCGGTGACGATGCCGACCGGAACCCGCTGCTGCAGCGCGCGCAATCGGGCCTGCACCGTCGGCTGCAGCAGCACCGCATCCGGATCCGCCATCAACGGTGCCAGCGTCCCATCGAAATCGAACAGGCAAAGCAAGGGTTGCGCGACGAACGCGCGCAAGGCCTGCAAGCCCTGCTGCGAGAACAGGTCTTTCATGCGCTACCGCTCATATCGTCCGGCGCAGCCCTTGCCGGCTGTGAGAATGGATTTTCTCGGTCACGCGCTGCCGGCGCCGCAGCCGCGCCGCATCCAGCAGCATCAGGCCGGCCCAGCGGTACACATTGAAGTCGCGCACCACGCTGCGCATGCTGCGCATGCGCTCGCGCTGCTCGGCCTCGGGCATGGTCAGCGATCGGTACAAGGCTTGTGCGCCTTGCTCAATGTGATACGGGTTGATGATCAATGCCTCATGCAGCTCACGTGCGGCGCCGGTGAACTGGGACAGGATCAGCACGCCCAGCTCGTCATCGCGCGCGGCGATGAACTCCTTCGCCACCAGGTTCATGCCGTCGTGCAGGCTGGTCACCATGCAGACATCGGCGGCGCGATAGCAACAGGCCAGTCGCTCTTCATCAAAGTGCTCGATGCGCAGCAGGATCGGCGGTGCGACCGGGTTCGCATGGTCCTGGTTTACTTGCAGTGCGAGCTTGCGCACGCGTGCCTCGAGCGACTGGTATTCATCGAGCGACGAACGGCTGGGCGCCGCCACCTGCAGCAGCGAGAAGCGGCCCACCAGCTCCGGATGCAGCGTCAGCAGCCGATCGACCGCCTGTATGCGTTCGACGATGCCCTTGGTGTAATCGAGCCGGTCGACGCCCAGCGCGAGCTGGTGCGCAGGCGGCAAGGACAGTTCATCGCGCAAATCACGCCGGCACTGCACGACATCAAGCGGCACCTCGGTCTCGGGCCAGGCAATCGAAATCGGGTAGGGCTCGACCTGCGTGAGCTCACCGCCATACGAGATGGTCGATGCCTCATGCTCGATACGGGTTTCGAGGTAGCGGTCGACGGTCTCGATGAAATTCTTGCAGTGGAAGGGCGTATGGAAGCCGAGCAGCGTATTGCCGAGCAGGCCTTCGAGCAATTCCTCGCGCCACGGACAGATGCCGAAGGATTCCGGGTTCGGCCACGGTATGTGCCAGAACATGATGATGGTCGCCTTCGGCAGCCGCTCGCGCACCATGCGCGGCAACAGCGCGAAGTGATAGTCCTGCACCAGCACCACCGGATCGTCGCTATGCGCCTCGGCGACCACCGCCTCGGCGAAGCGCTGGTTGACGGTCACATACTGCTCCCAGTCCGAGGTGCGGAACACTGGGCGCACATGCGCCATATGGCACAGCGGCCACAGGCCTTCATTCGAGAAGCCGTAGTAATAGCCCTGCTCTTCATCCTCGCTGAGCCAGACCCGGCGCAGCGTGTAAGCCGGCCGCTTCGGCGGTACGCTGACGCGGTCTTGCGCATCCACCGTGACGCGGTCGGCCGAGCCACTGCCGTGCGCGATCCAGGTGCCGGAACAGGCGCGCATCACCGGCTCGACCGCAGTGACCAGGCCGCTGGCCGGGCGCCGCACGACGATGCCCTGCTCGCGCTGCTCATGAATATAGGGTTCGCGGTTGGACACCACCAGCACCTGGTCGCCGGCCAGTTCATCATGCAGCAGCGAGCGCAACTTCTCCGGCGTCCACGCCTGCGGCGAATCCTGCCGCGCACGGCGCTCGACATGCATCTCATGCAGCATTGCGCGCAAGTCACCGAACAGGGGCCGGAATTCCGGCGGTGTGTTCATTGGCGGACCGCGTGCCGGGTCGCGCTTGAGCAGGCTCTTGATCGAGCGCATCCAGCCCTGCCAGCTCCAGTGCGCCATCCACGCGCCAAGCGCCGAGATGGCGATGAACATCAACACGAACAACGCAAACAGGTAATTGCGGAATTCATTGCTGCGGCGCTCGATGAAACTGGTGTCCTGCGCCAGCACCAGCTTGCCCAGTGTCAGTCCGTCTTGCTCGAGGACGCTCTCGGTCACCCGCAGCCCGGCCGGCGCCCGGCCCTGGCAGCCCAGTCCACCCGGAAATCCGCTGCTGGTGTACTGCAGGCGGCCGGACACATCGCAGAAAGCCAGCGCACGCACATGCGCATCACGCACGGAGCGGTCGAACAAGTCATGCACGCCATCCGCATCCTGCAGCGTGACCAGGTCGAGCAACGGCGCATCCAGCGATGAGGCCAGCAATTCGGCACGCGCGTCGAGGTCACGCAGGAACCAGCGCTGCGTCAGCTCATCCACCAGCGGCAATATCACCAGCGCAAAGCCACCGATCACGAGCGCGAGGGGAAAGATGAAACGCAGCGATATCTGGAACGGGCGCATAGCCTGACCTGAGGAGGGCAACATTGCCCGGCCCTGCGGCACCCGATGGATGCCAACGTCCCGAAAAATTTGTGCTGGTTATGCGGGTTGCGGAACGTGCAGGACCCACTGATGGACAGCGGGAATGCCGATACAGTTCCAATAGTGATTTGCGCGTTTAGCGTCGCGATGTTAGAGCCTGTCTCGTTAGGCCGCTGGCAAGGCGCGCCGACGCAGACAGTACAACCTGTACGGCAAGGAGGTGCAACGCGGCCAGCGGCTTAACGAGACAGGCTCTCAGAAGTTGCGCAGGCCGTCGAGATCCAGCACCGTCAGGCCGCGATAGTCGAGCTTGATCAGTCCGGCACGCTCGAGCAGCTGCAAGGCCTGGTTGGCACGTTGGCGTGACACGCTGCACAGGTAGCCGATCTCTTCCTGCGAGATCTGCAACTCGGCACCGCCAGCCGGATTGAGGTCGGGGTTGAACAGCGATGCGATGCAGCGCGCCACGCGTGCATCGGTATCAAGACTGCGATCGTATTCGATCAGCGAAATGAATAGCCCAAGTCTTGCATTCAACTGTTTCAGCAAGAAGCGGTTGAATGCAATGCTGTTGTCGAGCAGCCAGGTAAAGGTGGTGCGTGGCATGAAGGCGACATGGCTGTCACGCAGCGCGACAACGTCATACATGCGGCCCTCGGTCTTCAACAACGAGCCCTCGCCGAACCAGCCGCCGGCTAACATGCCGGTGAAGGTGACGGCCTTGCCTTGCGGCGAGACGCTGCTCATCTTCAGCAAGCCCTCGGTGACGCCCATCCAGTAATCCACCGGCTCGCCTTTGCGGCATACATAGCTGCCGGCCTCGAAATATCGCTCGGTGGTCTCGCGCTGCACCCGTGCCAGCTGCTCGGGCGTCAGCATGCCGGCCCACAGGGTCTGGACGAGTGCTTCGGGCAGCGAGGGACGGAGAACAGTACTCATGCGGGCGATGACGACGCAGCTCGGAGGATGGCGATAGTGATGACAGCAGATGGTGAGCAGTGGCGATGCGGCGCGAAGTGACCCGAATCAGTCACTGTGGACGCGCGTGCTGCACTGCAAAATTAAAACTTCGGTAATTGTCCGGCAAATGACATTCGGAAATTCTATTCAAGGCTATGATGGCATGAAAAACCGGCCCGCAAGGCTAGATGGTGACCGGTCCGACAAAAATATAAAGAGACAGCTGATGTTGGAGACGCACACCCGGCAGGCGGACACGTTCCCGCGCCTGCTGCAACAGCATGCGCGCACGCGCCCCGACCGCCCAGCCTTCCGCGAGAAGGACCTGGGTATCTGGCAAACCACGACCTGGTCACAACTGGCCGATGAAGTGCAGGCGTTTGCCTGCGGCCTCGCTGCGCTCGGATTCAAGCGCGGGATGAACCTGGCCGTGGTCGGCGACAACCGTCCGCGCCTGTACTGGGCGATGGCCGCAGCGCAAAGTCTGGGCGGCGTTGCCGTACCGCTGTATCAAGACGCGCCGGCGGCCGACATGGCCTATGTGCTGGAGAACGCCGCGATCGATTTCGCGGTGGTGGAAGACCAGGAACAAGTCGACAAGCTGATCGAGGCACGCGCCACCGTGCCTGGCCTGTCTCACATCATCTATGACGATGGCCGCGGACTGCGCAATTACACCACGGCCGGCCTGCATGGCTTCGACGCGGTGCAGGCCTTGGGCCGCGAGCTGATGCAGAAAGAACCGGGGCTCTACCAGCGCGAGGTCGACGCCGGCAGCACCGACGATATCGCGGTGATCCTGTATACCTCCGGCACCACCGGCAAGCCGAAAGGCGTCTGCCACTCGCACAAGGCGATGATCGCGACTGGCCATACGCTGGTCGAGTTCGATCAGGTCAGTGCCGATGATGAAGTGCTGTGCTACCTGCCGCTGGCCTGGGTCGGTGACTTCCTGTACTCGTACGCGATGTCCTGCATCGCCGGCTTCTGTCTGAACTGCCCGGAATCACCGGCCACCGTCGGCACCGATTTGCGCGAGATCGGCCCCACCTATTATTTCGGCCCGCCGCGCGTCTATGAAAACACGCTGACACAGGTGATGATCCGCATCGAGGACGCCGGCGTCATCAAGCGCTCGATGTTCCACTATTTCATGAAGGTCGCGCGCCGAACCGGCCTGAAGCTGCTGGACAAGCAGGGCGGCGTGCCCGTCGCCGACCGGCTGCTGTATGCGCTCGGTGAGATGTTCGTCTATGGCCCGCTGAAGAACGTGCTCGGCATGTCGCGCATCAAGGTCGCGTATACCGGCGGCGAGGCGATCGGTCCCGACCTGTTCGATTTTTATCGCTCGATCGGCATCAACCTGAAGCAGCTGTACGGTATGACCGAGACCTGCGTCACAGTCTGCATGCAGCGCTCCGGCGATGTGAAGCTCGACACCGTCGGCAAACCGATGAAGAACGTCGAGGTGAAGATCGCCGACAACGGTGAAGTACTGGTGCGCTCGCCGGGCCTGATGGTGGGCTATTACAAGAAGCCCGAGGATACCGCCGAGGCCATCGATGCGCAGGGCTTTTTCCATACCGGCGATGCCGGCTTCTTCGACACCGATGGCCACCTGAAGATCATCGACCGCGCGAAGGATGTGGGCAAGATGGCCGATGGCACCATGTTCGCGCCGAAGTACATCGAGAACAAGCTGAAGTTCTTCCCCTTCATCAAGGAAGCGGTGGCCTTCGGCGATGGCCGTGACGCGTGCAATGCCTTCATCAACATCGACATGGAAGCCGTCGGCAACTGGGCCGAGCGACGCAACCTGCCGTACAGCGGCTATACCGACCTCGCCGGCCAGCCAGCGGTGTATGAGCTGATCGCTGACTGTGTCGAGAAGGTGAACGCCGACCTCGCGCATGACCAGCTGCTGGCCGGCTCGCAGATCCATCGCTTCCTGATCCTGCACAAGGAGCTCGATCCGGATGATGACGAGCTGACCCGCACTCGCAAGGTGCGCCGCCGCTTCATCGCCGAGAAATACGCAGTGCTGATCGACGCGCTGTATGCGGGCAAATCCAACCAGTTCATCGAGACTCAGGTGAAGTTCGAGGACGGCCGTCAGGGCTCGATCAGCGCGGACCTGCAGATCCGTGACGTGAAGACCTTCAGCGCGCAGCGCAAGGCGGCATGAGGGATGCGCCCGTGAACATGAACCTGACTGACACCCAAGCAACAACGAGCGGCCGCAAGATCGGCGACGTGATCCTCGACCTGCGAAATATCTCGCTGTCGTTCGGCGGCGTGAAGGCGCTGACCGATATCTCCTTCAATGTCCGTGAGCACGAGATCCGCGCCATCATCGGCCCCAACGGTGCCGGCAAGAGCTCGATGCTGAACGTGATCAACGGCGTCTACCGTCCGCAGCAGGGCGAGATCATCTACCACGGCGAGCACCGGCGCGACATGGATACCTATGCGGCGGCCAAGAGCGGTATCGCGCGCACCTTCCAGAACATTGCGCTGTTCAAGGGCATGACGGTGCTCGACAACATCATGACCGGCCGTAACCTGAAGATGCGCTCGAACTTCCTGCTGCAGGCACTGTATGCAGGCCCGGCGCAGCGCGAAGAAATCGAACACCGCAAGAAGGTCGAGGAAGTGATCGACTTCCTCGAGATCCAGCACATCCGCAAGACCCCGGTCGGCCGCCTGCCGTATGGCCTGCAGAAGCGCGTCGAGCTCGGCCGCGCGCTGGCCGCCGAACCCAACATGCTGCTGCTGGACGAGCCGATGGCGGGCATGAACGTCGAAGAGAAGCAGGATATGTGCCGCTTCATCCTCGACGTGAATGAACAGTTCGGCACGACGATTGTGCTGATCGAGCATGACATGGGCGTGGTGATGGATATCTCCGACCGCGTGGTGGTGCTCGATTATGGCAAGAAGATCGGCGACGGCACGCCGGACGAGGTACGAAGCAATCAGGATGTGATCAACGCCTATCTGGGCGTGGCTCACTGAGGCGGGGACGCTATGGGTGTGAATTTTTTCTTTGAGGTGCTGATCGGCGGCCTGCTGTCCGGCGTGATGTATGCGCTGGTCGCGCTGGGCTTCGTGCTGATCTACAAGGCATCGGGCGTGTTCAACTTCTCGCAGGGCGCGATGGTGTTTTTCGCCGCGCTGACCTGCGTTTCGCTGACCGAATTCGGCTGGCCGCTGTGGGTCGCGATCGCAGCAACGGTGGTGGTGATGGCGGTGCTGGGCCTCGCGATCGAGCGGCTGGTGCTGCGCCCGCTGGTGAACCAGCCGGAAATCTCGCTGTTCATGGCCACCATCGGCCTGACCTTCTTCATCGAAGGCATGGCGCAGCTGATGTGGGGCGCAGAGGTCAAGCGCCTCGATCTCGGCATCGAGGATGTGCCGCTGGAATGGCTGCTGGAGAACTTCAACATCATCGTGTCCAAGTTCGATGTGATCGCGGCGCTGGTGTGCGCGCTGCTGGTGACCGGGCTGGCCCTGTTCTTCTCGCGCACCAAGGTCGGCCGCGCATTGCGCGCGGTGGCCGACGACCATCAGGCGGCGCTGGCGGTCGGCATTCCGCTGCAACAGATCTGGGGCATCGTGTGGGGCGTGGCCGGTTTCGTCGCACTGGTCGCCGGCCTGCTGTGGGGTTCGCGCAATGGCGTGCAGTTCTCGCTGACCTTCGTTGCGCTGAAGGCGCTGCCGGTGCTGATCCTCGGCGGCTTCACATCGGTGCCGGGCGCCATCATCGGCGGCCTGATCATCGGCTCGTCGGAAAAGCTGGCCGAGGTGTATATCGGACCGTTCGTCGGCGGCGGCATCGAAGGCTGGTTCCCGTATGTGATGGCGCTGATGTTCCTGCTGGTACGCCCGGAAGGGCTGTTCGGCGAAAAGATCATCCGAAGGATTTGACCCATGCTCTACCGCGAAGCCGGACAATTCAAGACCACCTACGAGGCCGATGGCCAGATCCTGCCGATACGGCAGGATCGGATTGCGATCGCGCTGTTGCTGATCGTCGCCTTCATCGTCGTGCCGCAGGTCGCGTCACCGTACTTCTTTTCGGCGATCCTGATTCCGTTCCTGGTGCTGTCGCTGGCCGCGCTCGGGCTCAATATCCTGACCGGTTATGCGGGCCAGCTGTCGCTGGGCTCGGCGGCCTTCATGGCGATCGGCGCGTTCGCGTCCTATAACTTCATGCTGCGCGTGCCCGGCATCCCGTTGCTGGCCGCGTTTGCGCTCGGCGGCGTGTGCGCGGCGCTGGTCGGCATCGTGTTCGGCCTGCCCTCGCTGCGGGTACGCGGCTTCTACCTCGCCGCATCAACGCTGGCGACGCAGTTCTTCGTGTTGTGGGCGCTGACCAAGGTGCGCTGGTTCACGAACTACAGCTCGTCGGGCGTGATCACGGCGCAGAAGATGACGATCCTGGGCGTCGACTTCGAGACGCCGGACATGAAATACCTGCTGGTGCTGGCCATCGTGGCGGTACTGGCACTGGCAGCGAAGAACATGGTGCGCTCCAACATCGGCCGCTGCTGGATGGCGGTGCGCGACATGGATGTAGCTGCCGAAGTGATCGGCATCCGCCTGATGCGCACCAAGCTGCTCGCGTTCGCGGTCAGCTCCTTCTACTGTGGCGTGGCCGGCGCGCTGTATGCGTATGCGTACCTCGGTACCGTGGAGCCGGAAGCCTACGGCCTGGACCTGTCGTTCCGCGTGCTGTTCATGGTCATCATCGGCGGCCTCGGCTCCATCCTCGGTTCCTTCCTCGGCGCGGCCTTCATCGTGCTGCTGCCCATCGTGCTGAGCACGATCGTGCATGCGGTCGGCATCTCGACCGCGGTCGCATCGAACCTGGAACTGATGGTGTTTGGCGCACTGATCATCTTCTTCCTGATCGTCGAGCCGCATGGGCTGGCGCGGCTGTGGCAGATCGCAAAAGAGAAGCTGCGCCTGTGGCCGTTCCCGCATTGACGCAGACATGCGCGCCACCTGTGTCGCGTGCAAGTACGACATCTAACAACAACACAGACCACTTATCCCTTACCCGAAGGAGGCAATGATGAAGCTCATCAAGACCCTGGTCGCCGCCACTGCAGCGACCGTGCTGCTGGCCTCGGCCGGTATCGCGGCAGCTGCCGAGCAGTATGTGCCGCTGCTGTCGTACCGCGTCGGCCCGTATGGCTCGAACGGCACATCGTTCTATGGCGGCATGATCGATTACATGAACCTCGTCAACCAGTCGGGCGGCATCAATGGCGTGAAGCTGACCTGGGAAGAGTGCGAGACCGAGTACAACGCATCGCGCGGCGTCGAATGCTACGAGCGCCTGAAAAGCAAGAACGGCGGCGCTGCGATCGTCGAGCCGCTGTCGACTGGCATCGCCTACGGCATCCTCGACCGCGTCGGCAAGGACAAGATCCCGATGACCACGCTCGGCTACGGCCGCTCGGACGCGGCCAACGGCAAGGTCTTCCCGTATGTGTTCCCGCTGTTGACCACTTACTGGAACCAGGCCGCGGCGATGGTGGTGTACCTTGGCGAGAAGTCGGGCGGCATGGACAAGCTCAAGGGCAAGAAGATCGTGCACCTGTACCACGACTCTGCGTACGGCAAGGAGCCGCTGCCGGTGCTGGAAGCCGAGGCCGCAAAGTGGGGCTTCGAGCTGATCAAGATCCCGATCACGCCGCCGGGCAGCGAGCAGCAATCGCAATGGCTGCAGATCCGCCAGGCCAA
>JACCDH010390482.1_pt1 | contig 30117 bp, 28 predicted proteins | sample 7442481 | NCBI WGS metagenome assembly JACCDH01 (sample SAMN15323433, study PRJNA562643) | freshwater metagenome | isolation source: river surface water | place: USA:Blue River Watershed | collected 2017-08-15
GGGGGAAATCCTTTTATTTACGCTACGGTAGCCACTCTGCAGCCTATCTGAGGGCACTTTCCGCAAAACCTGACGATTATAGGGCATCAGCCGCCGCGTCGCATCATGTCGAAGAATTCGACGTTGGATCTGGTCGCTTTCATGCTCTTCAAGACCATTTCCATGGCCTCGATCTCGTCCATGTTGTACATGAACTGACGCAAGATGCGGGTTTTTTGCAGCACTTCGGGCGAGAGCAGCATTTCCTCGCGGCGTGTGCCACTGCGGTTGAGGTTGATGGCCGGGAAGACGCGTTTTTCGTACAGGCGGCGCTCCAGGTGGATTTCGCTGTTGCCGGTGCCCTTGAATTCTTCAAAAATCACTTCGTCCATGCGGCTGCCGGTGTCCACCAAAGCGGTGGCGATGATGGTCAGGCTGCCGCCTTCTTCCACATTGCGGGCCGCGCCAAAGAAACGCTTGGGGCGCTGCAAGGCATTGGCATCCACGCCACCCGAGAGCACTTTGCCCGACGATGGCACCACGTTGTTGTAAGCCCGGGCCAGGCGGGTGATCGAGTCGAGCAAGATGACCACGTCTTTTTTCAACTCGACCAGGCGCTTGGCGCGCTCGATCACCATCTCGGCCACGTGCACGTGGCGGGCTGCAGGTTCGTCGAAGGTGGAAGAAATCACTTCGCCGCGCACGCTGCGCTGCATTTCGGTCACTTCTTCAGGGCGTTCGTCGACCAACAAGACCATCAGGTGCACATCGGGGTAGTTGGCGGTGATGGCGTGGGCGATCTGCTGCATCATCACGGTCTTGCCCGACTTGGGCTGTGCCACGATCAAGGCGCGCTGGCCGCGGCCCAGGGGGGCAATGATGTCGATCACACGGGCGGTGATGTTCTCCTCGCCCTTGATGTCGCGCTCAAGACGCATCTGCTCTTTGGGGAACAGGGGCGTCAAGTTCTCGAACATGACTTTGTGTTTGTTGTTCTCGGGCAGATCGTCGTTGACCTTGTCCAGTTTGGTCAGCGCAAAGTAGCGTTCGCCGTCTTTGGGAATGCGTACTTCACCTTCGATCATGTCGCCGGTGTGCAGGTTAAAGCGGCGCACCTGGCTGGGGCTGATGTAGATGTCATCGGTGCTGGCGGTGTAGCTCGAATCCGGGCTGCGCAAGAAGCCAAAACCATCCGGCAAGATTTCCAGCACGCCGTCGGCAAAGACTTGCTCGCCAGCTTTGGCGCGTTTTTTGATGATGGCAAACATCAACTCCTGTTTGCGCATGCGGCCGGTGTTCTCGATTTCGAGCGCTTCGGCTTGCTTCAGGAGTTCGGACACATGAAGTGCCTTGAGTTCATTCAAATGCATGGAATTGGGCCTGTATATCGACAATCCGTCAGGGATCGTCTTCAGTAAACCGGGTGGAGGAGTTCAGAACCGGTTGCCGCCCGAGGTCTGGGGCAGGATCTTCCGGTGATCAAAGCAGATATCCCTGTTGGGCTTGCCTTGAAGAAATTATGACAGGTTTTTAACCGACGGCTCAAAAACAAAAACCGGGTGCAAATGACCCGGTTTCCAAAGCGTGGCCTGCGGTTCACACCGCAAGTGCGCAGGCATCAAGCCAATTGCTGATCGATGAATGCGGTCAGTTGCGACTTGCTCATGGCGCCCACTTTGGTGGCTGCCAATTGACCGTCTTTGAAGATCATCAAAGTGGGGATGCCGCGGATGCCGAACTTGGCGGGGATGTCGCGGTTCTCATCCACGTTCATCTTGGCCACTTGCAGCTTGCCTTCGTAAGCGCCAGCGACTTCGTCCAGAATCGGGGCGATCATTTTGCAGGGACCGCACCATTCAGCCCAGAAATCGACCACCACGGGTTGGCTCGACTGGATCACGTCGGCGTCAAAGCTGGTGTCGGTAATGTGTTTGATCAAATCGCTGGCCATGGCCTTTTCCTTGTGAACATTGAAGATGCGGCTAAAGTTGCGGCTATTTTGACAGAATCCAGACATGCGCCGCTGTCACGCGCGTGTTGCCACCTTGAGTTTTGATGTCTTTTTCTACCGAATCCTCTGCCGTCATGCCTACGCAACCTCTTTCGGCAGAAGTGGCTGTCATTGGCGGAGGACCTGCGGGCCTCATGGCCGCAGAGGTTCTGTCGCATGCGGGCGTGCCAGTGCACCTCTTCGACGCCATGCCCTCTGTGGGGCGCAAATTTTTGTTGGCGGGGCGTGGCGGTTTGAATTTGACCCATTCAGAAGACGCGGCAGCCTTTCGCCAACGCTACGCTGAGCGCGCCACTGAGGTCGGCCGCTGGCTCGATCAGATGGATGCACAAGCCGTCCGTGATTGGGCGCATGGTTTGGGGATTGAGACCTTTGTGGGCACTTCGGGTCGTGTTTTCCCGACTGAAATGAAAGCCGCGCCCCTGTTGCGGGCTTGGCTGCACCGACTGCGCCATCCCTCATCGGGGGTGCCGGTCCAGTTCCATATGCGCCATCGCTGGACGGGTTGGCAGGGCGATGCCTTGACTTTTCAGACGCCGCAAGTTCAGCAGTTGACCGTCAAGGCCCGCGCAACGGTGCTGGCTTTGGGTGGTGCCAGTTGGCCGCGATTGGGCTCTGACGGCGCTTGGGTGCCTCGATTGCGTGAAGCCGGCGTACCCATCCATGATTTGAAGCCCGCCAACTGTGGGTTTGATGTGCTGGGAAGACATGGCGAGGGCTGGACCCAACACTTTAAGGACAAATTTGCTGGACATCCGATCAAATCCGTGGCCATCACGGTGCCATCGTCGCAGGCAGGTCAAGCCCGTTTGGAGCGCAAAGGTGAGTTCGTGGTCACGCAAAGCGGCCTTGAGGGGAGTTTGGTCTATGCCGCTTCGGCCTTGCTGCGCGACGATTTGTTGGCGCACGGGCAGGCTCAGTTGTGCTTGGACTTGTTGCCAGACAAGTCGGCAGATCAGGTGCTTGCGGCTTTGAAATGGCCCCGAGGCAGCCGCAGCCTGTCCAGTCACCTCAAAAGCAGATTGGGTTTAGACGGGGTCAAAATGGGGCTTTTGTACGAGCTGTGCGCGCCTGAAACCCTCTCGGCCCCGGAGAAGCTGGCCGAGTTGATCAAAAATTTGCCTGTGCCGCTCAAAGCGACCCGGCCCATGGACGAGGCGATCAGCACGGCCGGTGGCGTGGCTTTGGAGGGCCTGACCTCAGGTTTGATGCTCCAAAATCTGCCAAGTGTTTACTGCGCTGGCGAGATGTTGGATTGGGAAGCCCCGACGGGTGGTTACCTTTTGACGGCCTGTTTGGCCAGTGGCAAAAGGGCTGCCCAGGCTGTTTTGGAAAATATTTTCAAAAAAAGTTGAGTTCGGTGTATTCCGATTCTTATTCAGCCGCGTTGAGGATGTGTGAGTAACTTCATCCAATGAACGAGGTCGACATGACGCCAGATGCTTCCAAGGAATACCAGTGTGCCGTTGAGGAGGCTGCCAATGCCTTCATGAAAGTGATGGCCCTGCGTGGTTTCGCGGCTCGGGATTACCCTCAGAATTTTGTGATCCAGATGGCCCAACAAACCCGTTTGGCCTTTGAATCCAACCGCGTTGGCCCGCATGCGAATGCCGATGCCCTGGTGGCCGAGTTGCTGCGTGCAGCGCCTCAAGCGCCTCGTTTGGTCAGCTCCAACAAGGTCAAGGCTTTGCCGTTCCCCTCGCTGCGTCGCCGCATGGCTTGACCATCCGGAACAAACGTTTGGCCTCTTCGGCTGGATGTGAAACCCAAAAGAAAAGGCGCCCAAGTGGGCGCCTTTTGTCATGGTGCTTGTGAATCACAACTTGCCAGCAAGGTGGACAAAAATGACTCACGACCAGGGTGTAAGTTGACGAGCCTTGACCCCGGCACTGGCTCCACAGTTAGGGCTGCTTGGTTCCCCACCTGACCCGGTTGGCCGCTTCACCATGCGGGAAGGCCCGTCAGGCCTGATTGTAGGCGAGGAGCGGGCGCATTCTGTTCGGTCTTTGACTTTTTCCTTGGTTTGAGCGGTCTTTAAGCTTTCTTCGGGTAGGCCTTCGAATCGCTGTGCGGCCCGATAGAATCGGTTGCATGTCATACCTTGTCCTCGCGCGCAAATACCGCCCACGCAATTTCACCGAAATGGTGGGGCAGGAGCATGTCGTGCAGGCTTTGACCAACGCCTTGGTGCAGCAACGCTTGCACCATGCCTATCTTTTCACCGGCACCCGCGGGGTGGGCAAAACCACCGTGTCGCGGATTTTGGCCAAGTCCCTCAACTGCCAAGGTGCAGATGGGCAAGGCGGCATCACGGCCGAGCCTTGTGGTGTTTGCCAAGCTTGCCGCGACATCGATGCGGGCCGTTTTGTCGACTACACGGAGCTGGATGCCGCCTCCAACCGTGGCGTGGACGAGGTGCAAAGCTTGCTGGAACAGGCGGTTTACAAACCCGTTCAAGGGCGCTTCAAGGTCTTCATGATCGACGAGGTGCACATGCTCACCAACACCGCGTTCAACGCGATGTTGAAGACCTTGGAAGAGCCGCCCGAGTATTTGAAATTCGTGTTGGCCACCACCGATCCACAAAAAGTGCCCGTGACGGTGCTGTCGCGTTGCCTGCAGTTCAACTTGCGGCCCATGGCCCCTGAGACGGTGTACGAGCACCTGACCCGCGTGCTGGCCACCGAGCAATTGCGTGCCGAGCCACAAGCCCTGCGTTTGTTGGCTCGCGCGGCGCGCGGCTCCATGCGCGATGCCTTGAGCTTGACCGATCAGGCCATCGCATTTGGTAATGGTCAGCTGCAAGAAACGGGCGTGCGGCAGATGCTGGGCAGCGTTGACCGCAGTCACGTCTTGCATTTGATCCGTGCGCTGGCCGAAGGTGATGGCGCAACCGTGGTGGCGCAGGTCAATGCTTTGCGCTTGCAGGGTGTCTCTGCTGCTGCCACGCTTGAAGACATGGCCATGCTGCTGCAGCGCATGGCCGTGATGCAGATGGTGCCTGGCATGGCACAAGACGGCGAAGACCCAGACACCCAGGGCTTGGCCGATTTGGCCCAAGCCATGCCGGTAGAAGAAACCCAATTGCTCTACAGCCTGTGCCTGCATGGGCGGACCGAGCTGGGCTTGGCCCCCGATGAGTATGCGGCACTGACCATGGTTTTGTTGCGTTTGCTGGCCTTCAAACCTCCAGCAGGATCGGCTGAAAAAAAAAGTCCGCGAACCAGCCAGCCAGCGCTAGCTGACATCGCGCCTGCGAAGTCGCCTGCAGCCGTTCAGCTGCCTTCGCCTGTCCCCGCGCCTCTTGCTCAACCGATCGCCATTGCACAGCCTGTCGCTGACACGCCGGTGGCACCTGTACCCAATACACTTTCACCCCCGCAGCCCGCGTCCGAGCCGCCGCCTTGGGAAGACTTGCCCGACACCCGCGACTACGCCAGCGATGACGCCGCCGACGCTTTCGAAGCCAGTTTGCCGGAGCCTGTGTTGTCTGCTCCGCCTGCGGCCTTGCGTGCTTTGCCTGTGCGCGAGGCATCGGATTCTGCGCGGGTGGATGTGCCCAAGGCGCCCGCTTCAACACCATTGCAGACCACCGCTGAAGGCGATGTGTGGTTTGGCATCGTGCAAGGCTTGCTGGTGCAGGAAGCCATCACCGCGCTGGTGCGTGAGTTGGCATTGCAGTCTCAACTCATGGTCCGCGATGCGGATCAGTGGCTGCTGCGCATCGAACGCGAATCGCTCAACCACCCGGCCAGTCGGGAGCGCTTGCAAAATGCACTGGCAGCCGCAGGCCACGGCAATGTGCGTTTGCAAGTGGAGCAGGGTCCCGTGGCCGATTGCCCTGCCAAACGCATGGCCGTTGCCGCTGCCGCCAAAATGGTGGCCGCACAGGCCTTGATCGAAAACGACCCCATGGTCCAGAGCCTGATGCGCGATTTCGGGGCACGCATTGTGCCCGGCAGTCTTCAGGTGATCTGACCTTTTCTTCAGTTCACACTTCTATCAAAGGAACCAACATGTTCAACAAAGGACAACTTGCCGGCTTGATGAAACAAGCCCAAGCCATGCAAGACAACTTGAAAAAGGCCCAGGACGAGCTGGCCTTCGTCGAAGTCGAAGGCCAAGCGGGTTCGGGCATGGTCAAGGTCTTGATGACCTGCAAGCACAATGTGCGCCGCGTGACCATCGACCCGAGCTTGTTGGCCGATGACAAGGACATGCTGGAGGACTTGGTGGCCGCCGCATTCAACGATGCCGTGCGCCAAGCTGAAGAGGTGTCCCAGCAAAAAATGGGCAAACTCACCGCCGGGTTGCCGCCAGGCATGAAGCTGCCTTTCTGATCGTTTTGAGCAGCACACGCGCAGATGGCTGATACCCACGCACTTGCCACTTTGGTCCAAGCCCTCAAAGGCTTGCCAGGGGTGGGCATCAAGTCGGCCCAGCGCATGGCTTTTCAGCTTTTGCAAAACGACCGTGCCACTGCGCGTCAATTGGCCGCCGCTTTGCAAAACGCGGTGGACAACGTGCGCCACTGCGCGTGTTGCCACACCTTCACCGAAGCCGAGCTGTGTGACACCTGCCTGGACGACGCACGCGATCGCACGCAGCTGTGTGTGGTCGAGACGCCGGCAGACCAATCGGCCATCGAGCGCACGGGCACTTACCGTGGTTTGTATTTCGTTTTGATGGGCAAACTCAGTCCATTGGACGGGATTGGCCCCCACGACATCGGCTTGTCCAAACTCAAACAACGGGTGAGTGATGGTTGGGTGCGCGAAGTGATTTTGGCCACCAACTTCACGGCCGAAGGTGAGGCCACCGCGCATGTCATTTCGGAAATGATTCGCCAGCAAGGGCTGCAGGTCACTCGCTTGGCGCGTGGCGTGCCAGCGGGCAGTGAACTGGAATACGTCGACTTGGGCACCATCGCCCATGCGCTGGTCGATCGTCGCTGATTTTTGCCTCCCCCCATACTTGCTATCGATTACGTGAAAACCCGCTCGGGATTGATCCCGATGCGGTTTTGACGCGGCACATTTAAGCTTGAGGCATCCAATTTCAGATGTTCAAGTGGAGAGTTTTTTGGCCGGGCTCAAGAGTGATCGACGTTGCTTTGTGTTGGCGTCTTTGGGCGCGCTGACCAGTGGTTTGTCCTCTGCTGCAGAGACTACGCGGTCGTCTGCGCGGGTCACCATTGCTTTGGCGGCTCGTCAAAGTCTTTACCACTTGCCCTTGACCTTGGCCGAGCAGTTGGGTTACTTCAGGCAAGCGGGGCTGACCGTGGAATGGCTGCCCCAAGAAGGGGGCTCCAAGGCCTTGGGATCCGCCTTGAGCGGACAGGCCGATGTGGTGGCCGGTGCGTTTGAGCATCTTTTTGGCTTGCAGCAAAAAGGCGTGAGCTATCAGGGCTTTGTCCAGTTTGGTCGCACGCCCCAAATCGCCTTGGGGGTGTCCACGCGCAAGGGCAGCCATATGCGCTCGGTCATGGAGCTCAAAGGGGCGCTCATTGGCGTTTCTGCGCTGGACTCGGCCACCCATTGGATGGCCTGTCAATGGTTGTTGCAAAACGGCCTTCTGCCCGAGGATGTGAGCTTTGTGGAGGTGGGCACCTCGACAGGTGTTGTGGAGGCCTTGCGCCATGGCACGGTCGATGCTTTGTGCAACCCGGATCCTGTCATGCATTGGCTGGAACAAAAAAATGAGGTGCGCGTTTTGGGTGAGGCGCGATCCTTGGCTGCCACACGAAAGGTGATGACGGGCGATGTACCGGGGGCGTGTTTGTTGGCCCGCAGCGAATTTTTGCAACGTCAACCCGAGATCGCGCAAGCCCTCAGTGATGGAGTTGTCCACGCGCTCAAATGGTTGCAAACAGCAGGCCCTGCAGACATCTTGCGCACCGTGCCCCCGGCCTATTGGCTGGGTGACAGGGCGATTTACCTCGGTGCGTTCGAAAAACTGCGCGAATCTTATGCCACAGACGGCCTGTTCGATGTCGATCCTGTGCTCAATGCTTGGCGAGCTCAGGCCCGCCTGAAGGGGTACGGACCGATGGGGCGCCTTGCGTTGGAACGTTTGTACACCAACGCTTTTGCCAGCAAATCCAAAATCAAATTTGCCGCTTGAGAACGGTCAGCGCTTGACAGCTTTGGGGGCTGGACGCTGCGCCGCAGTGGGCGAAGTTTTCTTGTGAGGCACAGCTTTGGGGCTCAGTCTGGGGGATTGAGATGTGGGCACCAGAACGGCCAAACTTTGACCAGGTTTCAGGTTGAATTGGGGGCCGAGTTTGTTCCATGTGGCCATGCTGGCTGCGCTCACCCCATGCCTTGCCGCCAGGCTGGCCAGGGTGTCACCCTTGCGGGCGGTCACCAAGATGCGGCGCAAAACAATTTCCGGGGCAAAGGCCAGTTGCGCATTGTCCGCCACGCGCTCTGTCACATCGCTGTCCAGTGGGCCTTTGCGGTGCACCAGCAAGGTGGAGCCAGCCTTGACCAGCATGTTGGGCGGTATGCCATTGGCCGCACGCAATTGATCCACCGGCATGTTCACCAAATTGGCCGCTTCATCGACTTTCATGGTGCGGGGCGCTTGCCACGCCGTCCAACTGGCCAATTTTTGATTGGCATGGTTTTGCAGGTTGATTTCAAAGCTGGTGGCATTGTCCCAGGGCAGCAAAACCTGAGGCGTGCCGGCTGCCAAGATGACGGGACGGTTCATCGAGGGGTTGAGGGTTTTGAAATCTTCCACACTGATGCCCGCCAAACGCGCGGCCATGGCCACATCGATGTCACGGTCAATGGACACACTCCTGAAGAAAGGGTGGTTCTGAATCAGCGGCAATTGGGTGTTGAAGGCTTCGGGCTGGGCCACGATGTTCTTGACCGCCTGCAATTTGGGCACGTAGTAGCGTGTCTCATTGGGCATGTTCAGATCGCTGTAATTGGTGGGTTTGCCTTGGGCCTTGTTGCGCGCGATGGCGCGGCCGACACTGCCTTCCCCCCAGTTGTAGGCCGCCAGCGCCAAGTGCCAGTCGCCAAACATGCCGTAGAGTTTTTGCAGATAGTCCAGTGCCGCACGGGTGGATTCCAGCACGTCGCGACGCTCGTCACGAAACAGGTTTTGCTTCAAGTCGAAGTATTTGCCTGTGGCGGGCATGAATTGCCACATGCCGGCTGCTTTGGCCGAAGACACGGCATTCGGGTTGAATGCCGATTCGATGAAGGGCAGCAGGGCCAACTCGGTGGGCATGTTGCGACGCTCCAACTCTTCAACGATGTGAAAGAGGTAGGGGCGCGAACGTTCGGTCATGCGCAAGATGTAATCGGGGCGGCTGGCATACCACTGCTCGCGGTTGCGAACAAACTCGTCGTCCAAGTCAGGCATTGCAAAACCGCGGCGAATCCGCTCCCAAATGTCGGTGGGCGGCGTCAGCCCCAAGCTGCTGCTGGGCTTGAGGGACACGGCTCGGCCATCGTCCAGCGTGACAGCCGAAGGCACTTCGATGGCTGGCTCCCATTTTTTTGCTGAGGCTGAAGGGCCCGGCGGTGTTGGTGCAGGTGGCGTGGCGCAGCCAGCCAGGACCCCGCTCAAGACCAGCCAAGCTGTGAACAAAACAGCTCGGCGAATGGATCGCAAGGATGTGGGGTGGTTCATTGGAATCCGTTTTTCCAGGCCCGCAAAGCGGCAAAGGTGGAGACTTCGTCTTGTGCCTGAGCATCCCGCCCTTGAACTGCCGAGCTGACGGCCGGGCTGCGGCTTCGCAAAAAGGGGTTGATGGCCTGCTCGGTCGAGATGCGAGAGGGCAAGGTGGGCAAACCCTTGAGGCGCAGTTGGGTGCAAGCCTGGTGGTAGGCGGTCAGCGCTGCATTGGCGGGGTCAACGGCCAAAGCGAACTTCAAATTCGACAGGGTGTATTCGTGGGCTGGGCAGACTTGGGTGTCTTCTGGCAACGCGGCCAATCGGTCCAGTGAGTCGAGCATTTGGGCGGGCGTGCCTTCAAACAAGCGACCGCACCCACCAGAAAACAAGGTGTCACCACAAAAAAGAACCGGTGACTGGCCTGGGATTGCCGCCCAAAAGGCGATGTGGCCTGCTGTGTGTCCAGGCACCTCGATCACCTCAAAGCTCAGACCCTGCCAAGGCAGAGTGTCGCCGCCTTGCAGGCCTTCAACCGGCAGGGGCATGACTTCCATGGCGGGGCCATAGACTTTGGCTGCGGTTTGTTCGGTCAACGCCCGCAAGCCGCCCGTGTGGTCCGCGTGGTGGTGCGTGACTAGAATGGTGTCGAGTTGGATGTGGGGGTTTTGGGCAAGCCAAGACATCACCACGGCCGCATCGCCCGGGTCCACCACCAAGGCATGGTGGTCATCGTGCAACAACCAAATGTAGTTGTCTGTGAATGCGGGCAATGGGATGAGTTTCATGGAGTCCCCGATTATAGAAAGCAAGTATTCAGACGCACCGTGGTTGGGCCATTTGGGTCAGCCAGTGGTCGATCGCGTGCTGGCTTGGGAACAAGCGCAAGCGGACACCTTGCTGGCGGATGTGTTTGGCTACCATGCCTTGCAAGTGGGCTGGGATGCTTTGCAAGGCTTGCGCAGCAACCGCATGCCCCATCGCTGGCTGGCGCAGCCCGAGTTTGAACCCCAAGCGCTGGAGGCAACCGCCAACCAGGAAGCAGCAGAGCCTGCCCATCTGCATTTTGACAGCCGAGCCTGGCCTTGGCCTGCAGACAGCCTCGACTTGGTGGTTTTGCCCCATGTGCTGGAACGCTCGGCCGATCCCCATGCTTGTTTGCGCGAAGTTGCGAGGGTTTTGATTCCTGAAGGGCAGGTGCTCATCACCGGCTTGAACCCCTTGAGCTTTTGGGGCTGGCAATACGACCATGCGCAGCGCCACCAAAAAGACAAATCGGCCCACTTGATCGGTTACCGCAGGCTGCGTGACTGGCTGCGCCTTTTGGGTTTTGAGGTGCAGGTCAGCCGCTTTGCGGGCTGGACCCCCGCTTTGCGCAGCGAGCGCTGGATGCAGCGGCTCGATGGCCTGGACGCTTGGGGCGAGCGCTGGTGGCCCATCTTGGGTGGGGTGTACCTGATCTTGGCCACCAAAAGAGTGCCGGGAGGCCGCTTGCTCGATGGCCGCCGCTGGCGCACGGTACGATCGCCCGCTGCAACGGCGGTGCCATTGGCCCGCTCAGACTCTCCCATCGGCCCTCAATCGGCCTCGAAAGACATTTCTTGAATCACGTTGTTATCTACACCGATGGCGCCTGCAAAGGCAACCCAGGCCCTGGCGGCTGGGGCGTTCGGCTTCAATCAGGCCAGCATGTGCACGAACTTTTTGGCGGCGAATTGGGCACCACCAACAACCGCATGGAGCTCACGGCAGTGATCGAAGGGCTCAAAGCCCTCAAGCGCCCTTGCCAGGTCACGCTGTTCTTGGACAGCGAATACGTGCGCAAGGGCATCACGGAATGGATCCACGGTTGGAAAGCCAAGGGTTGGCGCACAGCCTCCAAACAACCGGTCAAAAACGTCGAGCTTTGGCAGGCACTGGACCATGTGGTGTCCAGTGCGGGACACCAAATCGAGTGGCGCTGGGTCAAGGGCCATGCCGGCGATCCTGGCAATGAACGGGCCGATGCCTTGGCCAACAAGGGTGTAGACAAGGCCTTGGGCCGTTGATGGCGCCTCTTGTTAACGCTGTGTAAATCCTGGTTTTGGGCGTTGTTTGCACGCCAAGCCTGTCGTTTTCCCTCGTGAGCCTGGAGGGGCAGACTGTTACATTCGGAAACTGTTTGCGTTTCATTGATGTGGGATTTTTGCAATGGCTTATCAAAAGAAATATGCCCTGATCGCTGTGGTCGGTGTGTGCGTGGCTTCAGGTGCAGCCTGGTGGTTTCAGCGCCCCGCTTCGGTGGATCAACCCACCGTGGCCGCGCCTGCGGGCGGCGGCAGGGCCCCAGCCGTTGAAGTGGCCAAGGTCACGGCCATCACCTTGGTGGACGAAACCCAAGCGGTGGGCAGTTTGCGATCGCGCCAAGGGGTGATGCTGCGCCCTGAGGTGGCCGGCCGCGTCTCTAAGATTTTGTTCAACGACGGCCAGCGCGTGCGCAAAGGCCAGTTGCTGGTGCAGTTTGACGATCAGTTGCAGGCCGCGCAGGTCTCTCAGGCCAAAGCCGAAATGTCGATCGCTGCGGCCAACCACAAACGCAGCCAGGAACTGGTGGCACAGAACTTCATCAGCAAACGCTCGCTGGATGAAAGTGCTGCGGCACTTGAGGTGTCCCAGGCCAAATTGGATCTGGCCACGGCCACCTTGAATCGCTTGAAGATCGTGGCGCCCTTTGACGGCGTCACTGGCTTGCGACAGGTCAACGTGGGCGATTACCTCAAAGACGGCACGGATGTGGTCAACATCGAAGACATCGATGCGGTCTTGGTGGATTTCCGTTTGCCTGAGCGTTTTCAGTCCAAGGTTCGCCCAGGTCAAAAAGCACAGCTGACCGTCGATGCTTTGCCCGGTCGTCCTTTTGCGGCCATTGTGCAAGCGGTGGACCCCCTGATCGATGCCAACGGCCGCTCGGTCGGCGTGCGTGGCTGCGTGGACAACCGCCAGCAACAATTGCGCCCTGGCATGTTTGCCCGGGTCAATGCCGTGTTTGGCTCTCGCCCATCGGCCTTGGTCATTCCAGAAGAAGCCATCGTGCCGCAAGGCGGCCGCACCTTTGTGGTCAAGGTGGTGCCCGGTGACAAGCCCGACACCCTCGTGTCGCAGCGCGTCGCTGTCAAAGTGGGTTTGCGCCAGCCCGGCAAAGTGGAAATTCTGGAAGGCTTGGAGCTGGACGACACCGTGGTGATTGCGGGCCACCAGCGCTTGCAAAAAGATGGCACGGCAGTTCGGGTGGTGGACATGTCCAAACCCGGGGGGGCCAAACCAGGCGCTGCGCCGTCTGGTGCGCCTGCGATAGCTGCCTCGGCGCCTGCTTCATCTGCGCCCGCATCGGCACCTGCAGCATCGACACCCCCAGGCGCAACAGCTGCAGCGGCAGCCATTTCTGCACCTGTTGCACCTGCCAAGACAGCGCCTGCCGCCCAACCTGTGACTGGCCCTAACCCTTGCCTGCGAGGTGCAGATGCAACTCGCTGAGACCTCCATCCGCCGGCCGGTTCTGGCCGTCGTCATGTCGCTGCTGATTTTGCTGATCGGCGCCGTCAGTTTCGACCGCTTGTCGGTGCGCGAGTACCCCAAAATCGATGAGCCCACGGTCACCGTGAGTGTCAAATACCCCGGCGCTTCGGCCGAGGTGATCGAGTCTCAGGTGTCCAAGCCTCTGGAAGACTCGATCGCGGGCATCGATGCGGTCGATGTCATCACCTCCATCAGCCGAGCCGAGCAGTCGCAGATCACGGTGCGTTTTCGCCTGGAAAAAGATGCCGACACGGCGGCCGCCGAAGTGCGTGACCGCACCTCGCGCGTACGCAACCGATTGCCGCAAGCGATCGAAGAGCCGGTGATCGCCAAGGTGGAGGCCGATGCCTTTCCCGTGATTTGGTTGGCGTTTTCGAGCGACACGCTCAGCCCGCTGCAAATCAACGACATGATCAACCGCGTCGTCAAACCGCGCTTGCAAACCGTGACGGGTGTGGCCGATGTGCGCATTTATGGCGAGCGCAAATACGCCATGCGCGTTTGGCTGGAGGCCGAGCGTTTGGCGGGCTTCAAGCTCACCCCGCAAGACGTGGAAGATGCGATTCGCCGCAGCAACTTGGAGTTGCCTGCTGGCCGGATCGAGTCGAGCAACCGTGAATTCACGGTCACCTCGCAAACCGACTTGACCCGTGCCGGTCAATTTGCCGACATCGTGATCAAGACGGTCAATGGCTTTCCAGTCAAGATCCGTGATGTGGCCAAGGTCGAAGAGGCGGCGGCCGATGTCCGCAGCAATGTGCGCTTGGGTGGACAAAATGCTGTGGCTGCTGGTGTGATCCGACAGGCCACGGCCAACCCCTTGGAGCTGTCCAAAGGTGTGCGCGACATGATGCCTCGCCTAGAGGCTGATTTGCCACCCGGCATCACCATCACCGTGGCCAACGACAACTCGGTATTCATTGACCGGTCCATCAAGAGCGTGTTCCAGACCATTGTGGAAGCGGTGGTGTTGGTGGCCTTGGTGATCTTCGTGTTCTTGCGCACCTTCCGTGCTTCGATCATCCCGATCATCACCATCCCGGTCAGTTTGATCGGCACCTTTGCCATGATGGCTTTGGCCGGCTTCACCATCAACACCTTGACGCTGCTGGCGCTGGTGCTGGCCATTGGCTTGGTGGTGGACGATGCGATCGTGGTGCTGGAAAACATATACCGCCACATCGAAGAAGGGCTTGATCCTTTCTCTGCGGCCATCAAAGGCTCGCGTGAAATCGGTTTTGCCGTGGTGGCTATGACCATGACCTTGGCGGCGGTTTTCGCGCCTTTGGCCTTCACGCCAGGGCGCACCGGCAAATTGTTCACCGAATTTGCGCTGGCCTTGGCCGGGTCGGTGATCGTGTCGGGTTTCGTGGCCTTGACGCTTTCCCCCATGATGAGTTCCAAGCTGCTCAAGCACAACCCCAATCCGGGTTGGTTTGACCGCACCATGGAACGTTTGTTGACCGCCATGTCCAGTGCTTATGAGCGTTTGCTCAGTTGGGTGCTGCGCAAAGCGCGTTGGCTGGTCGTGCTGGTGATGGTGGGCAGTGGTGTGGCGATCGCTGTGGTGTACCCCAGCATGAAGCAGGAATTGGCCCCCTTGGAAGACCGCGGCACCTTGCTGGCCACGGTCACCGCGCCCGATGGTTCCACCCTGGACTACACCGACCGCTACGCCAGAGTGCTCGAGCGCATGGGCGAGGCTTACCCCGAGTTTGACCGCATATTTGCCAACATCGGTAACCCCACGGTGGCCCAAGGCTCCGTGATCTACCGCGCGGTGGATTGGGAGAAGCGCTCGCGCACCACGCTGGAAATTGCCCGCGAATTGGGCCCCAAATTTGGTGGCCTGCCAGGGGTGAACGCCTTTGCCATCACGCCCCCTTCATTGGGTCAAGGTTTCCGTGAGCGCCCGGTGAACTTCGTGATTCAGACCTCGGACAGCTACCAAAACCTGAACGCGGTGACCCGGGAAATCATGGACGAGATCGCCAAAAACCCCGGCATCATCGCCCCCGACGTGGACTTGCGTTTGAACAAGCCTGAATTGCGCATTGAAGTCGATCGCGCCAAAGCGGCCGAGTTGGGCATTGGCGTCGATGCCGTGGCCAAAGCGCTGGAGACCATGCTCGGTGGTCGCGTGGTGACCCGCTACAAGCGGGATGCCGAACAGTACGACGTGATCGTGCAAACCCAAGCCACGGGACGCAACACGCCCGATGATGTGGAGAACATCTACATCCGGGGCCGCAACGAAGCGATGATCCCCTTGTCGGCGCTGGTGAAAATTCGCGAGAGTGTTTCGCCGCGTGAGTTGAACCACTTCGGTCAACGCCGCTCGGTATCGATCACGGCCAACTTGTCGCCCGAATACTCCTTGGGCGAAGCGCTCAAGTTCCTGGATGCCACCGCCGCCAAAGTGCTCAAGCCCGGTTACACCACCGAACTCAATGGCACATCGCGTGAATTCCGCAACTCACAAGGCGCCTTGGTCATCGTGTTCGTGTTGGCCCTGTTCTTCATCTTCTTGGTGCTGGCGGCGCAGTTTGAAAGTTTCATCGACCCTTTCATCATCATGCTGTCGGTGCCCTTGTCCATGATCGGCGCTTTGCTGGCGCTCAAGTGGACGGGCGGTTCGCTGAACGTGTATTCTCAAATCGGTCTGATCACCTTGGTCGGGCTGATCACCAAGCACGGCATCTTGATTGTGGAGTTCACCAACCAGTTGCGCGAGCAGGGCGTTGAGACCATGGAGGCCTTGGTCAAAGCCAGTGGCCAGCGTTTGCGCCCCATCTTGATGACCACGGGTGCTATGGTGCTGGGCGCGGTGCCTTTGGCCTTGGCCAAGGGGGCGGGTGCAGAAAGCCGCACGCAAATCGGTTGGGTCATTGTGGGGGGCATGAGCCTCGGGACATTGCTCACCATTTTTGTGGTGCCCACCATGTACTCTCTGCTGGCCCGCAAGAGTGTGCCCGGCCCCAACAAAGCCGTGGCGCACGACGAACCTGAAGGCGCGGCCCACTGATCCGGTGTGCTGTTCCAATGCAAAAGGGGCTGAATTTCTTCAGCCCCTTTTTGCTTTCGGAGTTGTCCGATTACAGGTGCCCGTCAAACATCATCACGTCGACCTCATCGCCCGCAGCCACATGGCCCTGATCGTGACCCAACACGATCAGCCCATTGGCTTGCACCATGGAGCTGAGCACGCCTGAGCCCTGGTTGCCGGTGATGCTGACCACCAATTGGCCCTCGGCGTTACGGCTCACGGTGCCGCGCTGGTATTCGGTGCGTCCCGGTTTTTTGCGCAAGGCCTCCATGCTGCGCGCTTTGAGCAGCGGCAAAGCCGGCGCTTTCCAGCCCATGAGTTGTTGCAGGGCAGGGCGCACAAAAGCGGCAAAGGTGACCATGACCGCCACCGGGTTGCCGGGCAAACCAAACAACACGGCCGAATGGCCCGCTTCGCTGATGCGGCCCACGGCCATGGGCCGGCCCGGGCGCATGGCGATGCGCCAGAAGGCCACATCACCGAGTTTTTTCATCATGGCTTTGGTGAAGTCGGCCTCCCCCACGCTCACACCTCCGCTGGTGATGACGGCATCGGCTTGCTGTGCCGCTTGGCGAAAGGCTTGTTCTAACGCGGCGGGTTCGTCACGCACCACGCCCATGTCGATCAGCTCGCAACCCAGCGCCTGCACCATGCCCGCCACGGTGTAGCGGTTGCTGTCATACACAGCGCCTTCGCGGGGCGCTTCGCCCAGGCTCAAGATTTCATCGCCGGTGGAAAAATACGCCACCTTGGGTTGGCGCCAGACCTGAATGGTGGGCAGGCCCAAACTGGCCAAGAGGCCACAGGCCGCCGGGCTCAGGCGGGAGCCCGCGGACAAGGCCACTTGGCCGGCCATCAAGTCTTCACCCAACAAACGGCGGTTGTCGCCCGCTTGCAAGAGGCCCGCAGGCACGAGCACCGCATCGCCCTCGGTTTTGACCAGCTCTTGCGGCGCCACGGTGTTCAGGCCTGCCGGCATGATGGCGCCCGTCATGATGCGCACGCATTCACCCGCCTGCACTTGGCCTTGCCAGGCGGCTCCTGCGAAGGCGGTGCCCACCACCTTCAAAGGCGTGGGCTGATCGGAATGGAGTTCACTGCCGCGAAAAGCATAGCCGTCCATGGCCGAGTTGTCGTGCGGGGGCACGCTGATGGGCGAGACCACGTCTTGCGCCAGGATGCGGCCCAGCGCTTGCATCAAAGGCAGGGTTTCTTGCTGCGCGACCGGTTGGACCAATTCCGCCAGAAAGGCGTTGACGTGGCCCGCAGGCAGGGCTTGTGGGTCATAGCCTTGCAGGCGTTGCGCAATCTCGGCGAGTGAGGAAGGCTGTGTCATGGGCAGTCAGCGGTGCCAGATGGGCACCGCAATTCAAAGGGATTCCAGTTGCAGCAATTCTGGCAAGGTGTTGGCATTGGCAAATGCATGGGGCGCGTCACCATCTTCGTTGAAGGGCACCAAGGCACAGCGGTGCTGACCTGTCCATGCATCGATCTTGCGACCACCGGCGTGGGTGAAGCTCACCAGGCTCTCCAAGAGCGAGACTTTGAGCAGGCAAAACACCGGTTGTGCCCGAACTTGGCCATCGCTTTCAGGCGCTGCGGCCATGGCCAGATCAGCGTCTTGTTCGTCCAGCGCTTGGCAAAGCCGCTCGATCAGGTCCAACGGAAACAGGGGGGAGTCACACGGCACGGTGAGCAACAGCGGCGTTTCGCAACGCTCCAGACCCGTCAGAAAACCGGCCAAGGGGCCTGCAAAACCATCGATGGTGTCGGGCCAGACGGGCACGCCCAGTGACTCGTAGGCGGACAAATTTCGGTTGGCGTTGAGGAGGATCTCCTCTGGCGGCAGGCTTTGCATTTGCAGACGCATCAGGGTTTGCAGGGCCAAAGGCAAGCCGCGAAAGTTCTGCAGGCCCTTGTCGATGCCGCCCATGCGTGAGCCGCGACCGCCGGCCAATATCAGCGACGTGATGGCAGGAGGGTGTGCGTTCATGGCCATCAGCCTCCGATGTAACTCATTTCCACCCGGCGGCCGGGGCCGCTGGCGGTGTCGGGGCCGCGCAGGCTGCGCAACACCGAGTACTGGTCGGTGCGACCTTGCCAAATGGCATCGACCGTGGCCGCCAGGACCTCGTCGGTTTGGCTCGGGTCGCGCAGCAGCTGGCGCAAGTCATAGCCTTGGCTGGCAAACAGGCACAGGTACAAACGGCCTTCGGTCGACAGCCGGGCGCGGTTGCAGTCGCCGCAAAAAGCCTGGGTCACGCTGCTGATCACACCGATTTCGCCCAAGCTGGGGTCGTGCAGGCCTTGCGCATTGGCAAAACCCCAGCGCTCGGCGGTTTCGCCGGGTGCCGAGTGGCCCAGTTGCACCAAAGGCAGTTCGGCGTGGATGCGTTGGACGACCTCTGCACTGGGCAGCACCTCGTCCATGCACCAGCCGTTGGTGGCACCCACGTCCATGTATTCGATGAAGCGCAAGACCACACCGGTGCCCTGAAAGTGCCGAGCCATCGGCAAGATTTCGTGTTCGTTGGTACCGCGTTTGACCACCATGTTGACTTTGATCGGCCCCAGGCCTGCGGCTTTGGCGGCCTCAATGCCTTGGAGCACTTCGTCGACAGGGAAGTCGACATCGTTCATTTTGCGGAAGACGGCGTCATCGAGCCCGTCCAAACTGACGGTCACGCGTTGCAGCCCAGCGTCTTTGAGGCTTTGGGCCTTGCGCGCCAGCAAAGAGCCGTTGGTCGTCAAGGTCAGGTCCAGGGGCTGGCCGTCCGGTGTGCGCAGGGCGGCCAATTGGGCGATCAGGATCTCGATGTTCTTGCGCAGCAAGGGCTCGCCGCCCGTCAAGCGGATTTTGCGCACGCCTCGGCCCACAAACACTTTGGCCAATCGGGTGATTTCCTCAAAGCTGAGCAAATGGCTTTGCGGCAGGTAAGCGTAGTCCTTGTCAAAGACTTCCTTGGGCATGCAGTAGCTGCATCGGAAGTTGCAGCGGTCGGTGACGCTGATGCGCAGGTCCGTCAAAGGACGGCGCAGACCATCCAAAGGGGCGGCGCTCAAGGCGTGGCTGGCCACGGTGGGCAAGGGCAAGCTGGGGTGGCGCTGGTCAACCAGCGGAATGACGCGTTCAGACATGGGCTCGATTGTGCCCGAGGCCAGACCCCAAGGGCCCTCGGGCAAGCACCAGCCTTGGCGCCATCACGGTTTTCAGCCGTGCTGAATGGCCACGGTTTTGAGGGTGGTGAAGCCCAGCAGGGCTTCAAAGCCTTTTTCGCGGCCATAGCCCGAGGATTTGACCCCGCCAAAAGGCAGTTCCACGCCGCCACCCGCGCCATAGTTGTTGATGAAAACTTGGCCACTGCGCACGCGTTTGGCCATGCGGAACTGGCGTGCGCCATCGCGCGTCCAGATGCCCGCGACCAAGCCAAATTCGGTGGCGTTGGCCAATTGGACGGCATGGTCCTCGTCGGTGAAGGCCATGGCCGCAAGGACGGGCCCAAAAACCTCCTCTTGAGCCAGGCGGTGTTGCACAGGCACATCGCGCAGCAAGGTGGGGGCCTGGTAATAGCCCTCCGCAGGCACGCCGTCGGCGATGCGGCCGTGCGCCACGGTGGCGATGCCATCGGCCGCGGCTTGGTCCAAGAAGCCCTTGACCCGCTCAAGTTGGCTGGCGCGGATCAGAGGTCCGAGGTCCAGGTTCATGCTGGCCGAGCCCACTTGCAGGGCACTGAAGGCTTGTCCCAAGCGTTTGAGCAGAGGCTCGTAAATGCCTTGCTGAATCAGCACCCGTGAGCCAGCGCTGCAGGTTTGGCCTGCGTTTTGCACGATGGCGTTGACCACCACCGGAATGGCCGCGTCCAGATCGGCGTCTTCAAAAATGATTTGCGGGCTTTTGCCGCCCAACTCCAAGGTCACAGGGCAATGCCGCTCGGCCGCGACCTGCTGGATCAAGGTGCCCACGCGGGGGCTGCCGGTGAAGCTGATGTGGTCGATGCCCGGGTGACGGGCCAGCGCATCGCCCACTTCGTGGCCGTAGCCGGTGACGATGTTGATGGTGCCAGCAGGAAAGCCCACTTCGGCGGCCAATTGCGCCACGCGGATCAGGCTCAGGCAGGCATCTTCTGCGGGCTTGACCACACAGGCATTGCCCGCCGCCAAAGCACCGCCCACGCTGCGACCAAAGATCTGCATGGGGTAGTTCCAAGGGATCACATGGCCGGTGACGCCATGCGGTTCGCGCCAGGTCATCACGCTGTAGCCGTTTTGGTAGGGCAGGGTCTCACCGTGAAACTTGTCACAGGCGCCGGCATAAAACTCAAAATACCGCGCCAGCGCCACCGCATCGGCCGCTGCTTGCTTGGTGGGTTTGCCGCAGTCGCGTTGCTCCAGGGCGGTCAGCTCAAGCGCGTGTTCGCTCACTTTGCGTGACAGTGCCATCAGCAAACGTCCGCGCTCCACGGCCGACAAGCGCCCCCACGGGCCGTTGTAGGCGGCGCGTGCGGCCGTCACGGCTTGGTCAATGTCTGCGGCTTGGCTGCGCGGAATTTGTTCAAACACCTGTCCGTCCGAAGGGTCGATGACGTCCAGTGTTTGCCCATTCAGGGCGGGCGCGGATTGGTTGGCTATGAAGTTCAATGGCATGGGGCCATTGTGCGCCGTGATGCGCACCAGAAAAATCACGCCCGAGACAGCTCGGGCAGCAGCCTTGATTCGGTTGCGTCTGTCGCGCAAGCCCTGTGAAAGTAAAATCGGGGTTAATCCCTAGGATTTCCATTCCCTCAACTTTTCCAACGAGACACCCATGTCCCTGAACAAAGTCACCCCAGGCAGCAAAGTTCCTGAAGCGTTCAACGTGATCATTGAAATCCCGATGAACTCCGATCCCGTGAAGTACGAAGTCGATAAAGAGTCTGGTGCTCTGTTTGTGGACCGTTTCATGGGTACGGCCATGCATTACCCCACCAACTACGGTTATGTGCCCCAAACCATTGCAGGCGATGGCGACCCCGTGGACGTGCTGGTGATGACCCCATTCCCGCTGCCACCTGGCGTGGTCGTCCCTTGCCGTGCTTTGGGCATTTTGTTGATGGAAGACGAAGGCGGTATGGACGGCAAGGTGTTGGCTGTGCCGACTGAAAAAATCCTCGCCAGCTATGCCAACATCAAGACCCTGGACGACATCCACGAACTGCAACTCAAGCAAATCGCCCACTTCTTTGAACACTACAAAGACCTTGAAAAAGGCAAGTGGGTCAAGGTCAAAGGCTGGGAAGGCAAAGACGCTGCACACCAGGAAATCCTGGACGGTATCGCCAACTACAACAAGGCTTGATGCCTTCAGGCTCGGGGCGCCAAGCCCTGAGCAGTCCCTAATGCCTGCAGGGTTTGCCCTGCAGGCATTATTGTTTTCAGCCCTTCTTCAGGGGTGAGTGCGCTTGCAATTCGTCCATGTAATGGGACACACCTTGCGATTCACGCGCCAGATAGCGCTCAACCGCGTCTGAAAAGTCTGGGTGCGCCAGCCAATGGGCGCTGTGCGTGGGGGTGGGCAACAGCGCCCGCGCCATTTTGTGCTCGCCTTGTGCGCCCCCTTCAAAACGTTTCACGCCTTGCGCGATGCACCACGCGATGGGCTGGTAATAACAAGCCTCAAAGTGCAGGCAGTCCACCCGCGCCAAGGCCCCCCAATAGCGGCCGTAGGCCACATCGGGCTGGCCCTGTGCGTCCAGTCGCAGGCCGATCAGGCTGATCCCAATCGCTTGTGAACCGTGTTCGGCCACAAAGAGCAGCCAGTTTTCGGGCATCTCTTTTTGCATGGCTTCGAAAAAGCCGGGTTGCAGGTAGGGTGGGTTGCCGTGTTCCCAATAGGTCTGCTGGTAGCAACGCACCAGCAAGGCCCAGTCATCGGCTTGCATGTCGGGGCCTCGCACGGCGCGAAACGTCACGCCAGCGTCCAGGACTTTGCGCCGCTCCTGTCGGATTTTTTTGCGCTTTTCCTGGTTCAGGCTGCCCAAGAAGTCATCAAAGTCTCGCCAGCCTTGGTTTTGCCAGTGAAACTGCACCTGGCTGCGCTCGAGCATGCCCGCTTGTTGGCAGGCTTTGAGGTCGTCGTCACTGGCAAACAAAATGTGCAAGGAGGGCAATTCTTGCCCTTGGCACCATTGGCGCAGGGCACTCATCAGGGCTTGCCGCGCATGAGGCGATTCCGCCAGCAAGCGAGAGCCTGGCACAGGCGTGAATGGGCAGGCCACCAAGGCCTTGGGGTAATAAGCCAGGCCGTGGCGTTCGTAAGCATCGGCCCAAGCAAAGTCGAACACGTATTCGCCACGGGAATGGGTTTTCAAATAAACCGCACACGCTGCTGCCAGCGTATCGCCCTTGGCGCTGGCTTGCCACAGGGTGATGACCCTCAAGGTCCAGCCGGTCTCGGGGCAGGCTGAGCCGCTGCGCTGCATGGCCGACAAATAGGCATGGCGCATGAAAGGTGTGGGGGCGTCTTGAATGGCCAGCAAAGCGTCCCAAGCGCAGGCGTCGATGGCATCCAGATCATCGAGCACCCGGATGACATAATTCAAGCTCACTTCTTGCACCTGTATGACTCTCCAAATTTGTGTGGCTCAGCTCAATTTCGTCGTGGGCGACATGCCGGGCAACGCCCGCAAGATCATCGATGCCGCTTCCGAGGCCTATGCTCAAGGCGCCCGCTTGGTGCTCACGCCTGAGCTTTCCATTTGCGGCTATGCCGCCGAAGATTTGCTGCTGCGCCCCGCCTTCATCGATGCCTGTGATGATGCCTTGAAAACAGTGGCCCAGGGGCTGGCTGGGTTAAAAGGCTTGCACGTGGTGGTGGGTCACCCCGAAGGCGGTGGCCTGCGTTCGCGCAGTGTGGCCGTGACGCGTCGCCACAACCGCGCATCGGTGCTGTGCGAAGGTCAGGTGGTCGCCTGCTACGACAAGCGCGAATTGCCCAATTACCAAGTGTTTGATGAGCGGCGTTATTTCACGCCCGGCGATGGCGTGGGGGTGTTCGAGATCGATGGCATTCGCGTGGGCTTGCTCATTTGTGAGGATGCCTGGTTTGATGAGCCCGCCCGACTGGCGCGGGACGCTGGGGCCCAGGTCCTGGCGGTGCTCAATGCCTCGCCCTTTCATGCGGGCAAGAGCGCCGAGCGCGAGCAACGCATGCGCGAGCGCGTGACCGACTGTGGCCTGCCTTTGGTCTACGCCCATTTGGTGGGTGGGCAGGACGAGGTGATTTTTGAAGGCCGCTCTTTCGCTCTGGATGGCGCTGGTCAAGTGGTGGCCAGAGCGGCGGGCTTTCGTGAAGCGAAGATGGTGGTGCAAGCCGATTGGCGCCAGGGCCGTGTGGCCTTGACCGGTGCGGGCCAGTCCGTAGAGGCTTTGCCATCCACAGAGGCCGAACTTTGGGACGCTTTGGTCCTGGGCGTGCGTGACTACTTGGGCAAAAACGGCTTCAAGGGCGCGATTTTGGGTTTGTCCGGCGGCATCGATTCGGCCCTGGTTTTGGCCATCGCGGTGGATGCCCTTGGTGCGGACAAGATCCACGCGGTCATGATGCCTTCGCCGTACACAGCAGACATCAGCTGGATCGATTCACGCGACATGGTCAAGCGTCTGGGTGTGCGCTACGACGAGATCGCGATTTCGCCATTGTTTGAGGGCTTCAAGCAAGCCTTGTCCAGCCAGTTTGCGGGCTTGAAAGAAGACACGACCGAAGAGAACATTCAGGCCCGCATCCGTGGCACCTTGCTGATGGCCTTGTCCAATAAAACCGGCGCCATTGTGCTGACCACCGGCAACAAAAGCGAAATGGCCACTGGCTACTGCACGCTGTATGGCGACATGGCGGGCGGTTTCGCCGTGATCAAGGACGTGGTCAAAACCCGAGTGTTTGACCTGGCCCGCTGGCGCAATCTGAATGACCCTTACGGCACCGGCAGCCAGCCCATTCCGGAGCGGATCATCACCCGGCCACCGAGCGCCGAGCTGCGACCTGATCAAAAAGACCAGGACAGCTTGCCTGCGTATGAGGTGCTGGACGCAATCATTGAGCGTTACATGGAAAACGATGAGGGCGTTGAAGCTTTGATCGCAGATGGTTTTGAGCGGGCTGATGTGGAAAAGGTCACCCGCCTGATCAAGCTCAACGAGTACAAACGCCGCCAAGCCCCCGTGGGGATTCGCGTCACCCACCGCAGTTTTGGCAAGGATTGGCGTTATCCTATGACCAATCAATTTCGCGCTTAACTTTTCTCAGAGGATGTTCCCATGAAACAGATCACCGCCGTCATCAAACCATTCAAGCTGGAAGAAGTCCGCGAAGGCCTGGCCGAATGTGGCGTGACCGGTCTCACCGTCACCGAAGTCAAGGGTTTTGGTCGTCAAAAAGGTCACACCGAGCTTTACCGTGGTGCCGAATACGTGGTGGATTTCTTGCCCAAAGTAAAAGTGGAAGTGGTCGTGAAAGACGACGATGTTGATCGTTGCGTGGACGCCATCATCAAGGCCGCGCGCACAGGCAAAATCGGTGACGGCAAGATTTTCGTGACTTCGGTGGAACGCGTGGTGCGTATCCGTACCGGCGAAGAAGACGATACCGCTGTCTGATGGACGCTGACCCGGCTTGACGATGCGCCACAAACCGGGTCTATTTCTTCAGATCAGTTCTGTCCGAGAAGGAAGACTCAAGCCGGATTGCTCCACCAGCGAAGTCAGCAATGCCACTGCATCGCTTTGAACGCTGACCAGCTCGTTTTGCCACTGACCCATGAAGTCGTGCCGAACGACTTGGGCGATGAAAGCCGTCAGGCCGTCGTAGTAGCCATGGCAATTGAGGATGCCAATGGGCTTGTCGTGGTAGCCCAGTTGGCGCCAGGTCCACACTTCAAACAACTCTTCGAAGGTGCCGATCCCGCCTGGCAAGGCCAAGAACCCATCGGCCCGCTCGGCCATCATGCGCTTGCGCTCGTGCATGGTGTCCACCACATGCAACTCGGTCAGGCCGTGGTGCGCCCATTCTTTTTCAACCAAGGCGCTGGGGATGATGCCCACCACTTGACCGCCCGCGGCCAGCGTGGCTTGGGCCACGATGCCCATCAGGCCATTGCGACCGCCTCCGTAAACCAACTGGCCGCCATGCGATCCTATCCATTGGCCGACTTGGCGCGCGACTTGGGCAAAGCGCGGATCGTCTCCTGGACGGGAGCCGCAATATACGCAGATGGAAAAATTAGGGGGCGACATGTCTCGGTTCAGCCCACCAAGATGGGCTTGAGCGCGGCGGCCCAAATGCCCAGGCACAAAAGCAGGCTCAGCAAGACGGCGGCGCTGCCCATGTCTTTGGCCCGTTTGGACAGGTCGTGCCATTCGGGCCCGATCCGGTCAATCGCCGACTCCACGCTGGTGTTGAGCAATTCAACAATCATGACCAGCAAAACCGATCCGGCCAAGAGGGCGGTTTCTACCCAGCTTTGTCCCAGCCAAAAGGCCAGGGGGAGCATCACGACGGCCGCCAAGGCTTCTTGTCGAAAGGCGGTTTCGTGCCATCCTGCCTTGAGCCCTTCGATCGAATAGCCGCCCGCATGAAGCACGCGGTTTAGACCTCTTCTTGCTTTTTGTGGGTTGACGGACTCTGGGGGCGTTGGGTTTTCGGACATGGAGAAAAATCTTTATTGGGCGGAAATCAGGCGGGTGCCCGCCCATGCATCATGCCAAAACTGGTCTTGGGGGTGAAAACGACTGAGCAAGGCCCAGACCGCCACCCAACCCAAGGTGATGACGCCCACTTCGAGTGCTGGCAGAGCAAAGGGGTAAGTGATCAGCAGAGGCGGCAAGAACCAAAACCAACTCAGCAAGTACCGCAGAAGGGCTCGGCTTTGGGTGAGCGGCAGCCCTTGCGTGTCCACAGCGCGGATGTGCCAAGTTTTCATGGCCAGGGTTTGGCCACGCGACCAAAACCAGGTGAAGTAAATGCCCAGAATCAAGAAAACAAAGGCTTGCAAGCCTGGACGGTGATCCATGGCATGTCGGGTTTGGCTGAGGGCGCTGAAGAGATAAGCTGAAATGAAAACAACGCCAAACAGCAGCATGCCTTCATAGAGCCAGCAAGCCATTCTTCGTTTCAGGGAGGGGGCGCGCAAATTCGTGGGGACGGCTGTCCCAGAAGCAGACTTCGTCAAGAGGATGAGCCTTCAGTGTTCGACACGGGGCCTGTGGGTGCCGGTAATTCAACCGCTTTTGGGGCCTGTGGCAAGAGGGTCTTGCGGTCCAGAGGCTGAGCGCTGGCGGCAGGACGGGTGATGTCCTTGGCGCTGTCAATGTTGCGTGTGGTTGGCGCGACCAAGCGAACCGCGTCTGCAGGCTTGGAGATGGTGGCGGCACTTTTGGACGGTGCAGGTGTGCCGACGGCGAGCGTGCGTTTGTCTTCAGCGGACAAGGCTTGATAGGCTTCCCATTTAGCTTTTTTGTCCTCTTTGGGCAGACTTTGGACCGTATTGAAGTTGAACCGGGCCTGGTTGCGCTGCTGAGGGCTTAAGGCCACCCAATCGGCCATGCGGGTGTGCATGGTGGCTTGCTCGCTGGCCGGCCATTGAGAGAAATTTTGCGAAATGGCCAGCCATTTGCTTTGCTGCTGCGGCGTCAATTGGCCCCATTGACTGGCCAGAGGTGAGAGCGCCTTTTTTTGTTGTGGTGTCAATTGTTGCCAGCTGCTGGCCGACGACAGGACAGGGGCGCTCGCTGCAGAACTGGTGGGTGATTGCGCAGTGGCCGTGAGCAGCCATGCGCCCAAGAGCATGCCGCAAGCCGCCAAGCGCAGGGCCGCCCAAGACCACGAAAGTCGATGGATCTCAGTCATTTTTGCCACTGTCGCTGAGCCCTTGTTTCAAAAACTTAACAAAACCTGCATCGGCATAGGCATCTGGGGGTAATTCATCGGTCAACAACGCCGAGTCAATGGCGGCCAACTCGTTGGTGCGGTTGTCTTGTTGGATCCACTGGATCGCGCCCAGTCCAATGACCAAGGCCAGCACGGGCAAGGCAGACGCCAAAAAGCTCCAGAGGTTCAGGCCCTCGTCACCGGATCCGGTCAAGGTGCCATTGCTGTTGATCTGGGTGTTTTTGGCAAATCCCAGTTGCACGGCGGGCTTGCGTTGCGCCATGGCCAAATGGCGGGCCACCCGCAAGCGTTCAGAAATGTCGTGGGGCAGGCCAGGCGTGGCCAAGCTCAGTTGGGCGGAAAGTTGTCGTCCCAAGCGGTCCATGTTCATTTCTGCAGCAGTTTTTTGGTTTTTCATGGTCTCAATCCCTGGTTTTCCAAAGTTTGACTCAGCGCCTGAATGGCCCGAGAACAATGGGTTTTGACACTGCCTTCTGAGCAGCCCATCACGGCCGCGGTCTCTGCCACGTCCAACTCCTCCCAATAACGCAGCAGGAAGGCTTCCCGTTGACGAGGAGGCAAGGTCATGATGGCACTTTCGATGTGTTCGAGGGTTTGTACCCTGCCAATCCACTGTTCAGCGCTCTCGGCGCCGGCCTCCTGGCTGTTGGCGCTGACTTCCAGAAGGTCAAAATCCCCGCCACCATCGTCGGAGTCAAAGTCACTCAAATTAGAAAACAGCGCATTTTTGGTTTTTTGCCTGCGAAACCAGTCCAAAACCGTGTTGGACAGAATGCGTTGGAACAACAAGGGCAGTTCGGCCAAGGGCTTGTCTGCGTAGTTGGTGCACAGCTTGATCATGCTGTCTTGGAGAATATCCAAGGCCGCATCTTCATCGCGAACATGGTAGTAGGCGCGTTTAAACGCCTTTTTTTCCACGTTTTTCAGAAAATCTGAAAGTTCTGAGTCGGATGCCAAAATTGTTCAGCCTTCGCACTGACGAGGCCGTTGCCTGTTTGTAATGAAATGATCATGCAGTGCCGCAGCTTGGGCCTTGCACGAAGACGAGGCGATTATGTCACCGGGCGGGTCAGGCTTTGTGCTGATCACCTGCGTTTTTGGAAACCGGCTGTACAAATGCGATAATGCGCGATTGCAATTGAAAAAAAGCAAACGGATCACCGTCCGGCACATTTACAGTTTGGTGCCCATGTCGGTGGTCTCAAGTCCCAAAGCCACTTCAAAAGAGTCGAGCCCAGGGGCACCCAAGGTTTTTCGTTAGAGAAATTCACAAAGGTTGAATATGGACATGAACAAAGCCGAAACGGCAAAGCCCGCGGCCAGCGGACAAGAGCTTCGCGGCGCAGAAATTCTGGTCAAAGCGCTCCAAGCTGAGAACGTGCAATACATCTGGGGCTATCCCGGTGGAGCCGTGCTCCACATCTACGACGCTTTTTACAAACAAGACACGATTCAGCACGTTTTGGTGCGACACGAGCAAGCCGCCGTGCACGCTGCGGACGGCTTTGCCCGCGCCACCGGTGAAGTGGGCGTGGCATTGGTGACTTCGGGTCCTGGCCTGACCAACGCCGTGACCGGCATCGCCACGGCTTACATGGACAGCATCCCCATGGTGATCATCAGCGGCCAGGTGCCGACTGCTGCCATCGGTCTCGATGCCTTCCAAGAGTGTGACACCGTGGGCATCACCCGCCCCATCGTCAAGCACAACTTCTTGGTCAAGGATGCCAAAGACATGGCCGAGACCATGAAAAAGGCTTTCCACATCGCACGCAGCGGTCGTCCCGGCCCTGTGGTGGTGGACATTCCGAAAGACGTTTCATTCAACAAGACCCTTTACACGGGTTACCCCGAGTCTGTTGAGATGCGCTCTTACAACCCCGTGCGCAAAGGTCACGGTGGTCAAATTCGCAAGGCCTTGCAGTTGTTGATGGGGGCCAAGCGTCCTTACATTTACACCGGCGGCGGTGTTTTGCTGAGCAACGCCAGCGCTGAACTGCGTGCTTTGGTGGACATGCTCAACGTGCCGGTCACCAACACCTTGATGGGTCTGGGAGCTTTCCCCGCGACCGACCGCCGGTTTTTGGGCATGCTGGGCATGCACGGCACGCTCGAGGCCAACAACGCCATGCAGAACTGTGATGTTTTGCTGGCCGTGGGCGCCCGGTTTGACGACCGCGTCATCGGCAACCCCAAGCACTTCGCTTCGGTGGACCGCAAGATCATCCACATTGACATTGACCCCTCGAGCATCTCCAAGCGTGTCAAGGTTGATGTGCCCATCGTGGGCGACGTGAAAGACGTCCTGACCGAGCTCATGGGCATGATCCGTGAGTCTGGCCAAAAGCCCGATCCACAGGCCTTGGCCCAGTGGTGGGAAACGGTTGAAGGCTGGCGTAAACGCGATTGCATGAAGTACGACAACAGCAATTCGCAAGTCATCAAGCCCCAAAAAGTCATTGAGACCTTGTGGGACATGACCAAGGACGCAGACGCGTACATCACATCCGATGTGGGGCAGCACCAGATGTGGGCCGCTCAGTATTACAAGTTCAACGAACCACGCCGCTGGATCAACTCTGGTGGTTTGGGCACCATGGGCGTGGGCATTCCCTACGCCATGGGCATCAAACTGGCCAAACCAGACAGCGAAGTGTTCTGCGTCACGGGTGAGGGCTCGGTGCAGATGTGCATCCAGGAACTCTCGACCTGCCTGCAGTACAACACACCCATCAAAGTGGTGGCACTGAACAATGGTTTCTTGGGTATGGTGCGCCAGTGGCAGGAGATTGATTACTCCGGTCGTTACAGCCACAGCTACATGGACGCCTTGCCCAATTTCGTGAAGCTTGCAGAAGCCTATGGGCACGTTGGCATCTTGGTTGAGAAGCCCGAAGACGTGGAGCCTGCTTTGCAAGAAGCGCGCCGTCTGAAAGACCGGACTGTGTTCCTAGACATCCGTACCGACCCCAC
>JACCDH011263782.1_pt1 | contig 30113 bp, 27 predicted proteins | sample 7442481 | NCBI WGS metagenome assembly JACCDH01 (sample SAMN15323433, study PRJNA562643) | freshwater metagenome | isolation source: river surface water | place: USA:Blue River Watershed | collected 2017-08-15
AAAGGCTCGATTTATCAGCAGGATTTTATTGAGCATCCAGCACCGAATCGGGTTATGGATTTAGGCTTCACTCGCATTGATCACCTGACCAATAACGTTGTCAAAGGCACGATGCAGCATTGGGCCGATTTTTATAAACAAGTTTTTGGTTTTACCGAGGTTCGCTATTTTGATATTAAAGGTCAGCAAACCGCTTTATTGTCTTATGCCCTGCGATCGCCTGATGGCAGCTTCTGTATTCCTATCAACGAGGGGAAAGGCGATGACCGCAATCAAATTGATGAGTTTTTACGGGAATATCATGGCCCTGGTGTTCAGCATATCGCGTTTTTGACCGATGACATTCTGGATTCGTTGGATCATTTAGATCACAGCGTGATTGATACCTTAGATATTCATGAAGATTATTACCAGCAAGTTTTTGAGCGTGTCCCCAATGTGCGTGAAGATAAACAGCGTATTCAACAGCATCAAGTGTTGGTGGATGGGGATAGTGATAGTTATTTACTGCAAATTTTCACCAAAAATTTGTTTGGGCCGATTTTTGTTGAAATCATTCAACGCGTAGACAACCTCGGCTTTGGCGAAGGAAATTTCCAAGCCTTGTTTGAATCGATTGAGCGTGACCAGCAAAAGCGGGGCGTATTATGAAGATCCAACAAATTCACCATGTCGCTTATCGCTGTAAGGATGCCAAAGAAACGGTTCATTTCTATCATCAAGTGTTGAATATGCCATTTATGCTGGCAATTGCCGAGGATCAGGTGCCCTCCACCAAAGAACATAATCCTTATATGCACGTGTTTTTAGATGCAGGCATGGGCAATATTTTGGCCTTTTTTGAATTGCCGGAGTCACCCACGATGGACCGCGATCGCAATACGCCGGCCTGGGTGCAACATATTGCGCTGCAAGTCTCGGATGAAACGGCATTAATGGCCGCCAAAACTGAGCTTGAAGCCCATGGACTTGAGGTGGTTGGCCCAACCAATCATGAGATCATCAAATCCATTTATTTCTTTGATCCAAACGGACATCGCATCGAGCTGACTTGTGTCACTGCAACATCGCCAATGTTGGCTGCATTGGATGCGGTGAAGTGGCAAATGTTGGAGGAGTGGTCGAAAACCAAAAAAGCGCCAAAACAAGCCGCTTGGCTACATCAGCAAGAATTTGCTGCGCAATAAAAGCCAAGTCGCCGACGAATTGCATAAGAAATATGCGCTGCGTCAAAAAACCACATTTGTTTTCATGGCAATATCATCCACAATAGTTGTCGGTACGTATCCGACAACTGCTGGTTTGTTCCAGCGGTTTTAGCAAGAAAACCAAAAATACCAATACCTTCAGGAGCAAGATCATGAGTCAACTAGACCGTCGTCAATTTTTAAAGCTATCCGGAGCAGGCCTCATTGGCGTGACTATGGGTGGCTTGAGCTTACAAGCGCTTGCAGCAGAACAAGTGAGTTTGACTGATCCCGTCGCTGTCGCGATGAAGTATGTGGAAAAGTCAGCTGTTGCTGATAAATGTGATACCTGCATGCACATGGCGGCAGGTACTGAACAATACCGCGGCTGTGCAATTTTTGGCGGTAAAACAGTGAACAAAGATGGCTGGTGTTCTGGCTATATGAAAAAGCCATAATTGTCCGTTTTGAATATTGATGAGATGCATTGAACAGGAATGCATCTCATCTCTTGATATATTGCTTGTAACTATCCTTCCCCTCAGTCGAATTGCCATCCCCTGACACTGCCTGCAAGCCCTGCGATGAATAGTGCAATTCGCTGTCAATTTTTTAAATTCGCTATCAATTTTTCAATTCGCTATCAATCACGCAATCCTCCTGCAATCGCTCAATCTGCTTTGAGTTGATCAATCCAACTGCGGATCCCGTATACTCAAGCTAATTCTCATTAGAAAGATATTCAGCGGACATGATTGAAACAATTTTAATCACTGGTGCGGCACAACGCGTCGGGCTGCATTGTGCTTTGACACTGCAGCAACAGGGGTATCAAGTCATTGCAACGTATCGGCAAGAAAGGTCTGGGGTTGCACAGTTACGTGACGCTGGCGTGATTTGCGAGCAAGTTGACTTCGCAAAGCCTGATGCGATTGTGCAGTTAGTGCAAAAAGTATCAGCACAAGCGCCTGTCCTGCGCGCCTTGATCCACAATGCGTCCAGTTGGCAACCTGATGCTAAACTGCCTGCAGCTGCGTCAGCAATAACCCAGGAAGCCCTAGAACGGCAATTACAGCAGGATGCGATTATTTTTGATGAGATGATGCACATCCATGCCAAAGTGCCTTGGTTACTCACTCGTGCATTATTGCCCAATTTACAGGCGAGTCCGGTTGCTGACGTGATAGCTTTAACCGATTTTGTGGCCAGTGTCGGCAGTAGTAAACATATGGCCTACGCGGCTTCCCGTGCAGCGATGGAGAACTTAGTGCTGTCAATGGCGCGCCAACTGGCACCCAAAATCAAAGTGAATGGCATTGCGCCGGCATTATTGATGTTTAATGCAGGAGATGATGCGGATTATCAGCAAAAAGCGTTGGCTAAATCCTTAATGCAAACCACGCCAGGCCCTGATGAAGTGCTGCAAACCATTCGATATCTGATGCACAGCCAGTACATTACAGGTCGTATTCTGGCGCTAGACGGTGGGCGTCATCTGAATTTACCATGAGTTCGCAATCCTCTTATTCGCGACTGTTGCGACCGTATTTTCGCAATGGCCCCGATCATCGTTCCGGTGCAGATGTCAGTTTTCTTGATATTGTGAAGCTGTTCAATTTTCAACGGATCACCATTGGGCGTTGGGTGACCTCGCAGGAGCAACAAGTCGCGGCAAATTTGTTTTTTGATGCCCTCTGTGATTTACAAACCATGCTGCAAGTGCCGTCGCAAGTCATCTCGCTGAACGGAACTTTGACATTAAGTTTTGGTATTGGCGGGCAACGAGGCACTTGCGCCTTTTATCAGCCACAAGGCCGTTTATTAGCGCTGGCAAAAAACGCGGGGGGCGGTAGTTTGGCCCATGAGTGGTTTCATGCCTTTGATCATTACATCGCCAGCAAAATGTTTGAGCAAGCCGAGACGGGGCAATTTGCCAGTCGCGTGTGGCTCACGCAACATCTAGCGATGACGGATTCACAACGATCGCACCCTTTAAACGATTTATTGGCCGCAGCATTTGCCGAAATTTTCGTCGAGAATGGCGCTCCTTCAGCCTTGGTTTTACGCGCAAAAGCAGTGGATAGTAAAGCGCAGCGCCGTTATTTTGCGCTGCCGGAGGAAATGGCTGCCCGTGCTTTTGAGCAGATGCTACAGCGTCTGCCACTGCAAAATCGCTTTTTAGTGGATGGGACTTTAGCGGGGCCTGCCTATTTGGCAGGCCTTTATCCTGATGCAGACAGTTCAGCGCGGTTAGCCGGCTACTGGTTAAGTTATTTCCAGTTACTAGGTCGAGCTCTGCAGAAAAATTAATCGAGAGAGCGCCGAATATTTTTCCGCAGTCATTTTGGCTGATTGAGGGTTATAAAGGCCAAACTCGCAATTTACGGCCTTTGATCCCTGCGGCTAACAATTGCTGAGCCAACTTCAATTTGGCTTTGGGCACTGCCACATAAGCAAAATCATCGCCCAATTGAATTTTGCCAATTTCATCCCCTTGAATACTTTGTTCGCGCGTCAGTGCACCGACAATATCGCCTGCCCGTAACTTTTGCTTTTTCCCTGCATCCAGCTGCAAAGTCGCCATCGGTGGCGTCGGCGCCGGCAGTTTTAATACGGCAAGATCGGGCAAGCTCGTTTCAGTCAGTGGTGTTGCCAATTCGTCATTGATCAAGGCAACTTTATATTCGTCGGATTGATCAAACAAACTGCAAGCAAGCCCTTGCTGACCAGCACGGCCAGTCCTACCGATGCGATGGGTATGGGTTTCGACATCATGAGCCAATTGATAATTGATGACTAAATCTAAACCGGCAATATCTAAACCACGCGCTGCAACATCGGTTGCGACTAACACGCTCAAGCTGCGGTTGGCAAAACGAGTCAGTGTTTGGTCACGATCTCGTTGTTCTAAATCGCCATGCAGCGCCAATACGCTAAATCCAGCCTCTGCCAGTGCATCTGCAACTTCTTGGCATTCCCGTCGAGTATTGCAAAATACCAAGCTACTGACAGGCTGATGCTGTTTGAGCAGCAATTGCACCGATTGCAACCGAGCGCTCGCACCCTGAGCTCTGAACAATTGTTGATTGATGGTGGTTTGCGTGTGCTGCTCTTCAATCACCACTCGAGCAGGATCTTGCAATAAATTCGCGGCAAGTTGGGCAATTTGTTTAGGGAATGTCGCACTGAATAATAAAGTTTGCCGCGATTTTGGTGCAAAACTCATGATTTTATCGAGGGTTGGAGCAAAACCCATTTCCAACATGCGATCAGCTTCATCCAGCACTAACAGAGACAAATCATCCAGTTTTAAGGAGCCCTTCACCAAATGCTCCTCAATACGACCAGGAGTTCCCACGATAATATGAGCGCCATGCTCTAACGAGCCAAGCTGCGGGCCAAAAGGCACACCGCCGCACAGCGTCAAGACTTTAATATTATGGATGGTACGGCCTAAGCGACGGATTTCATTGGCAACTTGATCGGCTAGTTCACGGGTGGGGCAGAGGACTAAACTTTGCACGCGGAACCGTTTGACCTCTAATAAGCTCAGGATACCAAGGCCAAAAGCGGCAGTTTTGCCAGAGCCTGTTTTGGCTTGAGCGATTAAATCGCGTTTCGCAAGAATGATTGGCAAACTCTGCGCTTGCACTGGCGTCATTTCATGGTAACCAAGATCGGTGAGATTGCTCATTAAGGCGGATGGGATTGCTAAATCAGCAAATTGGTTAGACATAAAACGACTCCAAAACAAGAAAATAGACTTCGCTGAGAATGCTCTCAGTGATTTTACCAAATTTAATCAAACAAAAAGGGCAACGCTTTGCAGAGTCGCCCTTTGGTTGGCTTACGCCGATGGGATTGCAAGCAATCCCGTTGTTCAATTACAGAACAACGATGTTCTCAGCTTGTGGGCCTTTTTGACCTTGAGTCACAGTGAAAGATACACGTTGACCTTCTTGCAGGGTTTTGAAGCCTGAAGAGCTGATTGCGCTGAAGTGAGCGAATACGTCTGGACCAGAAGCTTGAGCGATGAAACCGAAACCTTTAGTTTCGTTGAACCATTTAACGGTACCAGTAGTTTGAGTAGACATAATAATTATCCTGAAAATAAAGTTAAATTGCCTAGTGTTAGGCGGTGGTGCTGGAAGTGAAACTTTGGCTTATGAAAACAGGACGTACTCAAACATCAGTAACAGTTCAGTGAGCATAAATTGCGGTACTCTTTCAAACAGGCGCCAGTGTATAGATTTTAAACAGTACGTCAACACATATTTTGGCTATTGTCGAAAATAGCTGGCTTTAGGCTGATTTAGAGCAAAATTAGGGCAATAAGCAAAAAAAAGCCCCCAAAATTGGGGGCAAAAGAGCGGGTGTCGAGTTGCTCAAGGGTCTTTAGGAACACGTCTAACAAAAAACAAACACAGGTTATTCATCACTTCCCATCACACCAAGCAACTGCAATAAGCTGGTGAATAGGTTAAAAATCGATACGAACAAAGTCACTGTCGCCATGATGTAGTTAGTCTCACCACCGTGAATAATTTCACTGGTTTGGTAAAGAATAAGACCAGACATCAACAACACGAACATTGCAGAAACCGCCAAGCTCAACGCCTGAATTTCAAAGAAATAGGCGCCAATTCCTGCTAAAAATGCCACCAAAATCCCCACAGTTAAGAAACTGCCCATGAAGCTGAAATTGGTTTTCTTCACCAGTGCATAAGCTGACAGTGAGAAGAAGATGGTTGCGGTACCCGCCATTGCCATCATCACAATCTCGCTACCACCCGGCAGAGCCAAATAGCGATTCAAAATTGGACCGAGCGTGTAACCCATAAAGCCAGTTAAGGCGAACACACCCACTAAGCCCAGTGCGCTATCACGGAATTTCGTGGTAAAAAACAAAGCACCGAAATAGCCAAGCAAAGTGATGATTAAGCCTGGGTGCGGCAAATTCAAACTCATGCTGATGCTTGCAGTAATAGCGCTAAACGCCAAGGTCATTGCCAATAAGCTATAGGTATTGCGCAGTACTTTATTGGCTTGGGTGACGGATATCTCCGTCGTATAAGCCTGTTCATGTAACATCGTCATATCGACCTCACATTAAGTTAACGAGCAGGTTCTTCTCCCTGCGATCTCACTAGATATAGTTATACAGAAAAGCAAAGTTAAGGTAAACTCGAATATTCCTTCGGTTTAATTCGGTTTTTTCGAATATGACGCCAGTAAACTTTAATCAGCTGTATTATTTTTACCTTGTCGCCAAAGAAGGCTCGATTGCTAGAGTCAGCGAGCAGTTGCATATCACCGCGCAAACTATCAGCGGCCAACTTTCGGCGTTTGAGCATGCTATCGGCAGCCCTTTATTTATTCACCAAGGCCGCAAATGGACTTTGACAGAGCTTGGGCGTGTGACGTTTCGTTATGCGGATGATATTTTTCGGCTTGGGGAAGAACTCAAACAGGTGCTTCGTCATCAACAGGGCGTGCACTGGCAGACTTTTACTGTGGGTGTCACTGACGTATTACCCAAAGCATTCATTTATGAAATGCTAAAACCGATTTTTGCGATGCCCGAACAATTAAGAGTTATTTGTCTTGAGGGCGAACAATCGCAGCTATTGGCAGATTTAGCATTGAATAAATTGGATCTAGTACTGACGGACCAACCTTTGCAGCCTTCAAGCCCATTAAAGGCTTATAGCCACCAGATCACGGAGTCCGCCACCAGCTTTTTTGCGGCCCCCAAAATCATGGCGCAATTGCAAGGCGAGTTTCCACACAATATGCATCAACAGCCATTTTTGTTGCAGAGTAAGCGGTCAATTATTCGCCAGCGTCTCGATGCGTGGTTTGCGCAGCAAAGTTTAGTGCCGCAAGTCATGGCAGAATTTGACGATAGTGCATTAATGAAAGCGTTCGGTGAACAGGGGCTTGGCATTTTTTCAGCGCCGAGCCGGATCGCGGACAATATCTGTCGACAATATGAAGTCGAAGTCATAGGCAGCACTGATGCGGTAAAAGAGGTGTTTTATGCAATATCGCCTGAGCGAAAACTAACTCACCCAGGCGTCATTGAATTGGTGAAGGCGCTGGCTGTAGATTAGCGCCTTCGCTTTAGCGACCGAAACGGCTCAATTGTTGTTGAGCTTCCGCTGTCGCTTGCAACAAGGTTTGGCCTGCGGTTTCAATCGATGACATTTGTTGATAAGCGTCTGTCGTGCCTTGCTCAATCGCAAACAAATGGGCATGTGTTTGTTGGTAGCGTTTTTCTAAATCCAACACCGACAGAGTGATGGTCTGCACACCTGTTTTGGCTTCAGAGAGCTGCAGTTGTAATTGATTAAACTCTTCACTGGTACTGCCAATGCTTTGCTGAGCGGTATTGGCTTGTTGATTTAAACGCTCAGATTCGGCTTTAGTTTCCCGTACCAGACGTTCCATATCATTCAAAAAGCCTGAAATTTGTCGCGTCGCGTCATTTACTTTTGCCGCAAGGCTGCGCACCTCATCAGCAACTACCGCAAAACCACGACCTGCTTCACCCGCACGCGCAGCTTCAATCGCAGCATTTAATGCCAATAAATTGGTTTGATCAGAGAAGTTTTCCACCATTTGCAAGATTTGCCGGACATTCTCAGAGTTTTGTTGCAGGCCTTGCACTGTACTGCCAAATGTTTCAAGTAAAGCAACAATACTCGATAATTGCGACGAGATAGTTTGCATGCCCGCGCTTGCTGTTGAGGCTTTTTGCACTGTGGTTTGCGCCACTTGGTTCATTTGGTCACTGGTACTGACGATAGAAGATAAATGATCTAAGACATGATCGCTTTCAGAGCGAATTTTTTCGCTGCGCTGCTCTGTGTCTTGCAAATGATGGCGGGTTGTTTTCACCGCTTGAGAAACTTGTTCATTGATTTGATGAGTATGTTGGGCTTGTTGATGGAGTTTTGTCAGCAATTGCGCCAACTGCCCAACAAATTGGTTGTATTCTTCTGACAATGTCCTAAATTCATCAAAAGTAAACGCGGGCAATCGATATTGCAGATCGGCTCCATCGCGATTAGCTTGGCGTAGGGTTTGTAATAGCGCATTCACAGGGCGGACAATTAAAAAATGGAGGTAAAACATGGTGAAAATGAAGGCCGCGGTACCAATCACCATGGTCGTCCACCAGACGGAACCGGCATGACCACTTTCTGGATACGCCGTATAAAGAGCCAGCCAAAAAATAACTAATAAAAAGCCAATGTTACCAATGATTTTGCGGGTTAAGCTGTGGAAGAAGGTTTTTTCAACGGCAGTATACAAACTTGCGAACCAATCCATGCGTCAATCCTCTCGCTGTGAAATACAAATGGAAATTGATAGAGATGACAATACCATAGCAAAATTTGCACAGATTTGAGCTATATCAGCCAAAAACAATAAAAATTCTTTGTGATTGAGAGGCTTTGCCACAGCAATAGCAAATTGAAGGGGCGATAAAAAGGGCGGTAATGAACCGCCCTGCAAGGTCAGCTGAGCGCTGATTTACAGACGTTCTAATACCGCTTGGGTAAAGTCGGTGGTGCCATGGCTGCCACCTAAATCACGAGTTGTGCGATCGCCGGTCGCAATCACATCGGTGACTGCAGCTAAGATCTTTTGTGCTTTATCTTGCATACCTAAATATTCCAGCATTTGGATTGAGGCCAAAATTACTGAGCTTGGGTTTGCCAAATTCTTGCCCGCGATGTCTGGCGCACTGCCATGCACGGCTTCGAAAATTGCACAGTCTTTACCGATATTTGCGCCTGGTGCCATGCCTAAACCACCGACTAAGCCAGCGCAAAGGTCTGATAAAATATCACCAAACAAGTTCGTGGTCACAATTACATCAAACTGTTGTGGATTCATCACCAACTGCATACAAGCGTTGTCGACAATCATTTCAGTTGCTTGAATGTCCGGATAGCGGGCTGCAACTTCACGGGCAGTTTTTAAGAAAAGACCAGAAGTTGATTTTAAAATGTTGGCTTTGTGCACAATCGTTACTTTTTTACGATTCTCGCGACGTGCTAATTCAAACGCAAATTCTACGATCCGCTCAGAACCTTCCCGAGTGACCACACTCATGGCTTCAGCCAACTGGCCATCATTCTTCACCACTTGGCCTGCACCTGAGTACATACCTTCAGTATTTTCGCGCACCGTGATGATGTCGATATTCTCATACCGTGCTTTGGTGCCTTTGAAAGAAATGACAGGGCGCACATTTGAATAGAGATTGAATTTTTTACGCAGAGTTACGTTGATTGAAGTAAAGCCTTCGCCAACTGGGGTGGTCAGTGGGCCTTTCAGCGTAATTTTATTGCGAGCGATAGCATCTAAAGTGGCGGCAGGTAATAACTCCCCCGTTTTTTCAAGGGCTGTCAGACCCGCATCAACAAATTCATATTGGAAATTACAACCAACTTTATCTAATACTGCGATGGCGGCATCAACAATGCTTGGACCAATGCCATCACCTTTGATGACAGTAATTGTTTGCGTATTCATAGGTATCCTTCTGCTTAGGATCTGGAATTAGAGGGTGGGTTGGGTCTTTGCTGCACAGGGAGTTGCGCTAAACCACCAAAACGTGGCAAATATAGCATTTTTTGTTATTCGTTACCAGAATGGTGTTAGGCGCTCTATATCACGCTAGAAAATAGTGAATATAGAAAAAAGTGATGAAAGTAAACTACAAATTGCCATAAATCGGCCAGTAGCTCTCACTATCGGCAAGCACTGCATCCACCCACAATTCGAGTGGTTTTTCAGGTAAATCAAGTGCATGGGTTGCATTAGCTCGCGCAATTTCTGCCGCATTTTTCAGAACATCACTGGCTAAAAAACAGCGTTCAGCCAAATGCACGGCAAATTGCAGCAACATGGCATAGGGTTGTTGTTGATTATAGCTTTGGTCAGCCTCAGGCTGGTGTCGCAGACTCAACACGGCGTCTTGCCATTGGCGGTTTAAACCGAGGTTAGCGAGTGATGCGCTGAGCTGTCGAAGAAATTCAGCAGCATGCCATATTAAGTGTTGTGCTTGTGCACTGAGCGTTTGCGCGCTCTGGTTTGGTTGCACAGACTGCTCTGCCGGGATTGGCTGCATCAGTGGTAAAAATCGGCTTTGATCATCAAGTTGCAACTGTAAACTGAAACAAAGGCTCAGCAAAGCAGCGGTATGCTCGTGACACTTGATGGCCGAACTATGTTGAGCGATTACCGTAATCGCACTTTTGAAGACTTGCTGAAATTGACCAAACCAAGCCTGATGCGGTTGGTGGCACTGCTGAATTTGGTTCACTAACCATGATTGACGGACAACGCTGGGTAACTGTTCGGTGCCAAGAATGGCTAGGGCATGGCGAATATCATTCACACATTGTTGCTCTCGGGTATACTCGCTGGCAACCTGCAACACAAATTCAATTAATTCAGGGTGCTGATTAAACCAATTGACCTGTTTTCCAATCGAATATGCGGTATTTAACTGGTTCAGCACGCTAATCGACAAGCGTGACTGCGGACTTTCGAGCTCTGCAGTCGTCAGTGCGTTGAACGCTTCATACCATTGCCAATCCTGACACGCGCGCGGTGCCAGCAGTTTTAGAGGTTGCTCTGCCAACTCAACCGGCGAAACAACTAACTTTTTCAGCGCCACATCCAGCATACAAGCCATTAATTTTGGCGCTGTAGTGATGATTAAGCCGATTTCGCCTAATTCGTCTTGAACAAAACGACCGACTTGCCAAAAGTTGGGATTTAGCGTGCTCAGGCGATGAAGAAAGGCTCTTTGTTGCGGATCTAACCCTGTGGCACATAATTGCCGAATTGCCTGTTCTAAAGATTGACCAGGTTTTTGCTGCCGGGGCAGTGTGCTGATAGCGAGTTGGTAGCAAGTGGTTAGTACTGTGGCGTAGACAGACGATTGCCAGAGTGGTCTGTTAAATACTTGTCGGCTACAGCCGCGATAAAGTTGCTCTAACCAAGTGAGTTTGAGCCGCTTGCCATAAAGCCGAAAACTTGGGCTCCAAGGATCTTGTAAATTGCGCTTCTCTTCATCGCTCAATGGCTCTTGGCTCGATAATTTTTGGTACAAGCCAGCATTGGCACGCAGATTCAATAGTTGCGCACAGAGCAGTTGAATGCAGACACTGTTCGGCCATTTTGCATGTTGATTGAAATACAGCAAAAAGCTGGCTTGCTTCAACGCCAGTTGGCTCGCAACTGTCTGAGTTTTCGGAGGCATGGCTAAAAGTGCAAGGAAAAGGCTGCTGTTTGCTTGACTCAGCTTGATTAATTGCGCAGCCAATTGCTCGGTGATTAATAACACTTTGTCGTTAGGTTGGTCACTTCCCTGCAGATAAAACTTATCAAGGTACTGACAACAAGCCTGCAACAAGGCAATTTCTGGACTCATGATGCAGGGCGTTGCTCAAGTTGGCGAAACTGTTGCTCTGCTGGATTTGCGACTGCAATCAATTTTTGGTTATGAAATAACAAAGGCGTGCATTCATCTTTCGTGGTAATGCCATCTGAAATTGCGCGTAAGGTGCGATAATAAACGATCTGGTAGATCCCTTCTGAAGTTTCTATCGCTTCAGTGATATCGGGGCCACCTAACACTTCGCTGATTTGCCGTTGCAGTAATGGTTTAGATAAATCAATGGCTTGGATAAATTTACGATTAAAGGCTTCGCGGTCATCCCACACCATTTGATTCGGATCGTCCGAATAGAAGTGAGTCGCGAACCAAGTAAATGTGGGGTAAGCCAAAATCATGCATAAAATGATCAGGTATTTTGCTTGCATAGGAGCCCTTCTTGCCAATCGTACTGGATCCACTCAGTGGATCTAAAAATTGCTATTCGCGGATCATGCTGAAATCTCATCGTTCAACAATCTTATACAAGTTCTTTGCCAGATTGATAGCGTTGCTTGAATTATACCCATATGCCGCCCATATCTTTTGCTAAACAGCTCTGCTGCGGGCTGGATGCGACTATCGGAGTTGAACCCGATTGCAACAGTGCAACTTTGCGCTTTGGGACGGCCACATCATCACAATGGCGATTGTGATGGTGTGGCATTCGGTAGGCTGACTGCCAAATTATTGACTTATCGAGCGATTTGATAACAAGGAATGTACTTGCTACCTGGCAACTTCATGCGGCCTTGCGCCACAAAAGCCTCCAGCAAATCATCCATTAACGCCATTAATTGGGGTTCACCCGACAACACAAATGGTCCATGCTGTTGAATGGCTTTAATGCCTTCATCTTTGACATTGCCCGCGACTATCCCGCTGAAGGCTCGGCGTAAATTTGCCGCCAATAAAGCTTTATCCTGCTCGAGATGTAAATCAAGACTGGCCATATTCTGATGGGTTGGCGCAAATGGATGTTGGAAATCGGGCGCAATTTCCAATGTCCAGTTGAAATGATAAGCATCGCCAACCGATTTACGATATTGGCGAACATCGGCACAGCCTTGTTTTAACTTCTGTGCCACTAAGGCTGGATCATCAATAATCACTTCAAACAAGTTGAGCGCTTGTTCGCCTAAGGTTTTGGCAATGAATTTTTGCAGTTCGGTAAAGTAGGCAGCGCTTTGTTTTGGTCCTGTTAGGATCACTGGCAGCACTTGCTGCTGATTTTTTTCATTGAGCATGATCCCCAGTAAATACAACAACTCTTCTGCAGTACCTGCGCCACCAGGGAAAATGATGATGCCATGGGCTGTTCGAATAAATGCCTCAAGTCGTTTTTCAATATCCGGCAGGATCACGAGTTCGTTCACGATAGGATTTGGTGGTTCAGCTGCGATAATACTCGGCTCGGTTAAGCCTAAATAGCGGCCTTGGCTATTGCGCTGTTTGGCATGACCAATAGTTGCGCCTTTCATTGGGCCTTTCATTGCGCCAGGGCCACAGCCGGTGCAGATATTTAGGCCACGCAAACCGAGCTGATAACCCACTTCTTTCGTGTATTTGTATTCGATTTCATTAATAGAATGACCGCCCCAGCAAACAATCATATTGGGTTCGGTACTGGAATTGATCACCTTGGCATTTCTGAGAATATCGAAGACGCCATGCGTGATATGATCGCTGCTGGTATTATCTAGCCGATGGGCATTGCGTTTGGTTTGACTGTGATAGAACAGAATGTCTCTGAGCACAGCAAACAAGTGCTCATGGATCCCTTGAATGATCTGGCCATCAACAAAGGCATTTTGCGGTGGATTATATAACTCAATTTTAATACCGCGTTCTCTGGCTAATAACTTGACTTGGAAGTCTTTGAATTGTTCATAGATTTCTGCGGAACTATCGGTATGGCTGCCGACGTTTAATACCGCCAAGCAACAATTACGGAATAAATTAAAAATTTCACTTTGGGCATTTTGTTGAAGTTCTTCCACTTCCAGTTGCGATAACAAAGCCATCGAACCGAGTGGATTTAATTGTACATGCATCAATCGCTCCTTGAGAATTACAGTCGGTCTCTCATGAAAGCTAGGGTTTAGTTACAGAGACTATCCGACTTATTTTTTGAATTTAACTTTGTCTCTTCCTTCACGCTTGGCGTCATATAAGGCTTCATCAGCCCGATCGAAGGCTTCTCGCCCTGTATCCGCGTTGCGCAATTGCGTGGCGCCAAAAGAGATGGTGATTGGCACATTTTGATCTTTGAATTTGAATGGAATACGTTTGATTTTTTCGCGCAAAGTATTCAGCGGGCCTTCGAGCTCTGTAATGGTTGTTTCAGGGAACAACAAAATAAACTCTTCACCACCATAACGTGCAATAAAATCGGTATCTCTCAAGCTTTGTCGCAGGGCTTTCGCAATAATTTTTAAGGTTTTGTCGCCAGCACTATGACCATAGCTGTCATTGATATGTTTAAAATGATCAACATCCGCCAATACAATCGACAGCGGCTTGTTATAGCGTTTCCAACGTTTGAGTTCGAGTTCAAACCGTTCATCAAAGGCGGCACGGTTCGGTAATTCAGTGAGTGCATCTTGTAAACTGCGAAATTTTTGTTCAGCAAGGCGTTTCTTAAACTGCAGAGCTTCAACCTCGAGCTCTTTTAAGCGCAATTCCATGTCTCTGACTGCTTGCATTAACATTTCACGTTCTTGCTGTTCTAAAAGTTCTTTTTGCTGCAGCGATTGTGTAATGGCACCTAATTTAGTGGTAACTAATTGCTGTAGCTGCTCAAGCGAGGTGGCAGCTTGGGTTTCTTTACCGAGTAAGGCAATTTGACGCTCAATTTGTTGATTGAGCTGTTGCATCTTCTCTTTGATGCTCTGATTATTTTGCGCCGAATTGAGTAGTGATTGTTGCACACTACTCAGCGCTTCATTCAGTTTTAATAAGAAATGCTGGGCCGATTGACGCTCTTCATTAATGCTCGAGATAATGATCTCGATCGTGCGTAAACATGCCTCTAATAACCGTTCGATGCTCAGTTCACCCAGCAAGCTCAAGCGGATCTCTTCAATAGAGCGCGCATGCTTGCCTTCAAAAGCCAGTTCGCTTAATAAATTGGTCAATTCGACAGAAATTTGCCGACACACGGCATCGTAACGAGTGCTGTCGGTGATTTCTTGCAATTCCATATCTTGTTTTGCATTTAACGCACTTTGGTAAAGTGTTGTTAAATCGGTCAGATGAGGAATAAATGCTTGTAAACTGGGGGCGGGTTCATCGACTTTGCTCAACAGTTCACGCAATTCACGGCGCAACTGATTGGGTAAGCCTTTTTGTTTCTGCAGCAGTTTGCCTGCTTGGGAAATCGAATACTGCGCCTGCTTGACTTCGTGGTGCTGCTTTACTTCAATTTGTTTCAAATGTTCTGTGGTGGCATCCAGTTGCGGCAACAGTTTTTCTAAATCGGTACCTCGCGCGAGTTCTTGCCGCAGGCGAGCCAATTTATTATCCAGCTCAACATCGATACCTTTACAAACCAAACTTAACCGAGCAACAAACTGAGTCAGAATTTGAAACTGACTTTCGTAGGTGACTTCAAGTTGTTGGCGGGCTTTGACTGCAGCCGCAAGTTGTTGTTTGGTATTGTTTTCTGAGTCCACTACGATTCGATTCCCAGCGAGCGCATTTGAGCTTTTGGCTTAAGTATATCGTTATTAAGACCGTTTGCGCAGTGCATTTCAAGAATTGCAGAGAAAATTATCTGCAGCCATTATCTTTTACTAATTTAGTGACAATAAAGTGAAATTAGATTGAGATCAGCAGTTTATTACACGATTTTAAAAAAGATTGCAGGTAAGGATCCTTATAAGGGATCTTGGTACCAACAAAAAAGCCGACAGCAAGCTGTCGGCTTTTTTGCTGAGCTCTAGAGAGCTCTTATTTTTTTGTTAAATAGTAGGGTAACCAGTTTTGTTCTTCAGCAGAGGTCAGAAAGTTCATTACAGCTATCCTTCAACAGAGATTTGGTTGGGGTTGGTGATGTCTGGCACCAACGCTGATAATTTAACCATATTTCGAAACGAAAGTAAAAGTTATTTTGTAGGGTTACAGAATAACTTTCAGAAAGTGATGGGTTGTTTTGCCGTTTTTACCGCAAACTACTGGAAAATCAGCAGGGATTCGCTTAGCTTGGCTGCAAAAAATTGGAGTTCATATGAAATATTTCCGTTACTTATTCATGTTTTGGCTGTTGATTGCCACCACATCTGCGGTTGCGCAGGTAGACTACAAGCTCAGCATCACTGAGCCTCAGCATCATCTGGCGGATGTTGAAATGACTTTTGTCGCCGATGCGGGCGCAATCTCCGTTCATCTCCCGGCTTGGCGCAGTGGTAAGTATCAAATTTTGGATTTGGCCAATGGTGTTCGTCGGTTTGTCGCCAAAGATGCCATGGGGTCGAACTTGCCGTTTCGCAAAATTGAAAAAAGCACTTGGCAGATTGATGTACCAGCGCGGGGCAAAGTCACAGTGACTTATCAGATTTATGCCAATCAGTTAGATGTCAGAACAAGACATATTGACGATAGCCATGCATATCTAAATCCTTCAGCAGTATTTATGTACAACGAGCAAACTCGTCAGCAGCCGATTAAAGTTCAGCTGACAGTCCCCGCTACGTGGCGCAGTACTTCAGGCATGACCAGAGGAGAGGGCCCACATCAATTTTTAGCGGCGAATTATGATGTATTTGCGGACTCTCCGATCGAAACCGGTATTCACCAAAGTTTTACTTTTCAAGTAGATAGTCGCAATTATGAGGTGGTGTTCTGGGGCGAGGGTAATTATGACGCTGAGCAAGTCGTCGCTGATCTGAAAAAGTTGGCTGGACAAACATCAAGCATTTGGCAGGGACATCCTTATCAGAATTATCTTTTTATCATCCATTCATCATTAGGCGCACGTGGTGCCACAGAGCATTTGAATTCGACCGTGATCCAACGCGACCGTTTTAGTTTTAAAACTCGTCAGCATTATCTCGGCTTTATGAGCACCGCAGCTCACGAATTGGTGCATACCTGGAACGTCAAAGCATATCGCCCTGCGGAGCTCGTGCCTTATGATTATTTAAATCCGAATTACACCAAGTTGTTATGGATTTCAGAAGGTTCCACTAGTTACTTTCAAAATCATTTGCTGCTGCGCGCCGGGATCATGACGCATCAAGAATTCTATGCAGATATTGCAAAAGCTCTCGATAAATTTGATCGGTTACCCGGTAAAACAGAGCAATCAGTTGCCGAATCTAGTTTTGATAATTGGATCAGTTTGGGCGGCGATCACGCTGATAATTTTAGTGTGAATATATACTCTGAGGGATATTTGGTTAGTTGGTTGCTGGATCATTGGCTACTCCAAAACAGCGATCTCAAAGCTAGTTATCGGCATTTACATAATGAGTTGTATCAGCGCTTTGCCAAAACCACGGCATTCACCGAGCAAGATGTGCGACAAATTGCGCAGCAACTCACTGGCAAATCGTTGGATGCTTGGTGGCAGCAGCAGGTTGAATCTCCGCTAGAGTTGGATGCCAATACGTTATTGGCTGCTGCTGGCTTAGTGCGGACATACCCCAGTAAACAACTGGCGTTCAGCGGTATTACCAGCGAATTTACCAATGGTGTGGCTAAAATCAGCAAAGTTGAGCGTAATTCCCCCGCTTGGCAGGCAGGGCTGACTTCGGATGATGAAATTGTCGCCATCAATCGGTTACAGCTGAAAGCGCCTTTGGCTGACAGAATGAAGGATTTCGAGCCGAAACAGCAAATTGAAGTGAGTTTCTTCCGCAATGGTCGACTGCTGCAGACTCAAGTGCAGCTCACAGCCTTAGCGGATGGTCCGTCAGTGATTAAGCCTGTGGCCAATCCAACCAAAGCACAAAAAGCATTCCATCAAGCTTGGTTAGGCGTAGCTCTCGAGTTACCAAAAAAGTGATCAAAAACAGTAAAAAAACCGTGGGAAACCCCGGTTTTTTGATCTGATCAACCATTGATATGAAAGTTAAGTTTCGAATCGAAACTTTTATTGACGAGTTAAGCGGATATTTGGCGGCGTGTAAGGCTCGCTGCTGCGTAACGGATTAATGTCCAAACCACCACGACGGGTATAACAGGCATACACGGCTAAAAACTCCGGCTGCAACACATCAAATAAGTCTTTGTAAATCCGCTCAACGCATTGTTCATGAAATTCATTGTGCTGGCGGAAACTAATCAGGTAGCGCAATAAACTTTCATGGCAAACTGCGGGTCCACGGTAATGAATAAAGACGCTGGCCCAATCCGGTTGCGAAGTGATTAAACAGTTGGATTTGAGCAAATGCGAATGCAGTTTTTCTTCAATATTGCCAAGCTGTGGGTTGCGCTTGAGGAGCGAGCCATCGTATTGATAATCTGAAATCTCGATATCGAGGTCATCCAAGCAACGGCCTTGGAGCCAGGTCGGTTGGAATGCGATTAATTCATTAACATGATGAATAGTGACTTCGACTGGCTTCCCTGCACAAGCGGAGAGATCTTGTTTCAAGGTTGCATACACTTGGCTGATATCGCGAAATCGAGTTTGGTTAAAGCTATTTAAATACAGTTTAAATGACTTGGACTCAATCAAGTTGGCCGAATCAAAAGGCACCACCACAGTCGCCAGTGCAACCATAGGTTTACCCTTGGCGTTGAGCCATGATAATTCATAAGCATGCCAAATGTCATAGCCGACAAAGGGCAGGGGGGCATCTACCGCGAGCCCGATAGCATCGCGAGCAAGTTGGCGTGGGACTGCTTGTAATAAACTGACATCGTATTGATCGGCGTAGTCAGTAATTTTGCCAAGGCTCAGATGCGCCAAGGCGTGATCAGCTTGTTTTGTCATAAGGCTCTCTGCCAGTTTAGAATGGCATTATTTTACCATAGGAAATCAGTAAAACATGGCAGACGTTCAGCAAGTTTTTCAACAATTGTTGTCTGAAGCAGTATCGACGGCTCAGCAAAACCAGCAAACTTGGTTCAGTTATGCCGATCCTGCTGCGTCATCACCGGCCCAGTACGGTGACGTCGAGGGTGACCAAGTGGCTTGGTGGCCAGTCGCAAGGCCGCAAATGCCAGATTTTAATCCGCTGGAACAAGCATTAGGGCTGACACTCCATGCTGATTTAAAAGCTTTTTATGGCTATGGTTATGGCGGGGGTTTACATGTCAAACACCCACGGGGGCCACTCGAGTTATTGATGGTTTGGCATGATGATGATTTTGTTAGATTGCAGCAAAATATTGTGGCGCATATTTTAATGAAACGGCGGCTAAAACATCGAGAAACTGTGTTTATTGCCACCACCGATGATGATGAACTGATGATTTCTATGCTCAACGAGACTGGTGAAGTGTATTTAGAGCGAGTGGGATTTGAGGTGAAAGAGTGCCTCGCACCAAACTTAGCGCAATTTTTACAGCAATTGACCGTTGGCTAACTACTATTGGCAGCTCCAAGCAATATTCGAAAGCAACAAACAGCGGTCGCATTGAAAATCAAACAAGTCAGCGAGCCGAGTGGGGCGTAACCATTCGCCTTGGCAGCTAGGGCAGCGCCTGTGCTGTTCTTGGCTGCAATCAGTGCTGCTGCCGCGATAAAGCGCGTAATAGACCGGTTTGTTCAGCTGGAGACTTAAGTGCTTTGCAAACCGACGACCTTGTTGATTCAGCGGGCTCTGCAGGTTTTGCAATGCATCTTCTGCCGCATTTAATAACACACTGTCCTGCTGCATTTGAATTTCATCGAGCGCTTGATATTGCAGTTGCCAGCGGATCAAAGCTTCGTGGTCAGTTTTGCTGGTTGGTGGCAATAAAAATAGTGGTACCGGAGCTAGATGCTCCATACAGTAAACGACTGAATTCATCTGGCCAAAGCGGCAATACAATACCAATGCGTCAGGATTTTCACAGGGATCGGTATGATGTGACATGAGATCCATGCCCAAAACTTCGGTTTGTGGATAAGCCAAACCCACTTGCGCTAAATCTGCTAGAGCCTTTAAACCGTTGGGGCTATGTGATTGGTTTCGCATCGCCTCTTGGGAAGGCAATACGACTCGACAGATAAATTGATCCTGCTCTAAATGGGTCGGAAATTCTCTGCCAAGAATTTGGCCATTAAAAATCAATGTCTCTAAATATCGGCGGATCCCTTTTTCAGCCTCGGTGTAGGTGGTATTCGCAATAATTTTAAAACGGAATTCAGCGACCCACATCGTTGGTCCTCATTTGCAGCAATTGCAATATTTGATCGAGTTTTGCTTCTAAACGCTGCATATCACTGCGCAGTTCATGCAATTGCGCTGGCGTTGAATCTGTGGCTGAATGTTCCGAAGTCGCTAGTGCTGCCGGGGTTGGCACCTCGTCAACGAATTGTGGATTCGCTCGCCACTGTTGATAGGCGTTCAGTAATTCCGCACCATCGACACCACCACCGAGTCGAGCCCGCACCAGTGCTAAGCTCGGATTTTTCCCTTCCCGCTGCAACTGCGTAGCAACTTGGCAAATTCGCAAATAAAGTGATTTCATCATGAGGTCAACTTCGCTAAAAATTGGTTTAATTTACCACTTTAAATTACATTAGAAATTAAAAATTACATAAAGTATTGAATTGTAACACTTTAAAATTTGGCATTGTCTTTGCTCTATTGCGATGATGACATTATCCAACTCGACAATTGAACTTAAGGAATTTCCATGAATAACACGTTTAAATTAATCACAGCAATCGGCTTCTCAGCAATTCTATCTGGTTGCGTCATTGCAGTCGGTGATCATGATGATGAATACGCAGATAACCAAGATTGGCAAAAAACACAACAATTCAATAAAACGTATATTAATCAATTAACTTTAGGCACAGACACCGCTGCTGTTCGCAAAACTTTAGGTGCGCCAGCCTTTGTTGAACTGTTTAATAAAAACGGGGAACAGGTTGAAGTGCTGTTCTATCGCACCCAACATGAGCGCAGTGATGGTGAAACATCTAAAGATGAATGTACGCCTCTGGTATTTAAGCAAGGCGCTTTAGTTGGAGTCGGCGATAAGGCTTATATGATTTTATAATGGCCCGCTTTTTGAGCTTCGGTGGCTTGTCACCTGTTTGAACCCAGACAAACTCAGGTGTTTCTGAGTTTGTCTTTTTAGAAATTCCTCTAGTCTATTCAATTCATAAAACCCAATTCATGCCATCAACAATCTAAGCAATTGCATGAAACATCGCGCTTCCAAATAGCTTTAGCGAGAATTGATTCACACTCGGCTTGACAGCGAAATGCACTGTATTACATTGATGCTCATTCGCTTTTATTTGCAGAGGTAGGCTATGACCGATCCTTCATCTCGTTTTCAAACATTTGCAGAGTTCTACCCCTTTTATTTATTGGAACACCAGCAACCACTTTGTCGGGCTCTGCATTACATCGGTAGTAGTTTGGTGATTGCTTTGTTGACTTTTATGGCGGTGACTGGCGAATGGCATTTAGCATGGGCATTGCTAGTGTTGGGGTATGGTTTTGCTTGGATCGGGCATTTCTTTGTCGAGCACAATAAACCCGCGACTTTCAAATATCCGCTGTATAGTCTGTTGGCCGATTGGGTGATGTTCAAAGATTTTTTGACCGGCCAACTTACTACAAAATTAGCTGCTGCTAAAGCCGATAAGGCGGCATGTTAAACGCTGCCAAACGTAACCCTTTTAACCAAAGTTCAGCTTGGTAACGGCTTTCGCCATCGCCACTAAAATCAACAATATATAAGGTGCGAAGCCGACGCTGGCCATTAATCACTTGGAATTTATGGCCTGAGCGTGCGCATTCCAGAAATTGCACCTGTTGTTGTTCACAGAGTTGCCGCGCCAAAGCTGTGGCGCGTTCGTCTTGTTTACGCTGTTGCATAAACCAATACACGATTGCCATTACGACCAATAACCAAAAATAACTCGCCATAAATTCCTCTGTTTTTTCAATTCGATGCAAGCTGACACTGTCGGCAATCAACGGAGCACCAAACTCCTTTCGCTCATCTGCGTGCATGCCAGATCATGTGGGGCAGGCGGCAGAATTGCAAGAGTCATGTTAAGATGACCGAGTTTTCAAGGAGTTCTCCGATGATTTATCAGCAGACAGCGACATTAATTGCCAATCTCCAGACTGAATTAACCCATTTAAACTTCTGGCAGACCGAGCCATTACCAGCAAGTGCATTTGCCAGTACCGCGCCTTTTTGCTGTGATACCATGACTTTGCAGCAGTGGCTACAGTTTGTGTTTATCCCAAAAATGCTGCAGCTCATTATTGAGCAGCAACCGCTACCGCGGAAAATTGCCATTGCGCCATTTGCCGAAATTGCGTTTGCCAATGAAACCTCAGCTGTGCAACCGTTGATCCAACTGTTACAAGAATTAGATGGGTTACTGACTTCACAAAGTTAAGTCGAGAACATGAAGTTCAATAGCCTCAGCTAGCAATATGCGCAAGAACCCACAGATTTTGAGTGTGAAATGACAACAACAAATACTCAACATGAAAACTCAAAGACCACAGAAACACCAGAAGTGCCGCTGCTTGAAATTCTGTACCAAGATGAGTGGCTAGTCGCTATTAATAAGCCGGCGGGAATGCTGGTGCATCGTTCATTCTTAGATAAACATGAAACGATCTTTGTGCTGCAAACCCTCCGCAATCAATTGGGGCGACATGTCTTTCCTTTGCATCGGCTTGATAGACCAACCTCGGGGATTTTGTTGTTTGCTTTGTCCAGTGAAATTGCGGCACTCATGAACGATCAGCAAAAGTGGCAAAAACTTTATCTTGCGACCGTCAGAGGATATGTGACTGAACCGCAATTCTTGGATTATCCCTTAGTGGAGCAACTGGATGCGATTGCGGACAAACACGCCAAAACCGATAAAGCGGCGCAACAGGCACAAACCCAGATTTGGCCGCTCGCCACCATGGAACTGCCCTTCGCGGACAGTCGGCATGCAACATCTCGTTACTCTTTGGTGTATCTTCAGCCTATTACCGGCCGTAAACATCAACTGCGGCGGCATTTGGCTCATTTGCGGCATCCAATTTTGGGCGACACCACACATGGGGATAACAAAAATAATCGTCGATTCAGTGAGTTTTCCGGCTTCAATCGCTTACATTTGCATGCTTTAGCCTTGCAATTTCAACACCCTATCTTGGCAAATACAGTATTTGTTCAAACTTCGTTACCAGAGTTTTATGATTACTTTAAAACGTTTTCACCTTGTTTTGTCTCTGCGGACACACCGCAAATAGACGTGTTCGCGCGTTTAAGTCATTGTCCTGACAATGGATTGAATGCTATTGATTACATGCGTTAACAAATTCATGTGAATTCATTGATTTAGATCAACTTATTTGCAAATCAATGCCGGTTACCACATTTAAGTTGTTGATAATTAATGATTATTTATCACTGTGTAATTTATGCATTTTGTTCCACCATATTTACCGAAAGCGTGATATTAGGTAAGTTAAAAAAATTGCAGCATAAAATTTCGCCAATACTTGTGTATTCATAATTATTTTTTGTTTTTGAAAATATTTCAGTGATTTATTCTGTCGCGATCTTGTTTACTATTTGTCCATGTTTGTGTACTGTAAATTTGAATTTGTAACTATGTATTACAAAGCAAACCAGGAAACAAAAATGATAAAAAGTACAATTAAGCAATCTGCTCTAGCTATTGCGGTGTGTGGAGCTCTCGGGTTAACCAGTTTGTCGGTATTGGCAAGTAACGTAGATGGTTCATTACGTGGTGTTGTAGTCTCACAAGCTGAGAAAACAGCACTGGCGGGTGCAACTGTCACCTTAACGGATGCGAAAACTGGCTTCAAACGGACGTTAACGGTTGATAATCAAGGTCGTTTCTCTGTTGGTAATATTCCGGCAGGCACCTATGAAGTCACCATCACGCGTGAAGGGTACCAAACCAGTAAACTTCCTGCGGTCAGTATTGCGATTGGCGGTACTGCGAGCTTGAATGTTGAAATGACCCCAGGTGATGTTGAAGTCATGTCAGTCACTGGTTCACGCATCAGTGCCGTGGACGTAACGAGCACAGAAGCGTCATTCAACATTTCTGCGGAAGACATTGCGATTATGCCAATCGCGCAAAACGTGACATCAGTTGCGTTATTAGCACCGGGCACAAACCAAGGTGACAGCCGTTTTGGTAACTTGGCCTCTTTCGGTGGTTCTTCAGTTGCTGAAAACACCTACTACGTCAACGGTTTGAACATGACCAACTTCCGTAACGGTGTTGGTGGTGCCACAATCCCGTTCGAAGCCTACAAATTCTTCCAAGTAAAAACGGGCGGTTATAGCGCTGAATTCGGTCGTTCGACCGGTGGTGTTGTCGCGGCGACTACTAAATCTGGTGGTAATGAATTTGAAGTCGGTGCAAACGTACGTTTTGTGCCAGACCAATGGCGTCAAGATAAGCCGAACGTGCGGTATGAAAACCCACAATGTACTGGCACTGTTTGTTCACGTGAAATCGGTGATCTGTACATCAATAACGAGTCAGTTGAACGTCCAAGCACTTTTGAAACTGAAATTTTTGCTTCAGGTGCCATTATCGAAGATACCCTGTTCTTCTATGGTATGTATCAACACCGTGATTTCCAAACAGAATCTGAAGATGCCAACCAAGTTGAGCGTTACATTGATGAAGACACCGATCCATACTATTTAGCGCGGATCGACTGGAACATCAATGATGACCACTCTTTAATGGTGTGGACCTTCTCCGATGAGACTGTAGTTAAAAATACCACGATTGAACTTGAAGATGAAATCGTCAAAGGTGGTACTACTCGTTCTGGCGGTACTAGCTACGCAGCCCGTTATGCTGGTCAACTGACAGATGATCTCTCTGTGTCGGCGATGTATGGTAAAGTTGAATTTACCGACACTATCAAATCAGACGGCGACTCTTGTCCAGCAATCTACGATTTATCGACCGCAACAAGCTACGGCTGCTGGGTTAACTTAACGACATCTGACAACTCAGATACTCGTAACCAACATCGCGTTGACTTCGAGTGGAAAGGCTTAGAAGGCCATGAGTTCCGCTTTGGTTATGATGCAGAGCGCAATGAATCATTATCAGAAGTGAACCTTTCTGGTGGGATTTACTACGCTTATCGTAACTATGCTGCGGGTGCCCGCTTACCAAACGGCTATGTCATGCCTGCTTCTGAACGCTTAGTGCGCGTTCGTAACTATAAAGTCGGTGGTAATTTCAAAACCAACAATGATGCAATCTATATCGAAGATAAGTGGGCAGTAACTGACACTCTGACCTTAGATATCGGTTTACGGAATGAAAGTTTTGAAAACTTAAACGCTGATGGCGATACCTTCATCGAAGTGAAAAACCAAATTGCACCCCGTTTAGGTGCGGCTTGGGACCCAACAGGTGAAGGCAATTCAAAAGTTTATGCCAAGTTAGGTCGTTATTACTTACCAGTGGCTTCTAACACCAACGTGCGTTTATCTGGTGGCGAGCTTTACACCCACACTTTCTACCAAATCAGCTCCATTGGTGCTGATTATGTGCCAGTTCTGGGCCAACAACTAGGCGCAACGCAGGTATTCGGCGATGGTACAGCACCAGATACTTCATCTGTGACTGACCAAGGCATCGACCCAATGTATAGCGACGAGTTGATGTTGGGTTATGAGTCATTAATCAATGACGATTGGTCATGGGGTATTGCGGTGATGCACCGTAACCTGGGTAACGCCATCGATGACGTATCTGTGCAAGAAGGTTTACGTGCAATCGGTGTGTCTGATCCAGATGATCCAGATGATGGTAACCACTTCGTGCTGATTAACCCAGGTAAAGGCGCTTCATTCTATTATGACACTGATGGTGATGGTGATTTAGAGCTGGTGAGCTTGACTGCTGAACAGTTGAAATACCCAGAAATGAAGCGTAAATACAACTCAGTTGAACTGAGCTTAAAACGCCACTGGGACAAAGACTGGATGCTGAACATGACTTATGTGTGGTCACAAAGTTATGGTAATGCTGAAGGTTATGTCAAATCAGACAACGGTCAAGATGACGCCGGTTTAACGACTGACTGGGATTACCCATACTTAATGGATGGCGCTTATGGTTATTTACCAAATGACCGTCGTCACTCATTCAAAGTATACGGTGCTTACCAAATCACTGACGACTTATCAGTCGGTGTTAACAGTTCGTTAGTGTCTGGTCGTCCACGCAACGCTCTGGGTGCAAACTATTATCCAGATCCAGCAAACTATCACTACGGTGATACTTACTGGGTGGGCGATAAATTCTTCCCACGCGGTTCATTTGGCCGCACGCCATGGGTCTTCAACATTGATATGAACGTGAAGTACAAAGTGCCTGTGCAAGGTTTTGAAGCTTACTTAGAAATGGAAGTCTTCAACATCCTCGGCATGGACACCCCAACTCGTTATGTTGAAAATGCGGAAATTGCTGCGAACCAAGCCAACGCGGCTTTCGGTTTACCAGCAGACTTCCAAACACCACGTCGTGTGCAGTTGACTGCCTCATTCAAGTTCTAAGTTGAATGAATAAAAAGAAGGCCACCGCAAGGTGGCCTTCTTATTTTCTGCTGATTGCATTTCAACATTGAGTTCATGCAAGCATCAAAGCAAGTCTAAGCAGCTTACTCGATACTTGCCATTCAAGCGTTCATCCATTCAAACGTTAATCGATACTGCGTAATAAGGCGTTAATGCCCACTTTAGCGCGAGTTTGCGCATCAACACGTTTCACAATCACTGCAGCGTATAAGCTGTGCGAGCCGTCTTTCGATGGAATTGAGCCCGGCACCACGACTGCACCCGCGGGGACGCGTCCATAGGTGATTTCGCCAGTTTCACGGTCATAAATGCGAGTGGATTGGCTGATATAAACCCCCATCGACAGTACTGCGCCTTCTTCTACAATCACGCCTTCGACCACTTCAGAACGGGCACCGATGAAGCAGTTATCTTCAATGATGGTCGGGTTTGCTTGCAGCGGTTCTAACACACCACCAATGCCTACGCCGCCCGATAAATGTACGTTTTTACCAATTTGCGCACAAGAACCCACTGTGGCCCAAGTATCGACCATCGAGCCTTCACCGACATAAGCGCCGATGTTGACGTAAGAGGGCATTAACACCACATTTTTGGCGATAAAACTGCCTTGGCGGACTGCCGCTGGCGGCACCACCCGAACCCCTTCAGCCACAAATTGTTCATGGCTGTAATTGGCGTATTTCATCGGCACTTTATCGAAGAAACGGTTTTCGGCGCCGTCCATCACTTGGTTATCATTGATCCGAAATGACAAGAGCACCGCTTTTTTTAGCCATTGATGAGTCACCCATTCGCCAGCAATCTTTTCAGCAACGCGCGCTTGGCCACTATCTAGCAAGGCGATGGCTGCTTGCACTGCTTGTTTCACTTCTGCCGAAACAGTACTTGGGGTGATTGACATGCGTTCTTCAAACGCGGCTTCAATAATCGTTTTTAAATCAGTCATTGTGCTCTTTTAGCCTTCTGTTACATCGGTCAATTGTTCCACCAGAACCCGACGCAAGTGCGCCTGTTCATCCGCTGATAAAGCGTGGTCCTGACGGGTCGAAATCATGAAAAAGTCTTCTGCGCGCTCACCAATGGTGGTGATCTTCGCAGCGTGGATATTAATTTCACATTGAGAAAATACTTGGCCTATGGTTGCCAATAAGCCCGGCATATCCAGTGCCGCCAATTCCAACATGGTTCGCTGTTTATTCGAGGCGGGTAAAAACACCACTTTCGGCGGCACATGGAAGGCTTTTAACTGTTTATTCGGCCGAGCTTTGCTGCGTTCAAGCGAATTTGGCTGGCTGATTGCTTGCTCCAGCGCTTTTTTCAAACTTTGGATGCGAGAAGTCGCCGTCACCGCATTGCCGTTTTGCTCCAACACCACAAAGGTGTCCATGGCATAACCATCTTTGTTGGTCATGATTTGCGCATCGTAAATACTGACTTTTTTGCTATCGAGCGCAGCCACAATGCGCGCAAACAAGTTGGCTTGGTCTGCGGTATATATAAACACTTGAGTACCACCACGCATCGCCGTAGGGCTGATGAGCACCAATGGCTGGCTGAAATCGGTATGTTGCAGCAGGTTTTCAGTATGCCAAGCAATCAGTTTCGGGTTGTATCTCGCGAAATAATCGGCTTTGAATTTACTCCAAAGTGGCGATACTTCCGCTTCTTGAATGCCCTGTTCTGCCAATAGACGTAATGCTTCGGCTTGGTGCTCGCGAATTTGATCGCGCAAGTCCATCGGTTTTTCCAACCCGCGACGGAATGCCTTTTGCGTGCCTAAGTACAATTCGCGCAGTAAAGAGCCTTTCCAGTCATTCCAAAGGTTATCGTTGGTGGCACGAATGTCGGCCAAGGTTAAGCAATACAAATAGTTGAGGCGGGTTTCATCACGAACTTTCTCGGCAAACTCGGCGATAACCGCCGGATCATGAATATCGCGGCGCTGTGCTGTCACCGACATCAATAAATGCTGTTCCACCAACCACACAATCAGCTTGGTATCGAACTCACTGAGTTTATGGAGTTTGCCAAATTCACGAGCATCTAAGGCGCCTAAGTCGGAGTGATCGCCGCCCCGACCTTTGGCGATATCGTGGAAAATCCCCGCGAGATACAGTAACTCAGGTTTTTCCATGCGTTTGACGATGTCGGTACAAAGCGGAAATTCGTTGGCGAATTCTGGCACTGTGTAGCGGTGCAGGTTTTTCAGCACGCGATGAGTGTGCTCATCGACTGTATAGGCGTGGAATAAATCGAATTGCATTTGGCCAACGATATTGCGCCAAGGCAACAAATAGGCCGCCAGAATGCCATGACGGTGCATCAAGGTAATGGCTAAATCAAGGCCGTTGGGATGGCGCATAATCGCCATGAACAATTGGCGACACGCTTCATAATCCTGCAAATCGCCCATCAAGCGGCGTAGGACTTGTCTTAATAAACGAATGGTTTCGGAATGAATGCCGTGAATTTGCGGGCTGTTGGCGACATGCCAAAACAATCGCAGAATATTTTCACGCCGCGCAAACACGGCTTTGTCCGTGGCATAAATCAGATGACCATGAATTTCAAACAAGTCGTCCAATTTTTGTACTTTATACTTGCTGTGGTTTTTTAAAATGCTGCCTTCAAAATGCTGAAGCAACATTTCGTTGAGTTCACTGACACGCTGTACGGTACGGAAGAATCGTTTCATCATCCGCTCTACTGAGGCTTTACCGTCATCGCCAAAACCCAGCCGTCGAGCCACCGCAGGTTGGTAATCGAACAAAATTCGGTTTTCGTTACGGCCCGCTTCTAAATGCAAGGCAAAGCGCATTTGCCAGAGATAAGCCTCACATTCCATCAATTCCTGATATTCGTCTTCGGTCAAATATTGATAAGCGACCAATTCACGCATGGTGCGCGTTTTAAAATGTTTTTTGGCAACCCAGCCGATGGTTTGAATATCTCGCAGGCCACCGGGATTGGCCTTTAAGTTGGGCTCAAGGTTATAGGCTGTGCCGTGATACTGGGCGTGCCGACCTTGCTGCTCGTGACGTTTCGCTTGGAAAAATTGATGACTTGGCCAAAAGTTGTCTTTGCTAACTTCTTGCGATAACTGCTCGAACAGTTGATGATTGCCACAGAGATAACGCATTTCCATCAAGTTAGTGGCAATGGTGATATCGTCTTTGCCAAGCGAAACCGATTCTTTAATGGTACGAACACTGTGGCCGACTTCAAGGCGTAAATCCCAGAGGAGGGTAACGAACTGGCCGATTTGCTCTTGCAAACTCGTACTTAAACGGGATTCGGTCAGGATCAACAAGTCGATATCAGAAAACGGATGTAACTCACCGCGGCCGTAACCGCCGACTGCAATCAGTGTCAGTTGTTTTTGTCGATCTAAATCGAAGTGCTGCCAAAGGCGTTGCAACACCTCATCGATGAAGCGGGCACGGGCTTTAACCAGCGCACCCACCGGCTGGTGTTGTTCTTGGATTTTCAGGTAATCCAAAAAATCCGCAAAATGTTTTTTGTAACTGTCTAGGGTAAATTGGCCCGGGACTGTTTTGTCAAAAGCGATCGCCGTAGTCATGCACTGATACCCTGTAGCGACAGGGACCGCGCTTAGGCGTCCGCTGTCAGGATCCGTTCTATTGTGTCATCTGCACGTAATGTCAGAATTTCACAGCCCGTGTCCGTCACTAAAATGGTGTGTTCGAACTGAGCTGATAAACTACGATCTTTCGTCACAACCG
>JACCDH010772476.1_pt1 | contig 30108 bp, 32 predicted proteins | sample 7442481 | NCBI WGS metagenome assembly JACCDH01 (sample SAMN15323433, study PRJNA562643) | freshwater metagenome | isolation source: river surface water | place: USA:Blue River Watershed | collected 2017-08-15
CGGAATCAATGTTCACCGCGGTCGTGTGCGTAGTGGAAACATCGAAGCTGGCAGCAGCGCATTTGCAAAGATTGATAATGAACGTCGTGAAGCAATATCGCGCGCACACACCGCTACACATATGGTGCATAAGGCCTTCCGTGAAATTCTCGGAGAAACTGCAACACAAGCAGGTTCTGAGAATTCACCGGGTCGCTTTAGATTTGATTTCCCCGCACCTGGTGCGGTTCCTGATTCAGTTTTAAACGATGTTGAGTCTCGAGTTAATACACTCTTGCTAGAAAATCTTGAAGTAAGTGCCGAAGTTATGAGCCAAGTAGAGGCAAAAAAACTTGGCGCAATGGCATTGTTCGGTGAAAAATATGGCGATCAAGTGCGCGTAGTTAGTGTTGGTGATTGGGCTCGAGAACTGTGTGGAGGTACGCACGTTTCGCGTTCTGGTCAATTAGGTATTGTGAAACTACTTAGTGAGTCATCTATTGGTGCTGGTGTTAGGCGCGTCGAAGCTTTAGTTGGTGCGGATGCTTATAAATTTTTAGCTAGAGAACACGTTCTACTTAGCTCACTCACTGAAATCATCAAAGGTGCTCGAGTAGAAGAGTTACCCGAAAGAATCTCTGATCTCGTAAACAAGTTAAAGGAGATAGAAAAAGAGCTGGCATCTGTTCGTACTGATGCTGCGCTGGCAAAGAGCGCTGAACTAATTAAGAGCGTAAAGAAGATTGGTTCCGTTTCACTGATTAGCTCTCAGCTAACTGATGGTATAACTAGCGAAAACCTTCGAACAATCGCATTGGATTTACGGAGTAAGACCCCTTCAAGCGTTGTTGTCTTGGTAAGTGTGGTTGATTCCAAACCAGTACTTGTAGTTGCAACCAGTGATGAAGCTAGGGCTGCAGGTGTGAAGGCAGGCGCTCTGGTAAAAATTGGTTCAACAATTCTCGGCGGTGGTGGTGGCGGCAAAGATGATTTCGCTCAAGGTGGCGGAACTGACACATCGAAGATTTCAGAAGCTCTTTTGGCAATCGAACAAGTAATTACTGGAAAATAAGATGCTTCGAGGGCGACGTTTGGCCTTTGATTATGGTGATGTTCGCATTGGTGTAGCAGTATGCGATCCTGATGCGATTCTTGCATCTCCTGTCATCACTTTAAAGAACAATGATGAGCACTTATGGGACCAAATAGATGAACTAGTTTCAGAGTACGAGCCAATCCATATTTATGTTGGTTCGCCAAAGCACCTTTCTGGTGCATCGAGTGTTTCGATGCAAAAAGCGGAAGAGTTTAAAGTCGAGATTTCAAAACGCTACGGTGTTGCATGCTCAATGATTGATGAAAGATTGTCCACAGTTGGTGCTGCGCGTCAACTGAAGGAGTCAGGTTTAAGTACGCGAGAAAGTAAAGCTGCCATTGATCAGGCAGCAGCAGTTGCAATTCTCGAGCAAGCAATAGCAATTGAAAAAAGAAAATAGTCAGGTGAATAAGCAAGCGTTGCTCCGAGTTTCTCTTGCGTTCGCGCTTGTTTTCTCTTTCACCTTTGCAGCGCATGAACTTCGGTCATCTAACGCTGGAACCGCGGACTATCCGACTCGGGTAATCTCTTCAACAGAGGAACTAGTTGAAATCAATGTTGAAGAAGGAGCAACAGGTTCGGCGATTGCCAAGAAACTTTTTTCAGCAGGAGTTGTAGAGTCATCTCAAAGCTTTTTTAGAGTGGCCATTGCTGATTCTCGCGCAGCTCGAATTGCTCCCGGAATACACCTTTTAAACACAAAGATTTCGGCTGCCCAAGCCTTAGATCAATTACTCGATGCTTCTCGAATGCCAAATTTGATAAGGGTTTTTGAAGGAGCTTGGAATTCAGAAGTTTTCGCTATGTTAGAAAAGAATGGATTTGAACGTAAAGAAATAATTAAAGCAGTGGGCAATGTTAAGAAACCAGAAGGCTTTAAGGTGCTAGAAGGGTTATTGTTTCCCGCACAGTACAGCTTCACAAAAGGTACAACGGCACAAGAAGCGATACAGTCCATGATCGAAAAGTTTGAATTTAAAACTAATTCCTTGCCATTAAACTCAAACCCGAATTTTAGTGCACAAAAACTCTTGATTATGGCTTCGATCATTCAAGCCGAGGGCGATATAGAAGATTTCGCAAAGATTTCTAGGGTAATCCTTAATAGGTTGAAAATAGGTATGCCATTGCAGATGGATTCAACCATCAACTACGCGATAAAAGCTCGGGGGAGTATCTTCGTGAGCAAGAAGTCAACTTTAGTAAAGTCTGACTACAACACGTATCGTAAATATGGATTGCCACCCGGACCAATTGGAAATCCGGGATTAGACGCTATTCAAGCAGCCCTTAATCCGGCCGCCGGAGACTGGCTGTACTTCATTACAGTTAGCCCAGGAGATACACGATTCACAGCTGACTTTTCTCAGTTTAACCAATGGAAAGTTTTGTATACAAAGAACAGAAAGGCGGGTGCATTTAATTGATTCAAGCAGCTGTTCTTGGTTCACCCATTTCGCATTCACTCTCGCCTCGCTTGCATAATGCAGCCTATAAGTTTCTTAATGTACCCGGTACATATTCTTCTTTTGAAGTGCCGGCTGGAACACTGACTAAATTCTTGTCAGATAAATCTGATTCTTGGACTGGCTTCTCTTTAACCATGCCTCTGAAAGAGGAAGCACTCGATTGCGTTGACTTCGTAGATCCTTTGGTTTTACGGATTAAGAGCGGAAATACGATAGTTAACGAAGATGGTGCTTGGAAACTATTTTCTACAGATGTTATTGGCTTTAAGAATGCTTGGGATTTGCACAGCGCCACTAAACCTACCTCAGTTGTAATTATCGGTTCTGGAGCAACTGCCAGAGCAGCCGCAGCAGCTTTTGATTTTACTGGCACGCGTATTCAAGTAATTCATAGAAACTCCGAACGAGAACATTCGTTGCGAAGTTGTGTACAGCAGTCCTCTATGACTTTTTCACCATGGGTATTCAATGAAGTTCTTTTGACCTCAGATCTCGTTATTAATACAACACCTAAGTTTGCTTTAGATGAATTTGCCGCAGGTCTTGTTACTAAGCCAACTGGAATCTTCTTTGATGCACTTTATGATCCATGGCCAACACATTTTGCTCATTCATGGAGCGAGCAGGGAGGTCGAGTCATGGGCGGTTTAGAGCTTTTAATCGCTCAAGGAATTGAACAGATAAAGTTTTTCACAGGCGCCGACATCTCCACATCTGAGTTATCCCAATTCTTAAGGAGCGAATTCTCAGTTTAACCTCATAGGGTGCATTTAGCCCCGTATGTAATTCTCTTCTTCTTTTCTATCAAAATTTCTTTGGAAGACCTGCGTTTTCATAAGATACGCAACATTCTTTTGTTCAATCTCTTTGTTCTTCTTTTCCTTCACTCAATTCTCGTGGGTGATTTATTCTCACAAATCTTTTCAAGCTTCATATTCTTTTCAATTTTTACAATACTGTTTTTAGTTGGATTTTTGATACCGACTGATTCGGGCATAGGTTTTGGCGATGTAAAATTACTGACCGTACTTGCTTTTGGTTTCATCGATGTGGGTCTTCGACAGATAGAAATTTACTTTCTCTCACTGTGGTGTGCCCTATTTCTGCAAGTGTGCCTTCATTACATCCACAAAAGAAAGTTCCTATCTCCAATGGCGATGGCACCCAGCATCTTTCTAGCGGTTTGGCTTTATTTATGCGCCCCGATTGGTCTTCTTCTGCCACAATAGGACAATGCGTTGGTTAACAGCAGGAGAGTCACATGGTCCAGCCCTTACGGCAATCGTCGAAGGGTTACCCGCGCACATAAAGATTTCTACAGCAGATATTGATAAAGACTTAGCACGACGACGCTTAGGGGTTGGCCGCGGAGCCAGACAAAATTTCGAAGCAGATAAAATCACGATCAAAGGTGGAATTCGTTTAGGAGTTTCTCAAGGCGGACCAATTGCAATTGAAGTAGGCAATTCGGAATGGCCTAAGTGGGAAAAAGTTATGTCAGCAGATCCGATAGATGAATCTGAGTTATCGGGCTTAGCGCGCAATGCACCATTAACTCGACCACGACCAGGGCATGCAGACATGGTTGGAATGCAAAAATACGATTTCGATGACGCAAGGCCAATTTTGGAACGCGCTAGCGCACGTGAAACAGCAGCGCGAGTTGCGTTGGGAGCGATTGCTCGAGCTTTCTTAGAACAAAGTGTTGGAATAAAGATTCTTAGTCATGTGATTTCCATCGGTGGCGTTCGAGTACCTGATGATGCAGTTTTGCCCACTGAAAATGATCAATTAAAAATTGATGCAAATCCAGTCAGATGCGCTGATGAAAAAACGAGTGAACTAATTATTCAAGAGATTGAAAAAGCGCACTCCGATGGTGACACTTTGGGTGGAGTGTGTGAAGTTCTAGTTTTTAATGCCCCACCAGGACTGGGTTCGCATGTCCATTGGGATCGTCGCTTGGATTCTCGTTTAGCGGGAGCAATGATGGGTATTCAAGCAATTAAGGGAGTTGAAATTGGTGATGGTTTTCTAACGGCTACTCGTCGTGGATCTGTTGCTCATGATGAAATAGAGAAGAACTCGTCAGGCAAGATTGTTAGGCGTACAGATAGAGCCGGTGGCACAGAAGGCGGAATGTCCAATGGCGAGATTCTTAGAATAAGTATTGCGATGAAACCTATTTCTACTGTGCCAAAAGCCTTAGACACAATTGATGTTGCAACAGGTGAAGCCGCCAAAGCAATCAATCAACGATCAGATGTATGCGCAGTACCTGCAGCAGGAGTTGTGGCAGAAGCAATGGCAGCCCTAGTTCTTGCTGAAGCTGTTCTAGAAAAGTTTGGCGGAGATAGCGTCTCTGAAACTCGACGAAATTTCGAGTCTTACATGAAAAACCTTCGCTTTAAATAAAATGCCGCCACGCGTTATTTTGATCGGACCTCCTGGCGCTGGAAAATCCAGCGTTGGTAAATCACTTGCACGACTTCTCAACGATGATTTTGTCGACACTGACTCGGTTATTTCTGAACAAGAGAATCAGAGCATCAGTGAAATTTTCGTGGATAAAGGTGAACCATACTTTCGCGAAAAAGAATTAGAGGTTCTGCTTCAGCAGATCCAAACGCATTCGGGGGTTCTAAGTCTCGGCGGTGGTGCCCCACTTTCAGAAACTGCTCAATCTGCGATTAAAAGTTCAGGTTCTGCAGTTGTTTTCTTAGATGTTTCACTCGCTGGCGCAGCTCCACGCGTTGGTTTCAACAGAGACAGACCACTTCTGTTGGGTAATCCTCGTGCACAATGGCAAGAGCTTATGAATATAAGACGGCCAATTTATGAATCGTTAGCGCACCATTGCATTATTACTGACAAGTTAACGCCAAACGAAGCAGCAGCACAGATTGTTACACTTCTGGCATGAGTGTTATCACTGTGAAATCTGAACATCAATACGATGTCGTGATAGGTAACCCCTGGCTGGATGAGTTGATTTTGAGCGCTTCTCATTATTCTCGAATCGCCATCTTTTTCTCAGAAAACCAAAAGGATTCGATCCCGAAAATTTCCATTGAAGCAGATGTTCATTACTTCCCGTTGCCTGATGGTGAAGCGGCAAAATCCACTCAAACATTGGCGAAAATGTGGGATTGGCTGGGAGCGGCTGGATTCACTAGATCAGATCTCATCGTTGGTATCGGCGGAGGAACGATTACTGATGTGACGGGTTTCGTGAGTGCTTCGTGGCTACGTGGTGTTGATTGGATTGCCATTCCAACAACGCTTGCCGGAATGGTTGATGCATCAATTGGTGGAAAGACGGGAATTAATAGCGAGTACGGCAAAAACTTAATTGGGGCCTTTCATTCACCAAAGAAAGTAATTATTGATTCGACATGGCTAAAGTCTTTGTCTACGCGAGATATCGCTGCTGGTTTAGCCGAAGTAATAAAAACGGGATTTATTGCCGATGCAAGCATTCTGGAACTAATGAAGAGTTTTGATATAGATAAAGATCGCGATAATTTGAAACTGTTGGATCAATTGATCGAAAAATCTGTTTCGGTAAAGGCAAGAGTAGTTAGTGCTGACTTTAAAGAAAGTTTTGAACGTGAAGTTCTCAATTATGGACATACTCTCGGTCATGCCATTGAGCGCTATTCGAAATACTCCCTTCGTCACGGAGAAGCGGTATCAATTGGACTTGTTTTCGCAGCACATTTGTCAGCGGAACACTGCGGTCTGTCATCCGATGAAGTTTCGCTGCATGTTGAGCTACTCAGCAAGATTGGCTTGCCAACAACTTTTGACCGTGCGGCGTTCTCTCAACTACATGCCTTGATGGGTATCGATAAGAAGTCTCGTGGAAACACGCTCCGTTTTGTCGGATTGTCGTCAATAGGTAAGACACAACGAATTGAAGGATTGAACGTAGAAGAACTTTCAAAAGTGTATGAGAAAATATCCCAATGAAGGTACTAGTGATTAATGGGCCAAATCTTTCGCGCTTAGATATTCGAGATTCATCGATATATGGTGATCTGAGTTATCCGCAGCTGGTGAATTTGATAGAGAGCTCTGCATCTTCACACGGTTTTGCTGCCGATGTTCGCCAAAGTGATGATGAGTCAGAAATAATTTCATGGCTTCATGAAGCAGCTGATAATTCCTATCCAGTCATCATCAATCCAGCGGCCTTCACTCACTATTCGTATGCAATCCGTGATGCAGCCGAACTTGTTAAATCTCCTTTAATTGAAGTACATCTATCGAATCCTTTAGCACGTGAAGAGTTTCGCCATACCTCAGTGATTTCTGGTGTAGCCAACGGAACAATTGGTGGTTTTGGTCCCAATTCATACGCACTGGCAATGAGCGCACTAAAAGCTCTTCTATAGCGGGTATCCTTACTCCCTTGACTATCGGCAATCGATAGCCCGGCCAATTTGGCCCGATTACAGGAAAAGTGTGGTTATACAAGTGGCAACAACGAATGATCTTAAAAATGGAATGACGTTAGACATAGAGGGACAACTATGGAATGTTGTCGAGTTCCAGCATGTTAAGCCAGGTAAAGGTCCAGCATTCGTTCGAACCAAGCTCAAGTCTGTGCTTACTGGAAAAGTTGTAGACAAAACTTTCAACGCCGGCGTCAAGATTGACGTTGCAATTCTTGAAAAGCGTGAAATGAACTTCTTATACAAAGATGGCGAAGATTTCGTATTCATGGATAACAAAACTTTTGATCAGACCAACATTTCCTCTGAGGTTGTTGGGGACGCTGTAAATTACATGTTAGAAAATACTGAAGCCATTGTTGCTGTTCACGAAGGAAATCCTTTATACATAGAACTTGCAGCATCGGTACCTCTGAAGGTCACCTATACCGAACCTGGAATTCAGGGCGACCGTTCTTCCGGTGGAACTAAGCCAGCAACTGTTGAAACGGGAATTGAAATTCAAGTGCCACTTTTCATCAAGCAAGATGAGATTGTAATTGTCGATACTCGAGATGGTTCGTACCAAGGTCGCGCTTAAAGGTGTCAGCACGAAGTAAGGCTCGTAAGCAATCTTTGGATCTTCTGTACGAATCCGATATACGTGGAAAAGCTTCACTTGATTTACTCGCTCTCCGAGACGTCGAAGAAGAGGGTCCCGACGCGAGACCTATTCGTGATTACACCAAAGTTCTTATCACGGGTGTTGATACCAATAAGCGCAAGATTGATGAATTAATCTCAACTTACGCCCAGGGATGGGATATGGATCGCTTACCAGCCGTTGATAGAAACATCCTGCGTCTAGGTATTTACGAATTATTGTGGCAGCAAGATGTTCCAGATGGCGTTGCTATTGATGAAGCCTTGGCGCTGGCTAAGGAGTTATCCACCGACGAATCATCAGGATATATACACGGTGTTCTTGGAAGAATTGCTTCAATTCGCAGCGATCTTAATCTTTAGTTATAAAAAAAGATTTAAGTTCTGATTCATTATTGGAAGAAATCATCGATAAGAATGCAACATCACTTGATCGAAGCGAGAGTACTTCACCATTCCAGTCACTTCGCATACCTATGATTATTTGAGTGAATTTATCAAGTAGCGTCAGGGGCACTGAGTTTGAGGCAGGCAAGGAATCGCGAATTTTTCGCAAATCTATAATTACGCGGTTTTCGAAGTGAGTTTTACTAGAAACTTCTCTTTCACCTAAGAGAGCGCTCATGGGAAGCTGGTAAGTGTTAGCAATAATTTGCAGATTTGCTACAGAAACCGAACGTGTTCCGCGTTCATAGGATCCAAGCACAACATCTTTTATCTTTTCTCCGCTGGCTACCTCGAACTCCTTAAGACTCCATTTTCTCTTTATGCGGATACTGCGAAGGGTTCGTCCTAGTTGCTTGGCTGTTTCAAGAGTTTCGGCGTTCTTTCTCATGGTGGCAAATCTAAGTTACCCCGAGAAACGCCGATTTTTCCTGTCCACAGGTGCTACTTCTTTGGTGCTATTCTTCGCCTGCATCCTTTAACGACCCATCCTGCGAGGTGGGGAAGGAGATTTACATGAGCGTTGCCCTGCCTTCGGCAGATATATCTCGAGCGTTGATTCGCATTTCCCATGAAATTCTTGAGCGCAATGGTGGCTCCCATAATTTAGTTCTACTCGGAATCCCAACTCGTGGCGCTCATCTTGCTCACCGTATTGCAGTGATTATCGAAGGAATTGAATCTAAACCTGTTCCAGTTGGAACATTGGACATAACACTTCACCGAGATGACCTTCGCTTGCGTCCACCGCGAGCTTTGATGCCAACAAAGATTCCAACTACCGGGATTGAAGGTAAAGATGTTGTTCTTATCGATGATGTGTTTTTCTCAGGCCGAACCATTCGAGCAGCCCTGGATGCACTTGGAGAGATCGGGCGTCCACGCACGGTGCAACTAGCAGTACTTGTTGATCGAGGTCATCGAGAGCTGCCGATTCGAGCTGATTATGTAGGAAAGAACTTGCCTACATCGCTAGACCAATCAGTAAAAGTTCATCTTACGGAAATTGATGGAGTTGACGAAGTTCTAATCGGCAAGGCTGGCGAACTATGAAACATCTTTTGTCAATAAATGACCTTAACCAAAGCGAAGCAATTTCGATCTTAGATACTGCAGTCGAACTAGCGCGAGTTTCAGATGCACCAATGAAGAAATTGCCCACATTGCGCGGTCGAACGATTGTCAATCTATTTGCTGAAGATTCAACTCGCACCCGAATCTCATTTGAAGCTGCGGCCAAGAGATTATCTGCAGATGTAATTAACTTCAGCTCCAAAGGTTCCAGCGTCAGTAAAGGCGAATCCTTAAAAGATACTGCTCAAACTCTTCAAGCGATGGGGGCTGATGCGGTCATTATTCGCCACCAAGCATCAGGTGCACCACATCGTTTGGCTTCTTCTCAGTGGATGTCTGGAACAGTAATTAATGCCGGTGATGGAACACACGAACATCCCAGCCAAGCGCTTTTGGATGCATACACACTTCGAAAGCATTTAATGCAAGGGTCTAACAATCTACAAGGATTACATGTGGCAATAGTGGGCGATATCTTGCACTCTCGCGTCGCACGATCAAATGTTTTGTTGCTATCAAAGCTTGGAGCAACGGTTACCGTAGTTGCGCCTCCCACTCTGTTGCCAGTTGGTATCCAGAGTTGGCCTGCGAAAGTTTCCTATGATTTCGATGATGTAATTCCACAAGCCGATGCCATCATGATGCTTCGCGTGCAAAGCGAAAGAATGAATGAACTTTTCTTTCCAAACGCACGGGAGTATTCGCGCTACTTTGGATTAAATACTGATCGAGTAAAGCGAATGAAAAAAGACTCGATCATTATGCATCCAGGACCCATGAATCGTGGATTAGAAATCACTGCTGATGTAGCTGACAGTGCTCGATCAGTAATTGTGGAGCAAGTCAGCAATGGAGTTAGCGTTCGAATGGCTATCTTGTATACGCTCTTAACTGGAGAAGGAATTGAATCAGGAGCACTCGCATGAGTAAGAATTATTTTATTTCGGGTGGAACTCTAGATGATGGTTCCAAGAAGGATCTATTCATCAGTGAAGGCAAAATCAGCGGTTTTGAAAATCCAACCAACAGCGGAGCTGAAGTAATTGATGCTTCAGGAAAGATAATTCTTCCTGGACTAGTTGATCTTCACACGCATCTTCGCGAGCCAGGAAAAGAGGACTCCGAAACTGTTTTATCAGCTTCTCGCGCCGGTGCTAAAGGTGGATTCACTGCCCTTTCTGCAATGCCAAATACTTCACCAGTTGCAGACACTGCGGGTGTAGTTGAGCAAGTGTTTCGCTTGGGAATTGAAGCAGGTTTATGTGATGTTTTTCCTATCGGCGCGGTGACAAATAATTTAGCGGGAAGCGAATTATCTGAAATAGGCGCCATGGCCGATAGCGCTGCACGAGTACGTATTTTTAGCGATGACGGACACTGTGTTTCGAACCCAGCTGTTATGCGAAGAGCACTTGAGTATGTAAAGAAATTTGATGGAGTAATCGCTCAGCATGCGCAAGATCCAGACCTCACAGTTAATGCTCAAATGAATGAAGGAATTATCTCCTCAGTTCTGGGACTGAAGGGTTGGCCGGCTGTAGCAGAAGAAGCAATCATTGCTCGCGATGTTTTACTAGCCGATCACGTCCAATCTCGATTGCATGTATGTCACGTTACAACTGCAGGGGGCGTTGAGATTATTCGCTGGGCTAAAGCACGAGGAATAAACGTTACCGCTGAAGTAACACCTCACCACCTATTGCTAACAGATGAGCTAGCAGCTTCCTATGATCCGGTTTATAAAGTCAATCCTCCACTTAGAACAGAAAAAGATGTACATGCACTACGCGAAGCGCTGGCAGAGGGAATCATTGACATAGTTGCTACCGACCACGCACCTCATCCGGCAGAGAGTAAAGAGTGCGAATGGCAGGAAGCTGCCTTTGGAATGCTTGGGTTAGAAACTGCACTCTCCATCGTTGCTCTGACTATGGTTGAAACGAAGTTGTTGGATTGGAAAGGTGTAGCAGAGCGTTTTTCAAGGACTCCAGCGCGTATTGGACGATATTCCCTCCAGGGCGGGCACTTTAAAGTTGGCGAAATGGGAAATCTCACGGTAATTGACCCTCGTGCCAGTTGGAGAGTGGACCGTGACTTAGTAGCCTCTCGTAGTCGCAACACTCCTTTTCACGGAATGGAACTACCTGGCGTGATTTCTGAAACTTTCTTCAATGGAGTCCCAACGTTGCAAAAAGCTGCGTTAGTTCCGTATGCAAACGTGGATGGTAGATCATGAGCAAAGCCTTCTTAGTTCTAGATGACGGACGAATTTTTGAAGGATCATCTTGGGCTTTTGAAGGCACAACTTTTGGTGAAGCAGTCTTTCAAACAGGCATGACGGGCTATCAGGAAACATTGACAGATCCTTCTTATCACAAGCAAGTTGTTGTTATGACTGCACCGCACATTGGCAATACAGGAATAAACACAGAGGACAACGAATCTAAGAAGATTTGGGTTTCAGGATTTGTTGTTCGTAATCCTTCGCCAGTAACCAGTAATTGGCGCAGTGAAAACTCACTTGAACAAGAATTGATAAAGCAAAAGATTGTTGGCATTTCAGGAGTTGATACTCGGGCTGTAACAAGACATTTACGCGATCGAGGGGCGATGCGTGTCGGAATATTCTCAGGTCAGAATCTGAGCAGAGAAGAAATGGTGATTGAAGTACGCAAGCAACCTCAAATGTCTGGTTCTTATCTAAGTGAAGATGTATCTACAAAACAAACTTACGTTGTTCCCGCTATTGGTAGAAAGAAATTCACAGTAGCTGCTATAGATCTGGGCATAAAGGGTGCAACTCCACGTGCCCTTTCCATTCGCGGTGTAGAAACACATGTGATGCCCTACAACACATCATTTAGTGACGTTGCAGCGCTCAAACCAGATGGCGTTTTTCTCTCCAATGGTCCAGGGGATCCAGCAACGATGACGGCAACGATCGACTTAGTACGTGAAGTTTTGTTGGCGGAGATTCCAGTGTTCGGAATTTGTTTCGGACATCAAATTTTGGGTCGTGCTTTAGGCTTTGAAACTTATAAGTTGCAATTTGGGCATCGCGGTATTAATCAACCAGTAATCGATAAGAACACCAATAAGGTTGAAATAACTGCTCACAATCATGGTTTCGCTTTAAAGGCTCCAACGGATGGAGTTTTTTCAACAGTTTTTGGAACTGGTGAAGTAACACACGTATCTCTGAACGACGGTGTGGTGGAAGGTTTGCAACTGTTGGAAAGGGGAGCATTTAGCGTGCAGTATCACCCTGAGGCTGCCGCAGGTCCACATGATGCTGATTATTTGTTTGATCGTTTCATCGAGTTAATGTTGAAGTATCCAGTTACTCAGAGGGTCAATCAATGACACTCGATACATCAATTAAGAGCGTTCTGGTGATCGGTAGTGGACCTATCGTTATTGGTCAGGCCTGCGAGTTTGATTATTCCGGTACACAAGCTTGTCGAGTATTAAGGGCCGAAGGAATTCGCGTAATTCTCGTTAACTCCAATCCTGCAACAATCATGACGGATCCAGAGTTTGCCGATGCAACTTATATTGAGCCAATTACCCCTGAATTTATTGAGCGCATCATTATCAAGGAAAAACCAGATGCGGTCTTGGCTACTCTTGGTGGACAGACAGCGCTCAATGCTGCAATTGGTTTGTATGAATTAGGAACTTTAGCCAAGTATGGAGTGAAGTTAATTGGTGCAGACGTTGATGCCATAAAACGTGGTGAGAATCGCGAATTATTCCGAGCAATTGTTGAAAAAGTTGGTGGTGAGAGTGCAAAATCAATAATTTGCCACACCATGGACCAAGCGCTCGAGGCTGCAAAAACACTGAACTATCCAGTTGTAGTAAGGCCTTCCTTCACTATGGGGGGATTGGGTTCGGGGATCGCATTCACAGAAGATGAACTGAAGCAGATTGCTGGAGCAGGCCTTCGCCATAGCCCAACATCTGAAGTGTTGCTTGAAGAATCAATTATCGGTTGGAAAGAATACGAACTTGAAGTAATGCGCGACAAAACGGATAACGTAGTAATCGTTTGCAGTATTGAAAACTTGGATCCGATGGGTGTGCATACGGGTGATTCAATAACTGTGGCACCTTCAATGACACTTACTGATGTTGAATATCAAAAGCTCCGCGACCTCTCCATTTCAATCATCCGAGAAGTTGGCGTTGATACTGGTGGATGCAACATTCAGTTTGCTGTGAATCCAGAAAGTGGTCGCATCATCGTAATTGAAATGAATCCACGTGTGTCACGCTCAAGTGCCTTGGCATCAAAAGCAACTGGATTTCCGATCGCAAAAATTGCTACAAAATTGGCAATCGGATACACCCTTGATGAAATTAGAAATGATATTACCAAGGTTACGCCGGCCTCTTTTGAGCCAACATTAGATTATGTGGTTGTTAAAGTTCCTCGCTTTGCGTTTGAAAAATTTGCGGATGCAGATCCACGGCTAACTACAACCATGAAAAGTGTCGGTGAAGCGATGGCTATCGGCCGAAGTTTTCCAGAGGCTTTGATGAAGGCTCTTCGATCTCTGGAGAGAAAAGAAGCAATTTTTACATTCCCTGCGGATGAGAAAGCGATTGCCGTAGATCAACTGCTTCAAAAAATGCGCACACCAACTGAATACCGCTTACAACAAGTTCAATTAGCTATGTGGTGTGGAGCAAGCATTAAATCCGTACATGAAGCAACGAGGATTGACCCTTGGTATCTCGAACAAATTTCGATAATTAATGATCGTGCACAACTAATTGCTCAGCCAGGTGAACTAAATGCCGAGGTCATTCGAAGTGCCAAAAGTTTAGGCTTTTCTGACATTCAAATAGCTCAGTTAAGATCAATTACAGAAGAAGATGTTCGCCGAACTAGAAATCATCTTGGGATTCATCCTGTATACAAAACTGTGGACACATGCGCCGCCGAATTCGAAGCTTTCACTCCGTACCACTATTCAAGTTATGAAGAAGAGACCGAAGTGAAGCCGCGCACAAAGCCAGCAGTGATCATTCTTGGAAGTGGACCTAACCGTATTGGTCAGGGTATTGAATTTGATTATTCCTGCGTACATGCAAGTTTTGCACTTCAAGATAGTGATTTTGAAACCATCATGCTCAATTGCAATCCAGAGACAGTTTCAACGGATTATGACACTAGCGATCGGTTGTACTTTGAACCTTTAACTCTCGAAGATGTTCTTGAAGTAATTCATGCTGAAACTCAGGCAGGACCTGTTCTGGGAGTTATTACACAACTCGGTGGTCAAACTCCACTGGGTTTAGCTGCTGGATTAAAAGAAGCCGGTGTAACAATTCTAGGAACAAGTCCAGAAGCAATTAATCTAGCTGAAGAACGCGGTGCCTTCGGTGACATACTTAAACAAGAAGGTTTATTGGCTCCCGAGTACGGTATGGCTTCCTCAGAGCAGGAGGCCATTAACATCGCCCAACGCATTGGTTATCCAGTTTTGGTAAGACCATCTTTCGTTCTTGGTGGACGCGGAATGGAAATTGTCTACGATGACGAATCGCTGGCAGGATTTATTTCTCGAGCAACTGATATCACGCCTGATCGCCCCGTTCTAGTTGATAAGTTTCTAGATAGCGCCATTGAAATAGATGTCGACGCACTTTTTGATGGTCAAGAGCTATTCCTTGGCGGAGTTATGGAGCACATCGAAGAAGCAGGTATTCATTCAGGAGATAGCGCATGTGTTCTGCCTTCTATGTCTCTCAGTCGTGAGCAAATTGCAACAATTAAAGAAGCCACAACAAAAATTGCCCGAGCGGTAGGTGTAGTAGGGCTTATTAATATTCAATTTGCAATGAGTGAATCTCAATTATTTGTGTTGGAAGCCAATCCGCGCGCGTCAAGAACAGTTCCTTTTGTTAGCAAGGCAACTGGCGTAGCTCTGGCTAAAGCAGCGGCTCGATTGGCAGTTGGCGCATCAATCGCACAACTACGTCAAGAGGGACTCTTACCTAGTGCTGGTGACGGAGTTGCAAAAGGTATTTCAGTTAAAGAAGCAGTTCTTCCCTGGAATAGATTCCGCAGAACAGATGGCCGCGGAGTGGACGCAGTTCTTGGACCTGAAATGCGATCAACAGGTGAAGTGATGGGTATTTCAAATTCTTTTGGACAGAGTTATGCAAAATCGCAAATCAGTGCATTTGGCGCACTCCCAAAACAGGGAACGGTTTTTGTTAGTTTGGCCGATAAAGATAAAGTTCATGGAATACAAGCTGCGCATGATCTTTCGCGAGTTGGATTTCGAATCCTCGCAACAGGTGGGACAGCTGACGCACTGGCTTCCAGACAAATTCCGTGTACTCGTGTTCGTAAACACTCCGAAGGCACAGGTCCAATGGGGGAAAAGACGATTGTTGAGTTGATTAATTCTGGGGAAATAGATCTCATAATAAATACACCAGTCGGGCGCGGTACTCGCCAAGATGGTTGGCTCATTCGCACTGCTGCTGTACAACGATCAGTTCCGTGCATTACAACAACGGCAGGTTTTAAAGCTGCCGTTGAAGGAATTAAATCTTTGCAACGTGAAGAGTTATCGATTCGCTCGATTCAGAGCTGGTTGGCTTAAGCATGTCTCCAATCAATAAGTCTTCTGGTCGAATAATTGCAACAGTTGTCTCTAATAAGCGAGTGGGGCAGTACCATCAAATTTTGCTCAATGTGGGGGAGATGGTAAGCAGTTGTAAGCCTGGAAACTTCATTGCGGTAAAAGTAGGTGGAGATAACTCCAAGATGATTCTTCGTAGGGCTTTTGCGATCTCAAGAGTTTCATTAAGTGGGCCTTATGGTGGTTCGATGGAGTTAATCGTTGCTCCCTTTGGTCAAGGTAGTAAATGGTTATGTTCCCAAGTTGAAGGTGCTCAAATAGATTTGATTGCGCCCCTTGGCACGGCCTTTGGAATACCAACAGAGCCAGTACGGGCTCTTTTGGTTGGTGGTGGATATGGTTCGGCTCCGCTATTCGGTTTGGCTGAAGTTTTAAAGAGTCGTGGTTGCCGAGTTGATATGTTTTTGGGGGCAAGCACAGGCGCAAAAATATATGCACCTATGGAAGGAAAACGTTCCGTTAACGTTCTTCGGATTTATACCGAAGATGGTTCTATGGGTGAACGCGGTCGAGTAACCGAACCCATTCCCGCTTTGATAGCTGATGGTTTAGTCGATGTTATTTATTCCTGCGGTCCGATGCCCATGTTACGTGCTATTTCTGAAATAGTTGCTGGAAGTGATGTGGTTCATCAATGTGCAGTTGAAGAATCAATGGCTTGTGGAGTTGGTATTTGCATGACGTGTGTTCTTCCGGTCTCTGATTCAGAAGGCGATATCTCAATGAAGCGTTCATGTATTGATGGACCTGTGATGGATGGTTCTAAGGTCCTTTGGGATCTAGTGGGCAAAGTTCCCGAGGTTCATTCATGATTGATTTATCAACAACGCTCGGTAATGCGTGGTTTCCTTCGCCATTGTTTACAGCAAGTGGTTGTGCGAGCTCTGGGAAAGAGCTGGCACAATTTATCGATTTACGGGAAATTGGCGCAGTAGTCACTAAATCCGTAATGAGTAAACCTCGCCATGGTCGCGCAACACCGCGTATGGCTGAAACTCCTAGTGGCATGATTAATTCAATTGGTTTACAAGGCCCCGGAATTGATGAGTTTTTGGCTCACGATTTACCATGGTTAGTAAGTCAAAAAGCACGTGTGATTGTTTCAATTGCAGGTGAAACAGTTGAAGAATATGCAACGTTGGCACGAAAAGTAAGATCAGCACCGGGAATTAGTGCTTTGGAAGTAAACATCTCTTGCCCTAATGTTGAAAATCGAGGATTGGTTTTTGCGTGCGATCCCGATGCATCACGGCGCGTTATCGATGGAGTACGTAAAACTCTTGGTGGAGAGTTGCCTATCATCGCTAAGTTGTCTCCAGATGTTACTGATCTAGTTTCTATTGCAAGGGGCGTTGTTGATGCGGGTGCGGATGGATTGGCATTAATCAATACTGTTTTGTCTATGGTTATAAACCTAGACACCATGCGCCCGCATTTAGCAGGCAAAACCGGCGGACTATCCGGACCTGCCATTAAACCGATCGCTGTGCGTGCAATTTATCAAGTGCACGCAGCAATGCCAACAATTCCAATTCTCGGAATGGGAGGCGTTTCAACAGGCCGAGATGCTCTTGAATTAATTCTGGCTGGTGCGAAAGGTGTTTCCGTAGGAACCGCTTCTTTTGGCGATCCTGCAGCTATCATCACAATTCAGAATGAATTAAAAGAACTTCTTAAAACGCGGGGTTTTACTGCAGTTGGGCAAGCTGTTGGTTATGCCCATCGACCAGAAGCAGAAAACGCAGATTAGTTATGAGCATTAAAGCGCCGATAATCCTCGCAGTAGACACATCAGATTTAGATTTAGCCAAGTCTTGGATAGCTCATACATCTGAACACGTCAGTGTTTTTAAACTTGGCTTAGAGTTTTTTCTTAACTTTGGTCAAGATGGAATTCGGGCTGTAACCGAGAATTCAGATGCCAGAATATTCTTGGATCTTAAGCTCCACGATATTCCAAACACCGTCGCACACGCAGCAGAAAGCGTTGCCTCCCTGAATCCTTTGTTCTTAACAGTTCATGCCAGTGGTGGCAGTCAGATGATCAATGCCGCCGTGCAGGCAGCACCACGAACTCACATCACAGCCGTAACGGTTTTAACCTCTATGTCAGAATCAGACGTAAAATCCGTAGGATTTAAAGATGATGCTTTGGCAACTGCTACACAAATGGCGCAACTCGCTTTAAACTCTGGAGCACGCGCAATAGTCTGCTCGCCATTAGAAACGGCGATGATTCGTAAGAGCGTTGGGACTGAAGCCATAATAATAACTCCAGGTGTTCGTCCGGCATCTATGGCGGGTAAAGATGACCAGACAAGAACTATGACACCCTCTGCAGCGATATCAGCCGGTGCAGATTATGTTGTTATCGGTAGACCGATTACTAGTGCTTGGGAACCAACTGGTGTTGAAATCGGCAAGCGTGCGCGAGAGATTTCAACTGAAATCTTAAATTCTTAAATTCATGTATTTGCACTAGATTATGTGCATGGGATTGCCTCCACAGTTAAGCACTGAAGAGCGAAGTGCAGCGCTGCAAAAAGCTAAGCATTCAAGGCAAGTGCGTGCGATTGTGAAGAATAAGGTAAAAGCGGGCGAACTTTCACTCGCTGAAGTTTTCAAGCAGTCTCAAACCGATCCTATAGTTGGAAAAATGCGAGTTGCAGATTTACTTGCGTCAATTACGGGCGTAGGCAAAGTGCGCGCAAGCGCAATCATGGAACGCTTGAACATCTCGCCGACTAGACGCATCCAAGGCTTGGGAAAGCATCAAGTCGCCTCCTTGATTTCAGAGTTCGACCCAAGTAGCAAACGTGGAAAATTACTTGTTCTATCTGGGCCGGGTGGCGTTGGTAAGAGCACTATTGCTGCCTATGTTCGCAAGCACAAAACCTTTTGGGTAAGCGTCTCTTCTACGACGCGTAAACCGCGTCCTAATGAAAAAAATGGTGTTGATTATTTTTTTCTAACTGATTCAGAGTTTGATGATGAGATATCTCGAAATCATTTTTTAGAATGGGCACACTTTGCTGGGGCTAGATACGGAACTCCGCGTGAGGCCGTCGAAAAAGTTCTATCCAGCGGAGCTAATGTTCTATTGGAAATAGAAATAGAAGGAGCCAAGCAAGTTAAAGCACATTCGCCAGAAGCCATTCTCGTCTTTCTCGAACCGCCTTCATGGGAGGAATTAGTGTCGCGGTTAGAAAAGCGAGCAACTGATTCCGAGCAAAGAAAGGCCGAGAGATTGGCTCTTGCCCAAGAGGAGCTTGCTGCAGCCTCATTTTTCGATCATCGCCTCGTAAATGACCAGGTCGAGACTGTCGTTCAGAAACTGTTATCCTTAGCGTCTGCTCGTTAGGGCGAACTGCGCGGCCAACGCACGAATAAGGAGTTAAACAATGGACGGAATTACTAATCCACCTATTGATGAATTGCTGGACAAGAGCGGTTCAAAATACAGCCTCGTGCTTTACGCTGCTAAGCGGGCTCGTCAGATCAATGCGTATTACTCTCAATTAGGCGAAGGTCTTCTCGAGTATGTCGGACCACTTGTTGAAACTCATGTTCATGAAAAGCCGCTATCGATAGCTCTTCGCGAAATTAATGAAGGACTTTTAACAATCGAAAATCTCGAACCAACCGCTTAAACCTGATCTATGAGCAGTGCCAAGCGAGAGATCGTTCTCGGAGTTGGTGGTGGTATCGCAGCGTATAAATCCTGTGACCTACTTCGCCGGCTACAAGATTTGAATTTTTCCATAACAGTGATTCCCACACCATCAAGTTTGAATTTTGTTGGCACTGCAACATGGGAAGCGCTCTCTGGTAAGAGCGTGAATACACAAGTGTGGCAAGAAGTAGAAAAAGTGAATCATATTTCACTGGCAGATAGTGCTGAAGCAGTGATAATCGCACCAACAACAGCTGATTTATTGGCTCGCCTAGTTCAAGGCCGAGCAGATGATTTATTGACCAATGTAGTTGCGGCAACTTCCAAGCCAAAGTTTTTGGTGCCAGCGATGCACCCGCAGATGTGGCTCAATCCAACTACGCAGGCAAATGTTGAAATACTCAAATCCCGCGGATTCGCAGTGATGCAACCATCTACAGGAAGATTAACTGGTAGCGATTCCGGGGTGGGTAGATTTCCAGAAACCGCTGAGATCATTGCAGCTTTCCTTGATCACATTGGATCTACCCAGGATCTAAAAGGAAAGAAGATTTTGATTTCAGCTGGTGGAACTCGCGAAGCGATTGATCCAGTTCGATACATTGGAAATCGAAGTTCTGGCAAACAAGGCGAGGCATTGGCCATAGAAGCTCGCAATCGTGGAGCGGAAGTAACTTTGGTTTTGGCTAATTCAAATGTTGCCGACATTGCAGGTATTCAAACCGTGAGAGTTGAAACTGCGCAGCAAATGTATGGCGCCCTCAAAGCAGGTATCGGGAAATGCGATGTCCTTATTATGTCGGCTGCAGTTTCTGATGCTAGGCCCGCCACGGTGGCAGAAGAGAAGATAAAAAAGAATGAGTTGCAAAACATCGATTTGGTAGCAAATTTAGACATTCTTAAGGAGCTCAGCGAAGCCGCAAGAGATTCGCAAGTAATCGTGGGCTTCGCCGCCGAAACTTCGAATCTTGAAGAGATGGGTCGCGCGAAGTTGATATCCAAGAAGTTAGATCTCATTTATGTAAATGACGTGTCAAACGGTGCAGTCTTTGCCTCTGATGAGAGTGCGGGCTTTTTAATAAGTTCCGGAGGAGAGAGCATGTACATAGAGCAGACTTCTAAGGCAAAAGTGGCTCAATATATTCTCGATAAGGTCGTTTCTAGGTTAAGTTATGCCAATGGCTAAGAGACTATTTACTTCAGAATCTGTGACCGAAGGTCACCCAGATAAAATTGCGGATCAGATTTCAGATGCGATTTTGGATTCGCTGATTGGCCAAGATAAGAAATCAAGAGTTGCCGTGGAAACGCTCATTACCACCGGTCAAGTGCATGTTGCTGGTGAAGTCACAACAGATGCTTATGCCGATGTAACCGGAATTATTCGCGAAACTGTTTTGAATATTGGATATGACTCTTCTGTAAAAGGCTTTGATGGTAATTCCTGCGGAGTCTCTGTCTCAATTGGCCAGCAGTCACAAGACATTGCTCAAGGCGTTGACGACGCTTATGAGAATCGCGTTACTTCCTCTGCCGATCCACTGGATTTACAAGGCGCGGGTGATCAAGGTTTGATGTTTGGTTATGCGTGCGATGATACGAAAGAATTAATGCCGCTGCCCATTTGGTTGGCGCACGAACTTGCAGCACAGTTATCCAAGGTTCGTAAATCAGGCGCACTACCTTATCTTCGTCCGGATGGGAAAACTCAAGTAACTATTGAGTATGAGGGCGACAAAGCTGTTGCACTTAATACCGTTGTTATTTCATCTCAGCACAGCGAAGAAGTTTCAGTGGAAAGACAACTCACTCCTGAAATCATCGAGCAGGTAATAAATCCAATTCTTTCTAAAATAGATTTACCTAAGAACGATTTACGCATCTTGATTAATCCAACAGGTCGATTTGTAATTGGTGGCCCAATGGGCGACGCAGGATTAACTGGTCGTAAAATTATCGTAGATACTTACGGCGGAATGGCACGCCACGGCGGGGGAGCCTTCAGCGGAAAAGATCCTTCAAAAGTAGATCGTTCAGCAGCCTATGCAATGCGTTGGGTAGCAAAGAATGTGGTTGCAGCAGGATTTGCTCGCCGTTGTGAGGTTCAGGTCGCGTATGCAATTGGTAAAGCTCAACCTGTTGGTTTATTTGTTGAAACCTTTGGAACCGAAACAGTTCCGATAAATAAGATTCAAGACGCTGTGCTTCAAGTTTTCGATTTGCGGCCAGCAGCAATCATCAGAGATTTAGATTTGCTGCGTCCAATTTATTCCAAAACCAGCGCATATGGTCACTTCGGTCGTGAATTAAAAGAGTTTACGTGGGAGTCAACAAGCCGCGTGGATGCTTTGCGCGCTGCCATTAAATAAATACCGAGCCACTATGCAAAGCGTTAAACCGCTTCGACTAAAAAGAGAAACGTATCGAACCGAGCGTGAAGCCGATTCACAAAACGTGGCACAAGTGTGGGTTGACTCAGGGTTATCACATTTAGACGGACTGTATTCATATCGAATCCCTAATGATTTGTTGAACAGAATCACAATTGGATCTCGCCTCAAGGTTCCATTTAATTCTAGAAGTTGTGAAGCAATTGTTGTTGAACTCAGCAGGACAACTCAGAATCTGGGTAATTTGAAAGTAATTGAATCTCTTCTTGGTAATCTACCGATAGCAAACATAAAAACCCTTGCTTTTTATTCGCAAATGGCTAAATACTGGGCGAGTGATCCATACTCATTGATCAACTCGGGTATTCCAGCTCGAGTCGCCTCAGTTGAGAAAACTTTTCCCGCATCCAAGGTTTGGTTCGCGCATAGTAAAGAGCGGAAATCTAAGAACAACGGACTCACTTACCTGATGCATAGTCCGCACATATCCGCTTATGTGGAACTGGCAAATTTGGCTATAGGACAGTCCAAGAATGGATCTGTTTTGTTATTGTGCCCTGACGTTAAAGATGTTGTGCGGTTGCAGACACTACTTCTCAAGATGAAAACCGATTTTCCGATCTTAAGATTGGATTCTTCGCTTTCCCGAAGTGATCGATACACAAATTATCTTGCCGCCTCAACTTCGGATCACGCAATAGTTATTGGAACACGAAGTGCGCTCTTCGTTCCTATAGAAGGATTGAATTCAATTATTGTGGCTTTTGAAAAATCGGAACAATATTACGAGCAGAAGCATCCTTACTGGAATGTACGAGATAGTGTCCGACTGCGCGCATCAATAGAATCTTGCAACCTTTTTTTTACAGGCTACGTCCCTTCTGCGGAAATGGCCTACCAAATAGAAAATAGAGAAGTGAAATTTGTTGGACAGAAACAAAGTATTAAGACAATGGCCTTTCCTCAAGAAAGAGGAGAGTTACTCCCAGGTCGAATGATTTCTGAAGTCCGTAAAGCATTAAGTATCGGAACAGTTCTTTTTCTGGTGCCTCGAAAAGGTTATGCAAATGCGCTTTTATGTGCAAAGTGTAAGAATTTATCCTTATGTGAATGTGGTGCGAGATTGCTTTTGAGAAATCAAAGTGCTGATCCTATTTGCTCAATTTGTGCAAAAGAGGTTAAGGATTGGAAATGTAGGTGGTGTTCAGGCACAACTAAATATGCAGCGGCTCGAGGTATTGAAAGGTTTTCTGAAGAGATAGGAAAAGCTTTCCCAAATACAAGTATTCAGCTTTCAAGTTCCCCAAACATATTGGAGGATGTTTCAGAGAAAACAAGAATAGTTATTGCGACTGCAGGCTCGATACCAGGATTGAAAGATGGCTACTCGTCTGTAGTAATTCTTGAAGGGCAAAGGTTTCTGTCTAGTGCGTCATCTACCTATGAAGAGATGGTTTACGAATCTTTCTTTGAGGCAATATCTCGCGTAAGCAAAAATGGAAGTGTTTTGCTAGCTTTAGATTCTTTTCATCCAGTTGTAGCCGCGATTTCAAGATGGAATCCTAGTATTTTAATAAAGAAGATTCTTCGTGAAAATATGGACGCAGATTTGCCGCCATTCTCAACCACTGCGATCTTGAAGGTTCCAGTGTCTGAAGGAACTGAATTAAGGAACGGCATCTTAAAGAGCATAAAGGATGGACGATTACCGCAGGCCTCAAAAGTGTATTTAACTGAAACGAATTCATCGAACGAGGCTCGAATTCTGGTTAACGTTCCGAGGGAGAATCGTAATCTCTTGGTGGATTTTATTAGTGTGCTTTCTCGAAAAAGAGCAGTCTCCAAGAAAAGTTCTATGAGCATTGCAATCGATCCTTACGCTCTTTTGGGATAGCAGAATTGGTAGACTTGTAACTATGTCCGTTCAAGAGATTCGACTATTCGGAGACCCAGTTCTCACAACTCCAGCGGCACCGGTAATTGATTTTGATAAGGAACTTAGAAAGTTAGTTCAGGACTTAACCGACACTATGGTTGCAGCCCCTGGAGCTGGTTTGGCCGCTCCGCAGATAGGGGTTCCATTGAGAGTTTTTGTTTGGGACGTAGATGAACAGTTAGGTCATCTCATCAATCCTTCTTTGGATCTCAGCGAAGAGATTCAAGATGGAGAGGAAGGCTGCTTGTCTTTTCCATCACTGTCTTATCCAACAAAACGTGCGATGCGTGTTGTTGCTAAAGGTTGGAACATGCATGGCGAACCCGTGACTGTAGAAGGCTCGGAGTTATTAGCTCGGGCAATTCAGCACGAGACTGATCACATCAACGGCATTGTTTTTATCGATCGACTTGATGAGCAGACTCGAAAATTGGCCATGAAAGACATTCGAGATTCAGAATGGTTCTCAGATGCATTAACTAAAGGAACTGCCCCAATCATAAAAGTTTCTCCACACAACACTTTCGGCAAAGGTTTCTAGTGCGTTTAGTGGTGGCTGCTACGGCAGAGGTGGCAATCCCTACTCTTGAATGGCTTAAGAAATCAGATCACGAATTGTTAAGGGTCGTAACTACACCTGATTCTCGTGTTGGTCGAGGCAAAGTTCTTGCTGAATCTGCAATTTCGCGTTGGGCAGATTCCAACTCCATCATAAGGCTCAAACCAAGTAGTGAAGATGAGTTATGTCAGGCATTTGAAGATACCGACCTTGTCATTGCAATCGCCTACGGTCGCATTCTCACTGAACGCGTCTTATCGATTCCTAAATTCGGTTTTATAAATTTACATTTCTCTCTATTGCCCGCATATAGGGGAGCAGCTCCTGTGCAAAGAGCGATACAAAATGGCGAAGTAACTACGGGTATTTCCATTTTCAGGATTGATGCTGGTCTGGATACTGGCCCAGTCTATTTGCAGGAAAAGTATGAAATTTCACCGAGCGCTACAAGTTCGGATGTGTTGAGAGATCTTTCTGAAATTGGAGCACAAGCATTTCCTAGAGTTTTGCAAGATATAGAAAAAGGAATTCAACCTCTACCTCAAGGTAGTAAATCAATCAGCACGGCACCAAAGATCTCCAAGCAAGAAGCTCGAATCAACTGGAGTACGAATGCCAAGTCGATTAGTGATTCTGTTAGGGCTTTTTTCCCGTCACCTGGAGCATGGACCACATATAAGGGTTTGAACCTAAAAATAGGTGCAGTAGGTCCAGCATTATCTCCAAAAAGCCTAAAGCCAGGTGAAGTTCAGATCACTGGGAAGAGGATATTCGTCGGAACTTTAGATTCACCTCTAGAAATTTTAAGAATTACGCCTGCCGGAAAGAAAGAGATGGCAACCACGGATTGGTTAAATGGCGCACGAGTTGTTGATGGAGATTTTTTTGAGTAATCCATCGGGTAGAAAATTTAGCGCTCCTCGTCCCGAAGCCTCTCGCCTTTTGGCTTATGACGTATTGCATGAAGTAAATCGCAACGCCGGTTATTCAAACCTACTATTGCCCAAAGCGTTATCTCAGTCATCACTTGATGAACGAGACAAAGCTTTTGCCACCGAATTGGTTTATGGAACTCTGCGCCTGCAAGGCAGACACGATTGGATACTTGGACAAGCCAGCGATAGACCATGGTTAGAAGTGGATCCCGCACTAGTGGATGTGGCCCGATTAGGTGCACACCAATTGTTTGAAATGCGTGTGCCTACGCATGCCGCGGTTTCTGCAACTGTGGAACTTGGTCGTAAAGTTTTAGGTGAGTCGAAAGCCTCTTTTTTAAATGCGATTCTGCGCAAAGTTAGCCAGAAATCCCTAGATGAGTACATTGAAGAAATTTCGTTAATCAAGGATGATTTCGAAAGGCTTGAGATCTTGCATTCGCATCCCCAGTGGATAATCAGTGCATACATGGATCAACTAGGTGATTTGAGGGAAGTAGAGGAACTGCTAAAGGCAAATAACATTGCTCCGCGACCTACTTTGGTTTCATGGCCTGGATTGAGCACACAAAATGATTTAATTGAAATTGGCGCAAAGCCAACTATCTATTCTGCCTATGGGGCAGTCTTTGATGGTTCGCCTGCATCGCTTGACTTAGTCATCTCTCGAAAAGCAGGCGTTCAAGATGAAGGCTCACAACTTGTCGCAGATGTATTTGCGCAAGTGTCAATAAATCAGAATTCTTGGTTAGACCTTTGTGCCGGTCCTGGTGGTAAAGCTGCTCTGTTATCTGCAATAGCAAAAACCAAAGATATTTATTTCACCGCAAATGAAATATCAGAAGTAAGAGCCAAACTTGTGCGCCAGGTTGTTCAAGGAGCCAATGTAACGACCTTTGACGCGCGAGAAATTACAACAGCGGGTAAAACTTATGGAGCAATCCTTGCTGACGTTCCGTGTACAGGATTGGGAGCGTTACGCCGTCGTCCTGAAGTCAGATGGCGCAGAACAGTTTCGGATCTGAAGTCTCTAGTTGTTTTGCAATCAGAGATTATCGATGCAGCTATTGGCGTGTTGGAACCAGGTGGAATCTTTGGATATGCAACATGTAGTCCGCATCTGTCTGAAACTCGTATAGCCATATCAGAAACCTTGAAGCGCCATCCTGATATGGAGACCGTGGATGTTACGCCTTTCCTGCACCCTGATCTTCACGCAAGCGCTGTTGATAGGTCCAGCATGACTTTATGGACACACCGACACAACACAGATGCAATGTTTCTTAGTGTTATGCGAAAGAAGAAATAGTATTTGCCCATGAAAAGCACTGTGCGAATTCATCCAAGTATTTTGAACGCGGATCATTCTCAGATCTTGTCTGAAATTGAAAAGGTTTCGAAAGTTTCGGATTTTCTGCATTTGGATATTCTGGATGGAAAATTTGCTCCCAACACTTCCTTTTCTTGGGAAGAAGCACAATCGATCATTACTGGATCATCCTTACCAGTGGATGCACACCTGATGGTTGTTGATAGCGATGTTCAAGGTCCACGGTATGCAGAAGCTGGTTGCAATAGTGTTTCGATACATGTTGAATCAACATCTGATATCAAAAATACAATTAAGAACATTAAGTCAAATGGAGCCCGTGCAAGTTTGGCTTTAAAGCCCTCAAGCCAAATTGAAGATTACATAGAATACTTGGATGATGTAGATATGTTCTTAATCATGACCGTTGAACCCGGTTTTGGTGGCCAATCATTCATGTCCGACATGATGGAAAAAGTGGCGAAAACACGTCATCTCATCGGCAATAGGCCGATTTGGTTGCAAGTCGATGGCGGAATCTCGAAAGCCACAATTGAAGTTGCTCGTGCCGCTGGGGCAGATACTTTTGTCGCAGGGAGTGCTGTTTATAAAGCGGAAGATCCAGCTGCGATGATTGATACCTTGCGAGCCCTAGCCGAGCAAACAAAGCAAGGATCAATTAATTACTAAGAATCACAAGGTATCTGTCTAGTAAACTAATCTCATGAAATCTTTTGAGTCCCTATGGAGCGAATTAGAGAATATTGCTCTGACTCGTCCTGAAGGCTCCGGAACTGTGAGAGCGTTGGATGCGGGGCTTCATAGCATTGGTAAGAAAATTATTGAAGAAGCTGGCGAAGTATGGATGGCGGCTGAACACGAGGATAACGAAGCTTTAGCTATTGAAATAAGCCAATTGATTTATCACCTGCAAACTTTGATGCTCGCCCGTGGTTTAACCCTTCAAGATATCTACAAGAACCTTTAGGAGAATAATGTGTTAAGAGTAGCAATTCCCAATAAAGGTTCACTGGCCGATGATTCAATTGCGGTTTTAAAAGAAGCAGGTTACAAACAACGCACGGATAGTCGAGATCTTGTTCTTGTGGATGTCGAAAACCAAGTTGAGTTTTATTATCTGCGTCCTCGCGATATTGCCCTGTATGTCGGGTCTGGAGAGTTAGAAGCTGGAATTACCGGCCGCGATCTCCTCATAGATTCAGATGCTAAGGCCATCGAAGTTTTATCTCTAGGTTACGGAGGATCAACTTTTCGATTCGCCGCCCCAAGTGGTAAAAAATGGAGCATCAAGGATGTAGAAGGCAAAAGAGTTGCAACGGCTTATCCTGGATTAGTCAGCGCACACTTGAACTCTCTTGGCATTAAATCAACTGTTGTTAGATTAGATGGTGCGGTTGAAAGCAGTGTACGTCTTGGTGTCGCTGATTTAATCGCAGATGTTGTAAGCACTGGCAACACGTTGAGGCAGGCAGGTTTGGAGATATTTGCAGATCCTATTCTGGTCAGCGAAGCAGTATTAATCACACGTGATTCAGAAAAGAACAACCCAGCTCTTCAGATTTTATTGCGACGTCTTCAAGGTGTAATTACGGCTCGTTTGTACGTACTAATGGATTATGACATTCCAAAGGATAAATCAGAGGCTGCTTGCGCGGTGACTCCAGGTTTGGAATCACCAACCATTTCCCCTTTACAAAATGAAAAATGGGTTGCAGTGCGCGCTATGGTTCTAAGAAAAGATACCAACCGCGTTATGGATGAGTTATGGGATTTGGGAGCACGAGGAATTCTTGTAACTGATATTCACGCCTGCAGACTTTAATTTTTTTCAAGAAAGTTTATATCTACACCGAATTTATCTGAGCAGGCCTTTAAATCTTGCTCAAGTTCTATCTTGGTATTTCCTGAGATCTGAAACTGAAGAACAGTTCTAGGTTCGGATGATAATCGTTGAATTCTCTCTATATTACCTGCACTTTCAAAAACACATTTTGCTAAATCAGCAATAACACCTGGGCTCAGTTTTTCTGCGGATACCGTGATCATGATGTTTCCTGATTTTTCTTGGATGGATTCGACTGAGTGAGCACCAAAAGACATAGCAATATCAACATCTAGTTTTGCGGCGAGCTGATTAAGGTCATCTTCAATTGCCTGGGCATGAGCTGGGTCAAGATCTATAAGAACGGTGAGAATTAGCCGAGATCGAATCACCAATTGCTCAACATCGACAATAGTGATTGAAAAAGGTTCAAGGGCTGAAAAAAGCGCAGATGCAACTCCTGGAGCATCTATTCCAGATAAGAGTATTAATCCGGTGTAGCGCTGCTTATCCTCGTTGTTTGCATTCATTAAGATAGATTATCGTGAATTACATACGCGAAATCACGCTTGGATGGACCCGCTATTGACGGTGACACGCTATCTTTTTGCTCTATGAGTTCCCAAAATGTTTTAGCACTTGACGGGGTGTGCGTCGTTCGAGACGGCAAGCAGATTTTAGGTCCTATCTCATTTCGTATCGCTTCTGGTGAAAGATGGGTTGTACTAGGTCCAAATGGCGCGGGAAAATCAACTCTCTTGGGTGTTCTTGCCGCACGAGTATTTCCTACAAAGGGAACTGCTCAACTGTTAGATCAGCAAGTTGGCCGCGTGGATTTATCTGAACTACGAACACGAATCGGCTTAGCATCACCGGCGCTTGAAGCAATGGTGGAAACGGATGAATTGGTAAAAGATGTCGTTCTAACTGCTGCTTATGCAATCATTGGGCGCTGGAATGAAACATATGATTTATGGGATGAATCCAGAGCTGTAGCGCTTTTGACAACTTTTGGAGTTCGTGAATTAGGGGAGCGCCGCTTTTCAACTCTCAGTTCAGGAGAAAAAAAACGCGTATTGATTTCACGCGCACTCATGGCAGATCCGGAACTGCTTTTGTTGGATGAACCTGCGGCTGGACTTGATGTCGGGGGACGAGAAGATTTGCTACGTCGATTTGCTCAATTTTCCAATGACCCTACTGCTCCAGCTAGCGTATTAGTCACTCATCACATTGAAGAAATTCCAATCGGAACAACTCATGCAATATTGCTTAAAGAAGGAAAGATTGCGGTTAGTGGTCCTGTGCATTCCGTAATAACAACCGAACATGTCAGTGCAGTATTTGGATTGCCTATAGAAGTAGTACACGAAAGCTCACGATTCTTTGCCCGCGCTTAGTGAATTTCTGGATCCTCGTTGGAAAGAGTTGATCCCAAAGGCCAATTTGCTCTTAGCCAAACTCGAAGAAGATATTGATTTTTCCAAGAGCCTTCCAAGCAAGGATTTGATATTCAAAGCATTTGAGTGCGAACCAAAGAGTGTTTCTGTGGTGATATTTGGACAAGACCCGTATCCAAACGCTGAACATGCTACGGGGCTGGCATTTAGTGTCAATAAGAACATTAGAAAACTGCCCGC